>Ga0209006_10002538_pt1 | contig 16656 bp, 15 predicted proteins | sample JacPin_JW_Ref_O2_FD_188567 | JGI IMG/M metagenome (GOLD analysis project Ga0209006, IMG submission 188567) | Forest soil microbial communities from Algoma, Ontario, Canada - Jack Pine, Ontario site 1_JW_Ref_O2 (SPAdes) (version 2) | ecosystem: Environmental > Terrestrial > Soil > Boreal... | reverse complement strand
CAACGTCTCTGGTTTCGTGGGAAGCTTGGGGGAAGCTACTTGGTGGCGCTAAGGATTGTCTGCTCAGGATCGAGCACAATCCTGTGCGCCTGAGCGGGCGCGGTCAGGTGAAACGGCGTTTCTGGGCCATCTGCGAGCACTTGTCCGAGATAAACCTGCGCGTTGTTGGCGGCGAGAGCGTAGACGGGAATCGCGGTGACCAGATCTTCAGGCACGTCCTTTTGCACGATCACGCCAGTAACGGTGGTCACTCCGTTTTTCTCGTTGAAGTGGACGTCGCGCGTGTCGAGTTCAGGAATCGAGGTGCCGTCGATCCATCCGTGGAGAAACCAGTCGAGCTTGCGGCGGCTCTCATACCACAGAGGACGCGGCAGTTCCTCCTCGAAGGCCTGGACCAGCTCTTGCGTGCTGATGGTTTTGCCGGCGTAGCGGTCGCGGGTTTTGCGGAGAACACGGAAGAAGAGCTCGTCTGGATTCGGGGCTGAACCTGTGCGTGCTTTCCGGGAATGGGAGCCGAATTCGGAACCATGCGCCAAACTGGCATCGTGCAACATGGATCGCAGCATGTGGAACAGCCATGTGCCGCGTTCGTAGCTGATGGCTTCGTATCCGGCGGGAAAGTGGGAGGAGTCGAGGCGCTGGCCGAGAGTGACGGGACCGGCGTCGCGCAGGCGCTCTCCATCTTTATTAGTCGCCATGAGATCGCGGCGGTATTTTTCGAGGAGTTCACGGAATTGTTGGGGATCTTTTTGCTCAAGGGTCAGCAGTGCAGCGTAGTTGGCCAGCCCTTCGGAGATCCACTGATCGCGATACGTCTTCCAGAGAACCAAGTCGCCCCACCATTGATGCGCCGTTTCGTGGACGAGTACCTGGCTGTCGAGGGCGCGAGTGAGCGCGTCGAGATGAAGATCGGCTTGCTCCTGCGGACTGAGAAAGGCGTAGCTCGATAGGAACACGAGCCCCGGCCATCCCTGGCTCAAGCGTCCGGGCATCTGGGTGAGCGCGAGTGAGCCGTAAGGATAAGGTCCAAACCACTGCGAGAAATTGCCGATGGCTTTCGCGGCCTTATCGGCGACGGCCTGGGCATCGTGGGCGGGCGATGGAGCCGGCGGAACGATCACCATGGGCGGCAGGCCGAGTCCACTTCGAGGGCGGCCGGGGAAGACGGGCTGCTGTTCCACGGGCGCGGAGCTTCCTTTGGGAAAGGACTTCTCGACGCCCTTGGTGCCGTAAGCCTCGACGACGATGCCGGCGGCCTTTGCTTCAGCGCGAACGTATTGGCCGAGATTGAATCCGGCGACGGGTATGGGGCGTTCGGAAATCCAATGCGAGACTTTGTCGGGGCCGGCGTCGGTTTCGTCGTTGTTGTTTTTGCCGCGCGAGGTTTGCTTGCCGGTGGCTACCAGGGTCCAGTTTGATGGATAGTGAAATTCCATGTCGAACTGCGCCGGGCTGAGGCCGAAATTTGGATACCAGATGCCGCGGTCGCCCACATAGAGAAGTCCGCTGCCAGCTTCAGCCAAAACTTCGCCAGCATAGGTGAAGCGCAGTTTCAGCTCCTGCCCTGCAGTGAGCGACTTGGGAAACACGACGGCGATTACATCGTTGCCTTTGCGCTGCGCGTGCATTCCTTCGATTCCGGGATTTTGCAGAAAGTCGACTGCCCGGCCGTCGGCTTCGACGGCATCTACCTTCAGATAACGAGAAAGCTCGAAGAGGAGCGTCCGTTCACCGCCGTTGCGAATTCGAAGGTTCACTTCGGTCGCGGCTTTCAACACGGTTGGAGGTTGCACCGCGGCGCGAATCTGGAAGGCGGTGATGGACACGTCGTTTGAAGGGCCTGTGGCTGCGGCTGCCGTGGATGCGTTGCCGGGAGTCGAGTTGGCGGTCGCTGCGGACGCGAATGAAGTCCAGATGTCGAAGAAAAGCAATTCATCCTTCAATCGCGGTTGGCCGGCCCATATGGATTCGGCGGCAGCCGCGTCTGAGAAAACTTCGAAAGCGCCGAGCTTCTTGCCTAACAGATGGGCGTGGAGCAGAGGCTGGAATTTTTGATCGGGGCGGCTGCCGTTTGACTCCGGTAGAAAATGGCTGAAGTCGATCAGTAGACGAAGGGCGTCGAACTCGGCGAGAGTGCGGCTCGCATCGCTCCATTCGGCGATGAATTCCTCGGCCGCGGGAGCCGATGTCAAAGAGGGCTGCAGCTTGGCGGCGGTGTCGTCGTTGAAACGCAGATATCCCTGGGTGAACTGCTCTTCGAGAATGGCCATTCCGGTGAAGAGCGCCAGCGATCCACGCTCGACGCGATTCGGAGGGCGCATGAGAATTTCGCCTTCGCCTTCGAAGAATGCTCCGGTAATTCGGCCGCAAATATCTTCGGTAAATGCGAGGGTTCCGTCGTCGAGGTCGATGTGGAGACTGGGACGGTCGATCGAAGCGTCACGGATGTGGTAGACACGTTGAGGATCGAGTGGAACGGAACGGATGCGGGAGTAGAGGGCGGCGGTGGTTTGGGGACACTGCAGCGTTGTGATTTGTGCGTGGGCCGCGGCGGCCAGCAGGGTGGTGAGAGCGACTGCCAGGGCGACTGTCAGACACCGGAAACTCGAATGCGGTTGCAGCACCTTGGTCATCTTACTGTGCCTGTGTGGCGTTGCTAGAATCGGCGAGTGCGGGCCTCGATCCTTATTCTAGTGCTAGTGGCGGCGGTTCTCGCCCCTGCGGATGTTATCCATCTTAAGAATGGGCGCACGATTTGGGCCGATCAAGTTCGTGAGAATAAAGACCATATCGAATACGACCTGGGCGAAGATACTTACGCGATTCCGAAATCATCGGTCGACCACATTGACGCTGGCGGTGTGGCACCGGCTCGTGCTGGTACGGGAGCAGCCGGCAATAGCAGTGCTCCCGACATTGCCGCGGCCGTGCCTTCGTTCAACCACGAGGCGGACGTCACGGAAAAAGTTATTCGCGACGGGAAAATAGATACGGATGCCTTGTCTGGGTTCGCGCAGACTGGGAATGCTGACCTTGCGGCCACTGCATATTTTCTGGCTGGGAAACACGAATCGGATCATGGCAATTTTCCGCAGGCGAAACGTTACTACGAATCGGCGCTGCGCTTCGAGCCGGATAATTCGACCTTGCTGATTTACTATACCGCTACGCTGATGCGTACCGGTCATGCTCCCGAAGCGCTGGCTTATGCGCAGCATGCTGCGAGCGTTGCTCCGGATTCGCCGGATGCGATTGCCATGCTCGGTTTCGTGGAATTCGCCACCGATCATACGCCCGAAGCGATTCGCGCGTGGAAGAAGTCGTTGGCGTTGCGTCCCGATGCTACGGTGAGCCAGTATCTGGCGAAGGCGGAGCGCGAATCGACGGCTGAATCAAATTTTTCGCAGCGTGAAAGCACGCACTTTAACCTTCACTTTGAAGGGAATGACAGTTCCGAAACTTTTCGACGAGATCTACTGGCCACGCTCGACTCGGAGTATGACGATCTGGTGCGCGACCTAGGGTATTCTCCGCACAACAATATTGCGGTCACCCTTTATACGCAGCAAACGTTTTTTGATGTGACGCGCGCGCCTTCGTGGACGGGCGCGCTCAATGATGGGAAGTTGCGCATCCCAATCAGTGGGGTGAAGAGCGTTACTCCCGAGCTGGCGCGGGTGCTGAAGCATGAATTGACGCACTCGTTCGTTTCGCAGATGTCGAGCAATCGCTGCCCGACCTGGCTCAATGAGGGCATTGCGCAGATCGAAGAGGGCAAGTCGTCGGCTACTTTCGGACGTCAACTGGCGCAATTGTTTGGTTCGGGGCACGAGATTCCGTTCAACGTGCTCGAGGGTAGCTTTATGAGCTTCGACGCGCCCGTGGCTACTGCCGCTTACGCCGAATCTCTTGCGGCTACGGAATATATCCGCGACGCCTACGGGATGAGTGAGGTCACTCGCATATTGGAGATGCTATCGCAGGGCAGCTCTACTGAGGCGGCGCTACGGAGTACGGTCCATTCGGATTACCGGCAACTGCGGGATGAGATGGCGGCTGGGCTCAAGGCTCGGTACGGCGAGTAGAAGGGGCTGGATCACTACCTTCCTTTCGGGCGTCTTCTCTTCCGCGGATTTTCTCCACCCAAAATTGCGTTTGTGATTGGAGTGCGCTTGGCACGCGCCATATTTTGCGCGCTGCAGTTCACTTATCTGACTAGTTATCTGGCTAGTCTGTATGATAGAGATAGATAGATAGATAGAGAGAGAGAGAGAGGTGAAAGTTGGCTTCATGGCAAGTACAGGACGCTAAGGCTCGTTTCAGCGAATTGTTGGATACAACTCTGAGGAAGGGTCCACAGGTGGTCACTCGCCGAGGAGTTGAGGCTGCGGTGTTAGTTCCGATCGAGGAATGGAATCGGCTGCAACGGGCTGCCCGGCCCAGTCTCAAGGCTCTGTTGCTCGCTCCAGGGGCTCGCGCTGAGAATCTTGTGCCGGAGAGGCGCAATGCGCGGCGGCGGCCAGTGGTGGACTTTAAATGAAGAAGTATCTGCTCGACACCAATGTCGTGTCCGAACTCCGCAGAGCGCGTCCGCATGGAGCAGTGGTCGGCTGGCTTCGAGATCAGGAGGATGAGCATTTGTTTCTGTCGGCCGTCACTATGGGCGAACTACAGGCTGGTATTGAGCGGACGAGGGTCAGCGATGCGGCGAAAGCGAACGAGATTGAGAACTGGGTCGACCAAATCGCCGACTCTTATCAAATCCTGCCGATGGATGTTCGATGCTTTCGGGAATGGGGGCGGATTATGGATCGAAAACCCGACGGGTTGATCGAGGATGCAATGATTGCTGCGACTGCCCGCATACATAGTTTGATCGTTGCTACTCGAAATGAACGAGATTTTGGCCAACTTGGCGTGCCGATTCTGAACCCGTTTAAGAATTAGGTCGTTCCATCCCCTCGCGGCAGTGATGGTGGCGGCAGAACGGGGCTGAGCCCCGTCACCACACGAGTTTCTGTCTAGCCCCTCGTGTAGAATGATCGTTTGGATTATGGATCTTTCCGCCATCCAGCACGCGCTGCGCGAACGCAATATTGACGCCTGGCTTTTCTACGATCATCACCATCGCGATCCGATTTCATACCGTGTTCTCGGGCTTCCGGATGGACTCATGGTTACGCGGCGGTGGTACTACCTGATCCCGGCGAAGGGTGAGCCGGTGAAGTTGGTCCATAAGATCGAAGCTGGAAATCTGGATAGCCTGCCGGGGATCAAGAAGCAATATGCGGGATGGCAGGAGCTGTTTGACGGATTGAAGCAGATGCTCGCCGCGCATCGCGACGTGGCGATGCAGTACTCGCCTAATAATTTCGTCTTCACTATTTCGATGGTGGATGCGGGCACGGCGGACATGATCCGCGGGCTGGGCAAGAACATTGTGAGCGCGGCGGATTTGATCGCGATGTTCGAAGCAACTTTAGATGATGAGCAGATCAAGTCGCATTTCGCCGCCCGAGATGTGATTGACGCGGTTACCGCCGAGGCTTTCAAGGAAATTGGCCGGCGGGTGCGAAACGGCGGCACGCACGAACACGAGATTCAGCAGTTTTTCATGGAAGCGTTCAAGCGCGAGAACATGGTGGCGGACGAGCCTCCCATTGTGGCGGTGAATGCCAACAGCGGAAATCCGCATTACGAGCCGAGTGCCAGCCGGCCGGTGCCCATTCGCGAAGGCGATTTTGTTCTGCTCGATGTGTGGGCCAAGAAGAATACTCCGCGCGCGGCTTACTACGACATTACCTGGGTAGGAGTGGTGGGGAAGGCTCCGACGGAACGGCAGCGCGAGATTTTCAAGATTGTGAGCGAGGCGCGCGATATCGGCGTGAAGACGGTACAGGATGCGGTTTCGGCGGGCAAAGCTATTGCCGGATGGGAAGTGGACCATGCGGTGCGGGCGCACATCAAGCAGGCGAAGTATGGCGACTACTTCATCCATCGCACCGGCCATTCCATCGGTACCGAAGTACATTCGAATGGCGCGAATATGGATGACCTAGAAATTCACGATGAACGGCGCGTTCTGCCGAATTCGTTGTTTTCGATCGAGCCCGGAATTTACCTGCCTGAATTCGGGGTGCGCCTGGAGGTCGATGTGCTGGTGCGGCCGAAAAGCGCCGAAGTGACTGGTAAAATCCAACGAGAGATCGTGACCATCTGAATGGCCAAGCCAACAACAGATAAATTGAAAAACGCCGCCGCAGTGCGCGAGCCGGAGTATCCGCTTACGACCATGGCGGTGGTTGCGCCGATTGTTGGATGGCTGATTCCGGGCGCAGGGCACATCCTGCTGAAGCGGTACGGGCGCGGCATTCTGCTGATGATTTCAGTGGTTGCAATGTTCGTAATCGGCCTGGGCATGCAGGGGCGGATTTACAAGCCGAATGGCGGGGACATCCTCGACATACTGGGCTTCGTCGGCGACCTGGGATCGGGAGCGCTTTATTTTCTGGCGCGCATTCAGGGTTGGGGCGATTTGATGGCTGCGAATGCGGCGGCGGATTATGGCAAGACTTTTCTGATTGTGGCCGGGCTGCTGAATTACATTGCCGCGGCGGATGCGCATCACATTGCGCTGGGGAAAAAACCGTGAGCATCAACTTATCGCATTTCTCGGCCGCGGTGGTGTTCGCTGTATTCGCATCGACCGTGTTCGGCATCACGCAGCGCAACACGACGATGGAGATGGTGAAGTACGGGCTCTATTGTTTTGCCTTGTTTGTCGGCGGCGTGTTTGTGGCGGGATGGGTGATGGCGTTGATTCGGCGGTAGGGTTTAGCCGTCAGCCATCAGCCATCAGCCATCAGCCATCAGGTTCGGACAGCCCCGGAATCCCTTCGGGGCGATCTTTCACACACCCACACGTCGCACACCTTGGTTCGGGATTCCGAATTTCTTATCTTGCTATTCGGGCGGAGGTTGCAGGCCGTCGCCGGGGGCTAGGGGGAGATGGGAGGCTCCGCTCAGAATGTTGCGTTCTTGCGGCGAGAATGAGTTTCGGAATATGTCGGAGTTGATGAGCTGATCGCGCTGCTCGGGCGAGAGATGGCGCATGTCACGGATGGCACGATTGACGGCCTGACGGCGGGCGGGCGGCAGCTGCTTGAACTGCTGGAAGAGTTGGCGGGCTTGCTGCTTCTGATTTTGTGTCAGGTGCTCCCAGGTTTCCATGCGGTTTAGGACACGCTCCTGCTGCTGGGGCGGCAGGCTGGAAAAATGCTGCAATCTTTTCAGCAAGCGGGCTTGCTGTTGCGGCGGAAGCTTGCGGAACTGCGGATCGTTTTCCAGAAGATGGCGCTGTTGCGCCGGCGACATATCTTTGTATTGGCGTAGCCAATTTCCGGCGTGGCCCGGTTGGTTCTGTGGCGCGCGCGCTTGATTCCCGTCATTCCCAAAGCGATGCCATTGGCCATCGGCACGCGGTGGCGGGGCGGTGTGCTGTGCCCGGGCAGATAGCGGCATGAGCAGCAACGCTGCCAGACCTCCGGCCATCATTGGCCTGACCATCATTGGCCTGGCGATCGTTCCCCAGGCCATCATCGCCCAATGCAACATTTTTCGGTTCCCTCTACCCCAAGCAGAAAGGCTGAACTAATTTTTTAACTTGCTTTTTTAACGCAAATTTTCAAATCGCAATTTTCGAACCCTTACGGATTCGCGGTCACATCATCCTGCACTTGCAATTGGTCGAGCACATCGAAATCGGCGTATAGATCGTCGTTCCGGTCGAGAGCCTGGAGATCGCCGACGGCGGTTCCGGGCTGCACCGGCAGACTCAGCGCGGGAGGATTGGTGGAGATAGTCTCCAGCTGAGAAATGTAGGAGTTGTTGCTAAGGCCGATGGTGAGCGCTCCGGCAAACACCACCGCCGCCAGCGACATGGCCCAGGCAGGCTGTCGCAGCCAACCAAACCAACCTGCAGTCTGTGGACGGGCTATTTCTTCGCGCAGGCGGGCCTGCAAACGAATATCGAAATAAGCCGATGGTTCGGGCGCTTGCCATTCATCGAGCAAGGCCATGGTTTTCTGCAACTCCTGCAGATGCGTGGCACAGTCGGCACAAGACGTTATATGTTTACTGACCTCCGGCGATGCAGCGTCGATGCCAGCGGCCAGGTCCGGCAACAACTCGCGAATTTCATTACAGCTCATACTCTGGTGATTCATACTGCTTCCCTCTTACTTCCCCGAAACGAATTCCTTGAGCTGCTCGCGCAACGTTTCGTAGGCGCGAAACAGCAACGACTTAGTGGCGGACTCGCTGAGCTTGAGCACGGTGGCAATCTCGCGATAATCCATTTGCTGGTACTTGTGCATCATGACGGCCATGCGCTGGCGCTCGGGCAGCGCGTTAACTTTGCTGCGGATGGCGGCTAGCCGCTCCCGTTTTAGGATCGCCTCTTCGGCGCTGAGCGAGTCGTCGGGCAGATCGGGAGTGGTACCGGTTTCCTGATCAGGCTCGTCAAGGCGCACTGTATTTTGGGCACGCTCGTGGCGCGTATCGCGGGCGTGATTGACGGCTAGGTTGGTCGCGATGCGATACAGCCAGGTCGTGAACTTGGCGCTCGGTTCGTAACTGGTGCGCGAGCGGTAAACACGTAAGAAAACTTCCTGCGCCAACTCTTCGGCGGTCGAAGGGTTGTGACATAAACGGTACATGTAGCCGACCATCGGCCGGCGATATTTTTGGACCAGGAACGAAAACGCGGATTCGTCTCCGGTCTTGACCCGCAGCATGGCTTCGACGTCAGCGGCAGCGGCTTCGGTGCTGGCGGTGGAATTGGCCGCGGAGGGCTTTCCGCCAAAATTCAGCAGGCCGCCGTTGGAGGATCCGGCGGCTGGCAATCCGCGGTCGAGCAGTCCGCGATCTAGGGCTATGCTGCTCACATCAGTAGAAACCCCGATAGGAGCAGAAAGTTGCGTATCGTCCGGGGCTGGCGATGCCGCAGAAGTGGTTTCCCCTGAATCAGTTACGGGCCGAGCGTCGGGAGTGTCGGAGGCGGCCATGAAAGGGCGATGGAAAGAGGCTATCGGGAGTGGGAGAACGGGTCAAGAGGCTCCCGCACCTGTATACTCTTCGCGGGTCGCGCAACCTGTGCGCGAAGCCTCCTCGAGGATCATGACTACATCGAAGACTATGCCAAATCAGATCACGCCAAATCAGACCACATCCAATCAGACCACGTCCAATCAGACTCCATCCAATCAAGCTCCTCCACCGCATGTGGGCATCCTGCAAATAGTGAATGGCGCCCATGTGGCGGGGACGGTTTCGTGCCTGGCGCAACTGGGAATCCCCGACCTGTTGGAAAACGGTCCAAAATCGGCGGAAGAATTGGCCAGCGAAATCGGGGCCGAGCCGGACGCCCTCTATCGCCTGATGCGGGCCACGGCGTGCGTCGGGGTGCTCGCTGAGGATGCTGACGGGAAATTTTCGCAGACGCCGATGTCGGCGGTTTTGCGCAGCAATGCAAAGCCCAGCTTGCGAGGTTTCGTCATTATGGGTGGCCGCGAGTGGCACGGTCGCGGGTGGTCCAATCTGGAATACTGCGTGAAAACCGGAAAGCAAGCTCACGACAAGACTAACGGCATGCACATCTTTGAGTTCTTTGCGAGGAATCCCGAGGAAGCGCAGATTTTTGATGATGCCATGACCGGGCTTTCCTCGATTGACGGTCCGGCGGTGGCGGATGCTTACAACTTTGAGGGGATCAATACGATTGTAGATGTGGGGGGCGGGCGTGGATTACTTCTGGCGACGCTGCTGGAGAAGAATCCGCAGCTGAAAGGGACGCTATACGAAGTGCCGCACGTGCTGGAGGGAGCGAAGAGCGGTGCTCTGCAGCCGCTTATGAATCGCTGCAGTCTGGCATCGGGCGATATGTTTTCGTCGGTCCCCGCGGGCGCAGATGCGTACATCATGAAGCACATTCTGCACGATTGGCCGGATGATGCCTGCATCAATATTCTGAAGGCGTGCCGCCAGGGAGTGAATCCGGGAGGGAAGCTACTGGTGGTGGATTGCGTGATTCAGCCGGGCAACCACTTCTCGCCGGCAAAGTTTCTGGATCTGCAAATGCTGATCTTCCCCAGCGGGCGCGAAAGGACGGAGGAGCAATTCCGCGAGTTGTTCTCAGCGGCCGGATGGAAGCTTTCGCGGGTGATTCCTACGGCGGCTTCAGATTCGATTATCGAGGGAGTGCCGGCTTAGAGGGCTTTTAAACTCTTTCTTTGAACTCCACCCTCATAAATTGGATTCCTCAGAATAGCCTGCAACTCGCAGCCGGTCTGCGGCACCGAAGTCAGATGGTTTGCGCCGAAGAATACAGGCTGATGGAGGAAGAATCGGACGCCTGGTTCACCTGGGAGATGCTGGCCGAACGCAAGGCGCCGATCGAAGACCTGAGACGAGCCTACGATCGGGCTCGCGAGGTGGGCGCTCGCCTGGTGAAACATAGGGAGATTTGTCCACAATGCGGGGCGGCGGCATAGCTTTCCCGGTGGAACTGTGTCATCCTCGGCATGCCATATCACGAATTTCAAAGCATATCGCGATTAGCCCGATAACACTGCTCTGTCCTCGATGCGGAGCGGTTCCTGGGAAAGTGTGCGAAATGCTGCACGGCGAGATCGAGGTTGTTCATATCGAGCGAATCAAAGCCGCACTCAAGCTCGACGAGGCGGCCCGGGCGGCAATAATAGTCGACAAGAATAGTTCACAACGGTGATCAGCGCCCTTGCGTTGTCTCGGCACAACCCGAGGCGCTCACCGCACGCGACATTTTCGTCGGCGCTACTTTTTCGTAGACGATCGGTGGGTTCCTGGCATCTTAAGTGCCCCCGCAGTTTCGAACTGTGTTTCGAAACTTATTTAGCACGTTGAAATGGAGCCTGAATGAATGGTGTCCGCGTAATTGGAATCGTGCTTCTGGTCCTTGGCCTTCTGGCCTTTGTTGTCCCCATGCCTCACCACGAAGATCACAGCGTAAAAATCGGTGGCGCGAAACTCGGGGTAGAGACCGAACATACCGAAAAGCTGCCTCCCGCGGTGGGGGGAATCCTCTTGGTCGGCGGGGTACTGGCTCTAGTGGTGGGGTCGCGCAAAGCGTAGCTACGGCGAATCATGCCTGAGACATGGGGTCGACGGCTAGCGGCTCCGGATCGCACTCGGGGTCGAGTCCGAGCCATCAGTTGCCAGCTTCGCGGGCAGGCAACCGCTGTGAAGGACCCTGCCCTGCCCGTCCGTCCTTGCCTGTTCCAGCGTAACCGGCTTGCCGCAGACGTAACAGACGAATCCAGTCGCCATACAACGTGGAAGATAGTAGGCCATTGGTATATCGTCAATCCCACGAACGTGTGGCTGGCACCTCACTCGTACCGTCCCTACGGGACTCCGTATCGACCGCCCGTGTTCACGGCAGTTACGTGCCGGGCTCTCTTGTTCCGCCGCGTTGCGGCTTCAACGGCGGGATACCCCCGCGATTCTTTGCTCAAGTTGACGACGGATTTTTGTATCTGTATAAAGGAAAAGGGCGTTCTGCCCAACAATCGAAGGGCGCTTAACTCAGCGGTAGAGTGCCATCCTCACACGGTGGAAGTCGTAGGTTCAAATCCTACAGCGCCCACCATCTTTCAAATCCCTCACGAATTATCCTCACCGTAATCGACGGGGTCGCGATCAGCTGCGAATATAGCGCGTCCAGACCTGCATCGGTGTCGGTTGCCGGTTGGCCCATGAGTAATAGGGGATCAACTTCAAGTTGGCTGGGCGCGTTTTTAGTTTGGCGGCGCTCATCGGCATGTACAAGCCTTCGGTCGCCGACGAGGTTTCGAATGCAGCTCCGTCATGATGAAGGACGACTACGCCATCCAAAAGGCTGGCTGCATATTCGTCATGAAAATCTTTCTCCATTTTCTCGGTGAGACGGATTGAGATATCGGGCAGGGCCACTCCCGCTGGTTGATCCAATTCTTCCATGCAGTAGATGATGGGGCCGCGCCGCACGGCGACCCTCGCCGTATCTTCTGAGACGCGTGGATTTGAAGCCACTATCTCGGTGGTCATGGGGAAATTTAAGGAGACGATGTCGCCGGGCTTCCAGTTGCGCCGAAGGGGTAAGTATTCTCCCGGGCGCGCGCCATCGACGGGCTTGCCGTTCACTGAAACTTTGGCACCTTCCGCCCAGCCGGGAATTCGTACGTAAAAAGTGAAGTCGGCCGCGTGGGCGGGATTCATGGTTAATTTCACATCGCCAGCCCAGGGATAATCCGTCTTCTGCTGCATTTTGATCGGCGTGCCATCTTCCAGATGCCAGTCGAGCGACGAGTTGTCGTACAGATGTACGTACAGGCCGTCTTTACTGGTGCTGTAGAAATATCCGGGCAAGGAGCCGAAGGTGCGTTCCAGATTCGGCGGACAGCAGGTGGTGTCGTACCAGGGATTGCGAATCTGCTCGCCGCGAGCCTTGTCGTAATTAGAGGGATCGAAGGCCAGCGGGTTGCGATAGCAATAGGTGGTACCGTCGAGCGACATGCCGGAGTTGATGCCGTTGTACAGAGCGCGTTCGATCACGTCCGTGAAACGCGCCTCGCCACTCGCCGCCAGCATGCGCCAATTCCACATCATGTTGCCGATGGCGGCACAGCTCTCGCCGTAGGCTTGTTCGTTAGGCAATTCGTAGGGCTCGCCGAAAGCTTCTCCCTGGCTGCGCGCGCCGACACCTCCAGTGATGTACATCTGCCGCTGGCTCAGATCCTCCCAGAGCTTGTTCAGGGTTTGCCAATAGGCTTGATCGCCGGTTTCGAGGTAGTAGTCGGTTGCACCGCAGCAGGCGTACATGGCGCGCACGGCGTGGCCTTCGAGCTTGGTGCGCGACGTGAATGGAATGCCGCAGAACATGTAGACGATGGCGCGAGGTTGAATGGTGGCGCGCTCATCTCCGTGGAGAATGTATCCCGCCAGGTCGAGATATTGCCGTTTGCCGGTGGTGCGGTAGAGTTCGATCAGCGACATTTCGATTTCCGGATGGCCGGAAATGATCGGCTTCTGGTTGGGACCGGGCCCGTAGTTCGGGATAAGGTAGTTGTCGACGAACTTGGCGCCGGCATCCATGAGCGTGGAATCGCCGGTGGCGCGGTAGTAGGCAATGGCGGCCTGCAGCATGTGGCCAAGGCAATAGAGTTCGTGGCCAACCTCCTGCTCATGCGGGAGCATTCTTTGCGAAACATGGTCGCCCTGATAGTAAGTATTGAGATATCCGCTCGGTTCCTGGATGGCGACTACCTCGCGAATCATCGACTCGGTGACTTTGCGCAATTCCGGCCGGTCGCCGGATTGAAGCACCCAGCCAACGGCTTCCGTCCACTTGTAAATATCGGAGTCGGAGTAATAAGGACCTTTTTGCGGGGCTGAGCTTTTGCCGACGAGGCGACGGTAATTATCCATACGGCCATGCTCTTCGAGTTGCACGCGCATAGTGGGAATGCTGCGTTCGGCGTTGGTCTTGCGACGCTTCGACCAGAACCCTTCTTCGATGGTTAGGGCTTGCACAGGAATGCTGTGTAGTTTGGCATAGGGAGAGTTCGCGAGGTTGAGTACTCCCTGATCTTGCCAGGGCAGCAGCGAGGTGGTGGCTCCGTTCATCTGGAATGGCGATGAGTGGAGTGATGACGCCACCGCATTTCCCAACGCAAAGGAAAGTGTTGGACGAACCAGCAGAGATCCTGCGGCTGAGGTTACGGCGGCGGATAGGAATCGGCGGCGGGAGACTTCTTTTTCGGGGACGTTTTCAGGGCGGTGGTCAGAATTAGGATCAAAACTCATGAAAGCACCTCTTCTTCAGCGTCTTCTTAAGCAGCCACGTTCACCGGCAGCTGTTTTTCAATTTCATCCAACTCGCCGGCCGACAGGCGGAAATCGGCCGACAGGCTAATTCCTTCCACTTGTTTCACGGTGCGAAATCCAACGATGGCGCCGGTGACGGCGGGATTACTCAGAGTCCACGCAATGGCCACTTCTCCGGGCGAGCGGCCGTGGCGGCGGCCCAGCTCGCGCAGGAATTCCACCAAGTCCAGATTGCGGGTGAGCAGCGGCTCTTTAAAGTTAGGCAGGTTTCGGCGCCAGTCTTCGGACTCGAAAGCAGCGACGCGTTGTTTGGTCATGGAGCCGGTGAGAAGACCCGCGGACATCGGCGAGTAAACGATCACTCCAATATTGTTGCGATGCGCGTAGGGCAGGATTTCTTTTTCAATCTCACGGGTCACCAACGAATATGGTGGCTGGAGCGAAGTGATCGGGGCAATGTTCTGCGCCCGCTTCATCTGCGAGACGTTGAAGTTCGAAACGCCAATGTATCGCACCTTACCTTCTTGCTGCAGGCGGGCGAGTTCGGTCCATCCTTCTTCGATGTCTTGGTCGGGCTCCGGCCAATGGATCTGGTAGAGATCAATCATGTCTGTTTTCAGACGGCGCAAACTATCTTCGCATTCGCTACGGATAGATGCGGCTTTCAGCGACGCGCCAATCTTGCCCTGCTCGCCCCAGACTCGTTCACATTTGGTGAATATGTAGGGCCGCGGTGAACGGCCAGCGAGGGCGCGAGCGACCATTTCCTCGGAATGGCCGAGGCCGTAGAGGGCGGCGGTATCAATCCAGTTCATACCGCTGTCTAAAGCCGCGTGGATGGCGGGGATGGAATCACCATCGTTCTGCGGACCCATGCTCCCTGCCCAGCCTCCACCTCCGATGGCCCACGCGCCGATGCCGATCGGGCTAATTCGCAGATCACTATTTCCGAGCGGACGAAGTTCCATGAGCGACCTCAGAGGCCCTGCGCGAGATGGTAGTACAAATCGTTCCAGCGCAGCTCTTTCTTGAAGTTTTCGACCTTTGTATTGCGATCGATCAGCAAATACTCAATGCCTGCCATCTCGGCGAAATTCTCCAGGTGTTCGGCGGTGAGGGCGCGGCTGAGAGCGGTGTGGTGGGCTCCGCCAGCGAGAATCCACGCGGTCGCGGAGATTTTCAGATCTGGTTCCGGCAGCCAGAGCGCACGGGCAACGGGTAGTTTGGGGAGGGCGTGCTCGGGGCGTATCAAAGTCACCTGATTGACGATCAACCGGAAGCGATTCCCCATGTCGACGATGGAAGCATTTACCGCGTTTCCAGCAGCCGCGGTAAATACCAAGCGGACGGGATCTTCTTTTCCTCCGATGCCGAGGGGATGGACTTCAACCGAGGGTTTGCTTTCGGCGATGGTCGGACATACTTCCAGCATGTGCGCGCCCAGTATCTGTCCGCCATTCGGCAGGTGATAGGTGTAATCCTCCATGAACGAAGCACCACCGGTCAGTCCGTGGCTCATGACCTTCACTGCTCTTACGAGCGCGGACGTTTTCCAATCGCCTTCGGCGCCAAAGCCGTATCCATCGGCCATCAGTCGTTGCGCAGCAATGCCTGGGAGTTGCTTGAGACCATGCAAGTCTTCAAAGGTGTCGGTGAAAGCGTGGGAGCCGGTGTCTTCGAGAAAGGCGCGCAGTCCTAATTCGATTCGGGCGGCATCGCGGAGGGATTGGCGCCGGCTTCCGTTCGGGCGCAGCGATTCGGCAACGGTATAGGTTTCGTCGTATTCAACCGCGAGCTTTTCGACTTCGGCGTCGGTTGCTTGCTGGACGCGTTTTACCAAATCGCCTACGCCGTAGCCGTTCACGGAATAGCCGAGCTTCGTCTCTGCATTCACTTTGTTTCCGTCGGTGACGGCGACGTTGCGCATGTTGTCGCCGAAACGTGCGACCTTTAAGTGCTGGGCATCGTGCCAGGCAGAGGCCGCACGCAGCCAAGCGGCTACCTCGGCATGGACTTTCTCATCCTGCCAGAAGCCGACGACGACTTTGCGCTTAAGACGCATCTTCGCCCCGATGAATCCGAATTCGCGGTCGCCATGCGCGGACTGGTTGAGATTCATGAAGTCCATATCAATGGTGGACCAGGGCAACTGCTCGTTGAACTGGGTGTGCAGATGCAGCAAAGGCTTCTCCAGCGACCGCAGGCCCGCTATCCACATGCGCGCCGGGGAGAAGGTATGCATCCAGGTAATTAGGCCGATACAATTCTTTGAGTTATTCGCATCCAGGCACAATTGCCGAATCGAATCACTGCCTGTCATTACAGGCTTGGCAACGATCTTTACCGGTATCTGCGAAGATGTTGCGAACGCCCGTGCGATAGCGGTGGAGTGCTCCTCAACCTGCTTTAAAGTTTCTGGCCCGTAGAGATGCTGGCTTCCGGTGACGAACCAAGCTTCCAGTTTGAGAAGATCAATCATTTTCTGCCTCAGATCCTGCAAGTAGAACAAACGTCAAAAAATACTAAAAAGAAAAATGTGATTGCATAACAGCTAAGGTTGCGAAAACTGCTGAGGCGGAGAATCTCCCTCGACTAATTTGTAGCGGTAGTGCTCTCTCTCTTCTTTGGTCGCATCCTGGCGGAGTAACGCCAGCTGTTTCAGCAGTGCAGGAAGCTCGGTGCTGTTCCCCGTCTTCCGCAAAGCCTGGATCAACCGGTAGAGCGATGTCTGGTCGGTGGGATCGAGAGCAAGAG
>Ga0209006_10002537_pt1 | contig 16657 bp, 20 predicted proteins | sample JacPin_JW_Ref_O2_FD_188567 | JGI IMG/M metagenome (GOLD analysis project Ga0209006, IMG submission 188567) | Forest soil microbial communities from Algoma, Ontario, Canada - Jack Pine, Ontario site 1_JW_Ref_O2 (SPAdes) (version 2) | ecosystem: Environmental > Terrestrial > Soil > Boreal... | reverse complement strand
TCCAATATTTCTATTGGGTGGTCAAGGCTTGCATGCCATTATCTAGGGCTGGCAGTCAGATAATGGCTTATCAAGTCCGCCTGGGAATATCAAGTCCGCCCCGATTTTCAGACGTTCCTCGAGCTCAATGGTTTGAAATAGCACCCTCCTTGATGGATGAAAATGCGCCGAACCACGATAATTCCAGGCTTTCCAGAAGGTTCAACACGCTTGGAGTTGCGAGTTCCGAGACTTTCCCCATGAAATGAGCCAAGTTATCTCGTCGTTCCCCTTCTTTGACGAATCCTCTCCGTCCCGCACCAATACCATGGGTGGAAAGCTACCGAAGGCCCCCACATACGCCTCTACCCATCCCGTTTAGCCACAATCACTCTTACATACATCAGCCCTTCAGTACGATCCACCTTACTGACGATTTGGTCGTTATCCGGCCCATTCACACTTCTAACCATGGAGACATTAAAGAGTGACGGGAAGGAGAGTATGTTACACTTCTACTGCTTTTCTAATTGTATATGCCCATCTAGGCTATATATAGATTCAAGCACTTCGACCTCCCTTCACCAACCAGTGGATTATTATTCTCTTTGTAGGTTTCTGATTCCATGGTGTTTCTTCCGCATGCAGGTTGGACAATCCGCCGAAATACATTCAACTCGTTACTCATACTTCGAATGTGTCATGATGACCACTTGATAGAATCTGCTGGATCTCTTCCTGGTGAGAAGTAGATCTATTATATTGACCTTTATCTCTGGCCCTCTTTGCCTTGGTCTTGCTATTCACATGCATCTTCCATGTCTGCATTTTCGACTCCCTCAGATCAAGCGCTGGCGACGAATGCCATTTAAATGATAGTCGTGATTTCTGTGCGTGAAGTCGCGAAGTATACTACGATAAAATATTGATCCATTCACCGCAACGGATCTTCTTCAACTTCCTTTCTGTTTACCGGGTTACCACGGGAGTTTACTCTCCCACCAGAGCTCCCTCCAACCACTTCGATTTTCCTGATCTCCTGCTGCACGACATCCTGATATGTTGTTGCATTTTCTTGTTACTTCAAAGGTAACGATCGCGCTGAGCACGCGATGGACAATCGATCGGCGGATGTGGTGATATCTAACGCCACAAGACCGTTGTGGGACACCTCGTGCCTGTCGTGGAAGCAATTGCAGAACTGGGGGGTCGCTTAGACTGAACAAGCTGTTTGGGTGAGCCGTCTCTGAACTTTTCACCAAGGGGGTGGCTTGTCTGCCCTTGAGTGTACCAATTGATGGCTCAAGGGATCATCGAGCATCGATCAATGACCATCGATCAATCACTTGCATTCAAAATGCTATTTAATCAACAGATATACTTGATCTGAGATGAGACGATCAAAAAGTATGTGCTTCAAGGAACATAACAAAACACAGCTAATGTTTTATAAACGATACATCAGGCACTACCTAAAGGGCGTAACATCTATATGGACTCCGGTCTTTGTGCAGTGTGTACATATTGTTTACAACATGCTCAGATGATTATAAACTTTTCCATGATCCCGCGCTTAGATAAGTTCGACTCCGGAGACTACACCAACATCCGATGAGAGAATCCTCAAGAAGAACCCTCTTGGGAAAGCTGCCGTACCCATCGGAAATGAACGCAAATTTAGCTCCTTGAGGCAATTGTGCGAGGAACAAACAGATCGTCCGGTCAATGCCACTGGCACGATAATATTCTATGCACTGTATGTATGTACAGAGAAATACATGAGTCGCATGTAGATGATCGATGAGTACTGTATGCAATCCGAAGGGAATCATTACCATATCATTAGAGGCGCTATACTGTATGTGGTGGGTTATTTAATCATACAGCTAACGATAATTATCAATAGACGGTACACTTTACAACCCGGACGACCGCGAGACACAGAAACGGCTGAGTGCTGACCGACTTCCGCTGACTCTCTCTCTCGGTCTGGTTTCCGGCGAACCCCATCACTCCCTATGCAAACCTCCCCACGCCATGTCTAGACCACACCAACCTTCCCGCTGGGAACCTCGTTAAGTCTCCTTGCCCTTTTCAATATCACCCTTTGTTTCATCTGAGGCGAACTCGACCTTGCGGCGTCCGGTTTCATACCCGTCTGCTTGCTTGTCGTCCACATAGTTGCTGTCAGTGTCGTCCACCTCGCACTCAATCGTTTTCATGACGCTTATTTCCATCTGTGAAAAGGATAGATAGATGAATTATATGGCAATGAATAAAATGAAGGGGGAAGGAGAAAAAAGCAAGAAGAAAAGACGATAAAAGCAGAGGGACATGTCGCAACTCACGTTAGCACCTGGTATCGTCGACATCATCGTCGTCGTTGTGGGCGCTGACTCTGATGAAGGCTGACACGAATGCTAAAGTCGAACCCCCCCCACAAAGAGAAATACAAAAAAAAACAATCCAACAGACATCAGCTACCAACGTTCCCCAAACAATTCTCACAAAACAAGAGAAAATAGATGGTGGAATGGGGGAATAAGGATAAGAGGATAATTTCAACTCACCCCTGGTGTGACCCTTTGGCCGTAATGTCCTGTAGGAGCTCCGGAGCGTTCACCAAGGAACGTAACTGGTAATGGACCATCCCCGCCGGTGGATTCTGAGCGTCGATTGCGAAGTTTCTGTCGAGCGTGAAGTCTATCGTACGTAAGACAGTCAATTAGATCGACGACAGCACTCGGATGAAGAAAAAATGCGTACGTTGCAAGGAATGAGTTAGCATATACTAAGTGTAAAAACGAATGTAAGTGGGGCGTTCCGTGCAATGTTGAACGACGACAGATGACTCACATTTCCCGATCACGAAGTGTAAGCCCATGAAGATCAGGTTGTCGTTCATCGATAACCACTACAGCAGAACAAGGATGTTAGATTGATTGACGGGTAGATTAGTTAGGAAGGGAACCGTCACGGACACAAATCATTGATGTAATCGTCGCAGCGCTGGCCAAGGCGAAAAAAGTTCCCGTAAGAACACGCGGAAGAATGCAGAGATAACGTCCCGCTGCTTACCTCGTAACCGCACCATTCTCAAACGTATAGATTAACAAGGAATCGATGATGGAGTTCAACCTACAATCAAAACGTTGGATTATTAGTCGTTTACCAGAAGATTATGGATTGATAGTAAGTCACTTTGTTGATTGTGTCCGGCTCGCCCGTAAGAAATAGCATAGGGACGCCGTGATAATCACGTCAACTGTGCTTGAGAGCGCCAGGCCCAGGGTGAACACCGGCTACATTTCACGACTATGAGTTAGTAAAATAGGATTTTGAAGCGGAAAATAGTCGGGACTTACTCGGAAATGCCGTTTGTATGCCGGAAACGACTTGAGACGGATCCTGTTGGCATGACCGGAAATATTAGAGTGGTGGCCAATTTGGAGGGAGAAGGGAAACATACAGTTCTCCCGTGGTCACTGGACATCAAAAGATGGAAGTTTGATTAGCGAACTTGGAAGAGAGTAGCCCTTCGATTACATACCACTGGCAGCACCTGGAGTGAAAGATTAATGAGCGGAGAGGACATGTTGGTGAACAAGGACAACTCACAAAGTCTCAAGACGGCAAGAACCACCTGCAATATGTATGAGAACGACTGGGGGACAGATCAAATGAGTGGGGTAGATACTTACAACTGTGCCTGTGAGGTACAAGTTTCCTCTGCTGACTAGAGATGGAAAAGGATTGTTACACGATGTGAACAGGGAAATGCTCAATGTACGTACATAGGTAGATTCTATGGGCAAAGAAACAATGCACGCAGATGGTGACAATTGCCTGTGATAACAATAAGCAAGAGAGCGAAAGGCGCTAATGGAGAATATCAGCGTACCGTGCAGGCGATACTGAGCTGGAAATGCAAATGAAATCAGTAAACTAGGGCTTCTGTTCAACGGTGGACGTACCGCAAGCGTCCTAAAGTCGACAATGAATCAACCGTGGACGACCAAACGACGAAAACACTCACGTTGGGACGTGTTCGATGAAGTTCCCATGTCCATACTCTGTAATAAGATACTGCCATAGGGATGCGCATACGAAGAATGTGTGAAGACTATCGAGGGTCCTACAGATCGAGAATGATCAGACGCCATTTATAGGAAAAGAAGCGAAGGATGTAGATGGCACGCACCAAACCACCGAGACCTGGAACGCCACGATTATTGAGTGAGATCTATTGCTGCTGCGTATCGAGCGATCTTACCAGAGTCTTAGTACGTGGTGAATCGGTTAAAAAGGTCTTGAAGTAGAGGTAGCACTGTACGCAGACGGTGCCCGAAAGACTGGTGATGAAAGATCCGATCCGATTGGGGAGGAATCAGCGGGGCAGGTAGGCAGAGGGGAATGAACAGACACATACAAGACAGCTATGAGCCCGCCTAAGAGGAGAGCTCCAAACGTTGTCGAAATACTCATGATGATGATGGATGGGAGCAAACTCTGGGTTGGGGAGCGGCGGTGGGAGGGAGGGAGGAATGGAGAGCAGCCTCACGTCAAATGGACATTGTACCGGCTGACCTCCATTTATATCCGCTGGGCCTGCCTAAAGCCAGGGAAGGTAAACTGCCCTTGATCCCGAATCAAAACTGGTCAGAGAGTCGGATAAAGTTCATGTAATCTAGACAAATGCATAAGCTACCAGTAAAAGTGTTTCACGAATGGCCAAGCAAACCACGTTCATCGTCAGCAGCTAGTGTTTGGGGCGCAAGTGTCGGAAACTCACTTGTGGAGCCATACTGGTGGGATCAAATTACTGAAAAAGATTAGGGACGGACTGAAAGAAGGGGAAAAGTCGTCATTACCTTTTCGATCGGTTTGGGAACTGAACGATGAATACAAACCGATAGGTGGCTTTTGATGAGATACACACGGAATTCCGTTCATCTGGTCCGACACCTGTACTTACAGCATAGCATCCCAGATCCTTTTACGGTGTTTTATAATACCGGCTTTCTTCCTGTAAGCGAAACTTGTCACGTCTTACCGAAAAGGCCGGCACAATATCCCATATAGCTAGCATTTTAAATACCTGGTGTTGAACCCTGGTCGGTGTGGAGTCTGTCTTCTACAGTCACGCGTAATATTACGATTATCCCTTGAGTAAGAGGCTCTCATTATCAAATCTTCAACATTTCAACCCTCTGCTGTGCCCAGTGCAGGGCTGATACTATCAGGTTTGGATTAGAGCTTGGAACTGCCACTGGCCGATTCGGAGCGCGAGGCACGCGAATCCTAAAGCTCAAGTATCTTCGAAAGGATAAATATCGATCTTGCCAAGGTCAACAATTGAGCGCAGCCACCGCCACTATGATTATGATGGCAATACTATCATTCCTCCTACTCAGCTTTTTGCATTCGGATCCGATCATGCTCGCTCGAGAATATGTAAGATCCGTGAGAACGAAGATCTGTGAGAACGAGGAGCGACGCTGAAGCTTACCAGTGATCGATGATCATGGCCAATCAACGTCAACATCAATCCCCTCAGTTCAGAGTCAGTTTCACAATATTGTACCTTGTCGACTTCGCCTGCCCCATCGAAACAATGTAACTTTGTCGCAGTTATGTCGCCTCATCCGACTCCGGCTTCGGACCTCACAGCTCACCAGTGCCCGCCTAGTCCGAAATCCAATTGGCGTGCAAGGGCAATAGCAGTGCCACAGAGACTGGCAGAAAAGACGTCATGATTCTGTCTTGGAATGGAATCGTGATTTCCCTGGCTTCACTATGTAGCCATGCATCACTTTCAAAGTACGCCCATCATCCTGGAAGTTGCGGTTGGTATCGCGACATGTGATGAGTAGTCCGGGCGTTTTGAACGCGAAAGGGTTCGGTATTCTGTTGATAAGCTTGACAAGAAAGCTTGAGGATACTGGATATGGCGTGGCGTCATCGCCTTGAGATCGACGCTGAAGAAGCGCTGGCGCCACTGAGTTCATCATAGCTACTCGTTCTACTCACCGCGGCCTATAGTTGCCAGGAAGTTCCATTGCGGCAACAGGGTCATCGAGGGTGGGCGCAAACATCGAATATGTTGCAATAGCGATAACTACGGGCCGATGAGAAGACATACACACAGGGAAATCTAGTAAGCGGCTATCAGATACCAGCAAACCTTGGGCTTACCCTTTCCCTCGACCAGAGCGTCTCAGAAAGTACCAACAAAACCCATCTTGACCAGTTCCAAAGGCACGAACATGCCAAACCTCGTGTAGGCCATCTGTCTCCGAATGATTCGGGATCATGAAATCACAGCCCTTCTTCCGTTCCAACTATGAGGATCATCATTCCACGGGGCCGACAAGCAGAGTCGTGAGACAATTATCTCACCTCGAGGAGATACATTCCTGGACTAGTCGATTTGATGTAGGGAAAAAGAGTACGCCTTATTGTAAACCACCGCCCCGCCACTTCGATGGGATATGGGCGTTGCCGAACTGTCATCAACGAAAGTGGAAGTTCGACTCCAGAGTGCAGCCCAGCTCGGGAAGTTCTATTGGGGTAATGGACACCAGTACTCCATTACTTGTGGGCAGGTATAGACATTCTACGCCACTAGAAATGTCTCGACCCATCGTACCGAACAGAACAAAGCTTTCTCCGAGTCGTCTTCGTCCGGTTACATTGAACCAAAGAAAGGAAAGAGACATCATGACCTGCGGTGATCTCGTGGATGTGAGACGCGGATGGCAAAAAAAAAGGAACAAGAGCATTAACATTGTACCGCAACAAGCCATACTTGCTCTGGTTCTGGGTCCCAGTTCCCATTGATCTTCCAACGAAGAAATCCCCCATCGGAAGTTCGCGGCATGGCATTAATCCAGTATTGATTCAACGTCCCTCTTCCAACGAAGAAATCCCTTCACAAAGCCCATCAGAAGTTCGCGGTATGGCAATCCAGTATTGACTCAACGTCCCGATGAAGCTTGTACCTGGTGTGTACCAACTACTCCGGGACGTTGTAATAACTGTTTCTGACCAATCCACCGCAGCGAAGCGTCCCCGCTCACCATCCGCAGAACCGAATATTCAATCTTCCACAAGAAACAGTGTGAAGGGAGAGGCGTAGGTGTACTTGGTAAGTGAGTGACTCGTCACCCCACCATTGCTTGTTGACATTATATTTGTCGCCCCTCTGCTTATTTCCATCTTCTTTCTTCCTCCATCATTACCCATCGCCGTTCCTTATCAGCATGACGAATGCTCGGAAATCATAGTTCATTCAGGCCAACGAAACCCTCGCAGTTGATGCATTCCCGCGCAATGGGGCAAGTCACCGCCTTGTTGGCGTTTTTCAAGACATTCGAGGTAAACACGCACATACTTTCCAAGAGGTACAGTTCGCGCAACACCACACCTCTCTTTTGCCTCCCATCACTTAATAAAAACTTTCTCAGGCCATAGGGTTCATGCGCATATTTTTTTTCCTGATGGTCGTTCCCGGCTATCCCTCCGAAGCCACGATGGGGCTGCACGATGGGTTCGGGTTATCCGACAGCCTAACATAGCCTCAGATCCGGGTCTCGCTTATTTTCAAACTCAAACCGGTCACCACGCATAGCAAGAGGGCTGGCAAGAGGGAAATCAAACTCACAAATCGTTTGAGAAGGGAAGTGGGTAAAACCTACGGTCACTGTGTTTGATCGAGTGAAAGGACGGCACTATCGAGCCCCACACAGGAGATATATACGAGTCTGGACTTGCCCTTGCGGATAAGTTTTGCGTCGTTGCGGTGCCTATGTTATTTCGGACCAATGGCGGCGATTGGACGGAGACGAAGCGTGGCATTTTTTTCCACCATTAGGCGGCCTTTGAAGTTGGTGACAACGGTGGCATATTCGAGGGCAAGACCGAGGAATTGTTGAAGCTGAAACCCGGTCAAAAGGTGGGTCGCTTTATAACGCGACTCAGTGCTCAAGTATTGAAGGAATTGATCACAGCCAAACTGGACTAATTGTCCCACATCCTAGCTCGTCTATTCCGGCAATCAAACAAAGTATTATTTGAGGTCTGCAACGACAACGACCGAAGATTTTTTCTGATCGGTTCCGAGTGTGCCAGTCCGAGTTGCCCTCGGGCTGATGTCAAGCTCGTCCGAGAGGCGGCAACGCAAACCAAATAGACCGCGGTGACACTACTGCACCGACTCAGCGACCCTAGTCAAAGAGTCAACAAATCCACCGATGATTCATCAAATAACTCCAAAGTAAGCCGTTCATCCTCTTGACATGTTTCGACGTGCTCCTACAGGAGGTTCCACGAGGACGTATGATCGGTCCCATTCGTTTGCACCCCGTCTCTCCGGGCCATCCCGGACACGCCACCATCCGACCCTGTTTCGCACGAGTCGCGGAACCAGTCAGATTACAATGTGGACGAAGGTGGCACGTTTTCTGGTGACATGGACAGTTTGCAGGTCCGAGCGCGCAGTTCTTGTCATAACGAAGAGCCAGAATGATAATAAAGTCACCGTGGACGGATTCCTTAGTTGGTTCTGCCATCAGGAATATCTAGTATGTCGAGTTTTTGTTTTCTGTCCTCCTATCTTATTTTGGTTCTTTAAAAGATTGTTCCAGGGTCATTTGGGCTCGGCTCTGCCATACCTGCGAAGCTGCCCGATACTACAATGAGCCCGACTTCATATACGCTATTCCAACACCTGAACGACTCCGCGGCTGCAGGATTTGCTCTGCGCTTGGTGCATCATGGAGCTGTTCCCTGTTCTTCGTCTCAGTGTCGTTAAGAACGTTGCGGAATTTGTTATCAAGAAAGTACAGTCAATCGATGGAGGTAAGCTGACTCCGAAAGAACCCAAGCTGATTCATTGGAAATGCACATCAGCCCTGCCAGCTGCTACTACCCTGTGGCCGCCAACCTCGCTTATGAAGCTTGGTTGGTAATCCCAAATCTCCATTTGGCCGTAACCTATCAACTCCATTTCAGTTGATTGACCTCACTCGGCTATGATAAATCGTAGACTTTTCTGGAGTGCCGCGCTAGTACGTGTACACAATGTGCCAGTGGATTTACCTCCCCACTATATGTCCCTGTTACTACAAATTGAATGTGCTGACTTTGGTTACCAGGGATCCTCAGAATGCTCATCTTGTCCTGTACTTTCAATGCAGCCGGTTCGACTTGCACTGAATGCTCCGTGGACACTTTCTCCCTTGCTGGTGATATGTGTAACACCTTGCCCCACCGGAAGCACCTAAGACTTTTTATTCGCACCGTCCCCATTCCTACGATCTGGGGTTCTTCTAATTGCTCAGTCACTTGCTCCGCCAGGCAGTATTTGAATTTGAATAACAATCAGTGTACAATTTGTCCTTCCGGAACTTTCAGTCAACCTCCGGCTACATCATGCTCCGAATGCCCCGAAAACAAATTTCCTGCACCTGGCGTAACTCTCTGCTCAACTTGTCCACATGGGCTTTCGTCCCCGCCAGTTTCATGCCCATGCCATCTAATGGCGTGAGTCGACGCTCACAGCACGTGGCCAACCTGGATTTGTGAACAATGTCCTGTCACATCCGGCATTGGTGGATTCGAGTGTATAGACACACAGAATACGCTTGATTCATGCGGTGGATTCAAGGATGACGATAAATATACATACTGGACGTGACTGCGGTGCCATAGAAAACGCCGATGCCGTTCAGTGCCTCCAAGGTCGTTGCGTGGCTTTCGGATGTAAAGGAGAGTACGAGCCTTCCACCATACGAGATTCTTGCATTCCTGCCAGACCTAGGACCTACTAGACGACATACCATGAAGTTCTACCAACTTCGGACTACAGCGTGGACATTCCCTTTCGGTCAATCTCAAAAACACCCTCTCCCGCTGTTCTTTTTCACCTTTCATGAACTTTATAGGACCAGTACCCTCGCTTGACTCAGATGGTGAGTATCGCAGTATACTGTTCGAGTATTATATGTACAGTACATAGGATTAGTGGAGAAGTTCCGAGCAAATTTGCAACAAGAAAATTCCATCATCTCAGTCCTCATATGTGTGTGCCACCGTAGTCAACGGGGTGGTGGGCTCTGGGTGGTTCGTTCGTATACAGAGGTTCATACTGGCCACGACCAATATCTGGAGATGGACAAGGTTTATAAAGGTTGTAAGGGGTATCAAGACAATGGTGAGGCAAACGTACAGTGGAATCCATCAGGGCCATAGTGCTCTTCAGCTTGCATCTTGGTGTAAATGAGCCAGAAAGCATGCTATATCGTTTGTTATTATTATTCAAGATGGGCGTTGGTGGGCAAAGTATGGCGACTTACTATAAGCCCTGGGACATAACCAAATCTATACATAAGACAGTATTTTATAGCACATTTCAGTGAAGATATTCTCTCGGGTAAGTTGGCGCAAGCACGTACAAGGACAAGATTATGTTAATGAAAACGTCAACACCACACCCCGCTACGAAACCCACCGCTGCGGGCGGGAAGATGATGGCAACCTGTTGTTATTCGAGTTGAGGTAAAAAAAAATCATAACACAATATAGCGTATGGTGGAGATACCAACGATTATAAGGAGTACGTCGGACGACTTGACCATGGTGAACACTATTAGAATAAGCTTTTCGAAAAAGGCTGCGCCCAACGCTGCCTGACGGCGACCTGCAACAATTTAGGGTTAGGGGTTGACTGATCCCAGCTGCCAGCATACAATAAATTAGTCCAGTAAGTAACTATCCTGACGACCAGTAAAATGAAAAAAAAGGTCCTTCATATCGTCCATACATAGATCTCACAAACAAGATCAAAGCAATCCATTTACTTAGATCCCCACCAAGCATCACCACCCTACTTACTCTCCCGCAAACAAGCGCACGATCATATATGTCGTTGATCCAACAAATCGCACGACTGCACCCGCACAAATATCAATAGTTAGCACCAAGATAACGGGCTTTATATGTAAGGCTTACATGCAAGACCGGAAACGGAGAACAACAAGAACACCATGTACTCGTTCACCGTACTGCCGCTCGCCGAAACCAATGTTTTTCCCGTTGCAGCACTGCCCACGAAAGCATTTCAGGGACGGGAAATGCAACAAGGGATAGGCAAACTTACACTATTGCCGCGGCGAGAAGCCCCTGTACCAAAGCCAGGGAATACCAATCAGCACAACAGGCAACAGGCAATGGGACGAGACGGATGACGTACGTTACTCAACGTCCAAGCGAGCAAAACCTAACGCAGAAAAAAAAAAAAAGTAGGTCAAGTCCCGTCTAATGCACTCAACCCTTATCCCAGTACTCACACTGTACGGAGTCAACAACGTAAGAACATCAGGAAATGAGCGCAATAACAAAATACCACGCACTTTGTTCTGAAACTCCTATAATAATCCTCCTGCTCCGTCGCCGGATCTGCCTTTGGCTCCTTTTTCGGTGGTTTCTCCGAAAGCACATGTATAGCATCCTCGTATGCTGCATTGATGTCCGTCTCCGCAGTAGGTACCACCACCTCCACTTCATTCTTGTTCTTGCCCGTAGAAACCACCCCGAGGTCCGTGCTAACCCTGTTGTCACCCTTGGTGCCCCATGACACGTCGTGCACGTTTGCGAACTAGTTAATTATCACCGGTAGGGTAGGGTAAAACTTGAGTTGTGCTCAGACTGTAAGGAAGGAAGGAAGGAAAAGACTCACAGCGTAGACATTCAGTACCGCAATATATGACGGCGCCATTAATAAATACTGTACAAAAGACGTAATCATGTGCCACGGCTCGAACTGTGTCCGCAAACATTCAAGATTCACGACGCCACCCTCTGGGGGTAATGATGATGACTCACGAAGATGAGAGACGCAAGGATGTACAGCCCAAGCGTGGCAAGCAGTGACAGTATGATGTCCCGGAAGATCACGTTCGTGAATACATCAGTAATTTGGAGGGGTCTCCCTTCTCCTGCGGCGACGGTATGGATACTCTTGAATGCGAGTAAGAACGCTGCAGTCTGCCAAAAAGTTGAAGTCCAAGACTCAGAAAGGTGCTCGCAAGAAAATGGCGAAAAGGGAAGACAGACAGTCATATATATGGTTATGAAACCAAAACCGATGAAAGCAGTCGTATACCCCCACTTGGAGCCTTGTGGCCGATTCCCGAGCGATAAGATAAAGCACAAAACGAGCAACCCGAGGTAAAGGTAGTTCAGCACGACGTTCACAGCGTGAGGGACATTGAGACTCTCCATGGCCTCACTGAGTATCGTGAACGCGATGTAGTAGTTTCCCTTTGAGAAACACACATTGAGTTACAAAATTGGGGCGGGCGAGAAACGAAGACACATACGAGAGCGAACCACGAAAAGATGAGATTGAACAACTGATAGAACATTTCAACATGGATCCACAGCTTGCGCACGAAGGAATGCGAAGAGCGGTAGATGTAGTAGAAATGGACAGTACTGTGGATGGCGGCAAAGAACGAACCGTTCAGCCACCTACGGCGCTGCGAAATCAGCTCGGGCACCTTGGAGGGGGTAATGATCAATTCAGAAGATGATTAAGGAGAGAAGTCACGTACTTGATCTGGTACATCTGTGACTGCATACGCCGATTTCACATAGTGCAAGATCCACGAGCCACCGCGCTTCGAGACGAGCTCCCAACAAAGGATCTAACGAATGACTCAGCATGTGACGTTTCTTCTTGCACAGATGTACGGATGTGAATCTTACCCGATCTTCCGCAAGGTACATATTGGCTGTGAATATGTCTGCACCAGCTCCATGCTAACTCATCGTCATGATGGGACCCAATAAAAAGATAACGTGAAGTGATAGCTTACCATCTTCTCGCCAAGGAAGTACTTCTGGAGAGGGCCTTCACCAACTGAATCGTTCTGCAACGCAATGTACCTATACGCACTGAATGCGCCAGGCAACACGGTGATGTAGCCAAATACAGATTCACTGAGACGTATGTCCGTCAGGAAAACCGGATGGATTCTTGGTGGGGAAGAGAAAACACGTACAGGGGCTTGTCCAGGATATTGGACATCTTGTATTCAAAATTCTGTGCCGCAACTGGTGTGGCCCTGACTTTAATTACTGCACGGAACAATCCTTGAACGTGACCTACCTAGAGGGTTGAGCAGATTCAAGCCGTACTTGCCCTTGAGCGCAACGATCTCGCCACAAGCGCCACCGACGTTGGAGTTGATGTCGAACGCTTTCCAAAGATGGTAGATAGATGTTGGGCCCGGTTGGGTGCCAACGTCGAGGAGAACACAGACGTTGGGTTGGAGAATCGGTCCGAAGGCGTTAAAGAACCAACGATGGGAGTTGATCTTCTTTTGGTTCTTTTCTTTGAGGCAGAAGATGATTTGGACAGGAACGACGCCTTTCTCGGCACCTTCTATCTTCATCGAGGGAGAGACGGATACTTGGGAGGGAGGGGTGAGATTACGATGGGTCGAGAGCAAAAAAGGATACGAACTCTGAGTGGTATACTCGTATATATGGGCTGCGACTGGTTTTCCGTTGACAATATTCTGGGACCTGTGAGTTATTGGATGATGAACAATGCGACGAGACTGACCTTGGCTATTCCATCTTGATAGGCGCCCATAGCAGCGATGACACTCAGAGTCCTAGAGTTAATCTTGGATCGACCGTCGCTAACGATACAAACGACGACCTTCTTCCAGCCCTCTTTACCCCATGTCTTACTGCGGTCGCGTTTGCACAAATGCGCAATATTCTTGATGACACCGTGCATGGTGCGGCAGAAGAGATCCTCTTCCTCGTTGTACATAGTCATCACAATGAACAGCTCTGTGCGTCGCGGAGGGTCGTAATGCACCTGGCGTAGAGTAAACTTTGCGTCCTTGAAGTTGTTCGGGTCGCAGGTTGCAGCAGAATACCGCATATGCGTGAATTCGCGTTCGTTACGGAGCGCGCACATGTCGAGCAGCTTCGTGGGCACTGCAGAGTCGAGGACAAAGTTGCCGTGGAACAATCTTTTTTTTTGGTACGAGTGAGCAACATGATATAAAAACGAATGACATCGAACGTACTCGACTTTCTTGATGGTTTTGTACCTCCGTGGGACGCGTTGTGGAATGCGTCCATAGCGAATGTTATTCTCAGGACGCTCGTCCGGTTCTTCGTAAGCTCCAGGAATGGGACGCATCGAACCCTGTGAACGGTCCCGCCTCAAGAGAGGTATGTCACCATCATTCTCACGATCCGGATCGTCATGCAGATCGTACGAAGCCGGGGCGTATGGTGTCGCACCAGGATGGGACTGGAGCGGAGGCTGGTGGTACTGGTATTCCGTGGCAGGGTCCGGCGCTTGTAGAGGTGCCCCGTACGGGTCATGTGGGATGGGTGACTGGTAGTTCTGAGGAGTGGCGAACGGATCTGGAAGAGTTCCGTAGGACGGTAGGGAGGGCTGGCTCGGGTATGGTGAGGTACCAGAATAGGGATTATACCCGTCGTTGTAGCGTCCTCGTTGGCCTTCGTCTGCCTGATGGTAGAAGGAGTTGTCAGGATATGAAAAAAAGGGAAATGAAGGTACGAGGATTTACTTCTGTGTAACGAGACATCGGTGGGGTTTGCTCCAGCAAAGTCTTTGATATAGTTTGAGTGCTGCGGGTGTGGTCGTTCACCTGAGCTTGGCAGTGGCACAGCCGTGGTGTGTTATGTAATCAAATTCCTTTTCTGATCATTTGATCACGATGGAGTCCTTTGGCCCTGAAACTTTCTTTCGTATCGATTCAGAGTTGTTCCAGCGTACTGTGTGGCATGCGATATGTCATCCAACCATATTTTAATGGATAACGATGTATGTACATGGTACAGGTAGAAAGAGCCTCACGGACATCCGAGCCAAGAGTGCCAAAAAAAAAGGATACAACACTCATCAATGAAACCAGGGATATATAATAACCTTCAGTGGTTATGAAATTCTGCTTTATCCACGGGGATTACTTGGGTTGTCTCATATCTTAATAGTAAGATTAGGTAGCCGTGAACGCGTCATTACTTGACGTCACACAGTATGATATCATACCTCGAAAAGGCAATTTTTTACTGTTTCCAAATTGAGAATATCCGTCGAGGTATAAAGAGCAGCTCTTTCCGTTCCAAATGCTCCAACGCCTTTTAACCACCCACTTCTACAATCCACTACACCAGAACTCCTACTTATAATATTACCATGTCGTCCACCACCGACCCTAGGTATGTCTCTTTATTAATCTCTGAGCTATGTCCGTTACTTAAACTCTCGCTCAGTAAAACCTCTGGAAAGTACCATTCCGTTAAGGGGAGCGCTGTCGAAACCGTACTCCAATTCTTTATTATCATTTCACCGTAATAACAAATCTTCTCTGTAGGCTGGCAATGTTCTCGGTTCCGAATCTATGCAGACATCTGGACAGAAAGAACACGCAAAGGGCGAGGCAGAATACAATGCAGCTCAGGCAAAAGGCTACGCCGAGGGCACTGCCGACCGCGTCGGCGGGTACAAAGATACAATCGTAGGTGCCGTCACTGGCGACAGCGCTCAACAAACCGCTGGTGAGAATTCTCTTTTTGCTGCTCAAGAAGTGGCGGGTCCACTGACTGCTCTCGACATTTGAAGGAAACGTCCGGCAGGAGAAGGGTAAAACCCAACAGCAGATAAACCAACCCTCGATCTCTTAATCACTTTCAAAACGAAAGAAATTATCATACGTTGTAATGATCACACCGTAATTCTTGCACTTAATTTCATCTGAGCATGGACATCATCATTACATATCAACTTCCTGTCCAAAAAATACTACAATTGCAGCCACCAGACACGTCCACCTGAAGACAAACAGGAACCCAGACCATGTCACAGACGGTTCATCCTCGTAGCTGAGAGCGCCTGGGTCGATGGCGCCATAAGATTGATACGCAGCGAATAAACTGTCATCGGGGACGTAACCACCATAAATACGAGCCTGATATCTAGAAGCAATGGTATCTGTGTTGGGTTTGATGTTAGGTATATTCATCGTTTTCTGGGTGACAACTCACTTCGTCCGACCCCCTCTCTTCTAAAGCCTAGGATGTGCAAAAGCCAGAGGCAAATCGCCTTCGGTATGGCGTAAGTAATGTTGTAAACAAGCTTGAAGGGAAAGTCAGGCCAGATGGACATGTAGAGCAGTACTGCTGCGGAGATGTTGGGGTGGGCGACGACTGCGTTAAATAGCTTTGTAGTTAGTTACTTGTAGTGCCTGTGCAGGATAGGTACTCACTGGTACATTGATACGCCTGAAGAGACCACAGCTTAAGGCCCAAGAGTGTCGGAATGGTTATGCAGATTTGAGTTGTAGTGGCAGTGGACATGGTATGAGGAAAAGCTTGTAGGCGCTTCTGGAAACGTGGCCTGCGGCCATCTTTATGTAAACAACTCGCGTTGCTCATCCTTTTCTTCTCAGCTTGCACTCGTCGCACTCAAGCCCAGTTAGTGATCGCACGCGAACGGACAATTATTTGATCTGTTGGCGTCATGAGTGCCCCGACCGGGATTTCGAACGTGCACAGCGTTGACGTGAAGGACAGCGGTATCTTCTCGACGGTCGGCGGCAGTCAGACTATATACTACGATGTG
>Ga0209006_10002536_pt1 | contig 16662 bp, 15 predicted proteins | sample JacPin_JW_Ref_O2_FD_188567 | JGI IMG/M metagenome (GOLD analysis project Ga0209006, IMG submission 188567) | Forest soil microbial communities from Algoma, Ontario, Canada - Jack Pine, Ontario site 1_JW_Ref_O2 (SPAdes) (version 2) | ecosystem: Environmental > Terrestrial > Soil > Boreal... | reverse complement strand
CTAGTGGATGGAATGAAATCGGTGAATCGAGCAGCAACAGTCTAAACGAAGATGACGAAGACGATGCTATCGAAGGAGGTGAATGGGGACTACACAAAGACATGGAACTATTTGAAGTTTCCGCCAAGGACGACTATGGTCGGTGATAATAACTTGTCCCGTAACCGTAAAACTGACTGCCTAGTTGCTCTCAGGTATTCAAAATCTGTTTGATTCACTTATTTCTCTCATTATCACAAGAAAAGACACCATCGAGCAGGAGAACGAGCTGAAGAAGCGAGACAGCGTGTCTCTGTCCTCAATTAATCCGCCTACATGGACGGCTCAGGCCGAAGAAGAAGAAGCTCGCGAAAAAGCGGCAGCGCGTTCTGCTAGCGCCTGGACCTGTTGTCAGTCATAGCGGCGCGGGCAGCCACTTCTTCGGTCTCGGCTTCTTGTGGCACTTCCTGCATTCACACTTTACTAGTTTCACTCGTCATTGTCCGATCTATCCGTCGCAAGATCCACAAGTTTGCTCTGTTTTCTGTCCAACGTCACGTATTATCATGTTTTTCTTTCTTTCGTTACCGCTTCATGTCACGACATGCCCGCATTACCCATCATCCATTCATCCCATCCCTCACAGCGCTGGCACCATTTTTTTAACCTCTACCTATTCTTCATTCTTGCGTATCTAAGATATATACAATACTTTAAGTATACATGATCAATGAAATTCGTTTGGATATGTCACTTCACTCTTTGGTGCACGCCATTGACCTGCCAGGGCCAACATGGAGGCACGAGGCTTTAGTTTTTTCTACCGCGACATATTGAGACTCTTGTGCTTACCATCAGTTTCCCTTTCAATGTCCCTCCTTGACCATCCTGATCCTCCATCAAATGGGATCAAGGAGGTGCTCTCTGTCTGCACTCCAGAACATTGTTTTCATGCATTCGATGCTTTGTTTTGCTCCCTTACTCTCAGCAAACCCATCACACCCAAGTTCCCAGACGACAAGTAGTAAGTGTCGTTTTTCACCGCTTTCTTTATTGATCCAATCTGATCCATGTTGCTAGCCCGCTTTTTGTAACTTGGAATACTCGTTCCTCTCGCCCTGGGCGTGCTCCCAGATTGCGGGGTTGCATTGGGAGCTTCGACGCGCTCCCTTTGAGAGATGGACTAGCGGAGTATGCACTCATAAGTGCATTCGGGGACTCTCGTTTTAGAAAGATAGAAGAAAGGGAGCTGGAGAGCTTAGAATGCGGGTATGTCTTTGTTGAAACAAACCGTCGCCGCGTCCCTCCCTGAAAATTTGCCACGTCACGATCATCGTGCAGTGTTTCCTTGCTCACCGACTTTGAGGACGGTGAATCGTATCTGGACTGGACAATTGGTGTACATGGAATCTACATTACTTTCCCTCACCCCTCCTTGCTTTCCTCTCCTTCTGATAATTCATCCGCACCTTCTCCACTATCGTCGTCATCTTATCTGCCCCGCATCACGACCAAACAGACATTTTCAGCGACGTATTTACCGGATGTAATCCCTGACCAAGAGTGGACCAAAGTCGAAGCGATAGACAGTGCCATTCACAAGGCTGGATGGAATGGCCACATCACGGACGATATTCGAAGAAGCGTAAAGCTGAGAAGGTACCAGAGTAGGAAGTGCGTCGTGGGGTGGGATGAGTATAAACAGTGGAGGAAGGAGAATAGCGACCAGATCTAAATGTTAATGTGATTCGTGGTGGAATGTAATCTGACAGTAATGCTTTCCTCGTACTCCAAAGTCTGGGCGCCAAGCTGGATTCTGACACTTCATATTACGTGCCCTGAAGGAAAAAGCCGTGATCTGAGCCGAGATAAACGATGTCCCGGGTCTGCCCATGGCCACGGATATCTCCCTTCCAATCGCCGCCACACTTCGCGTAACTTGGTGAGATCGTCTCCACTAGTCTTTTGAAAAGCGACGACGATCCAGAAAAGGGTGCTTCGGCACGGTTCGTCATTCTCAGGCAGAGCGAGAAAACTTTCGAAAAGTTTCTCCAGATTTTCTAATGTCCAGGTGGTCTGTTCTCTCAACGCACGCAAGCGTACCGAAAGATTGGCAGTGGGGGGCACAGCGTGCCGAAAGAAACCCAGGAAAAGAGCGCGAAAAGCGGGGAAGGTAGATTGGTAATTCTTCGGTTGTAGTGTACCCTTCTCATCACGAAATAGAGGGGCCATCTTCTCTGTGTTTTTGGCCGAGAGCATGTCTATAAAGACGTCTAGACAGGGACAGAAGTGACCGTGGTAGGCCAGGATCTGGATCATCATGATGTAAGTGACAGCGTTTGGAAGTATCTCGTCGGGAATGACGATGTTATGAATGTTGGCAAGATATGTAATTGTCTGGTCGAGGTCAGTCCCAGTCTCTGCGGGGTCTAGCGCGGCATTGTGGCGGAGTACACGATAAACCTTCGAAGCAAGTTCGACGCGGTCACTGCGGCCAAAAAACCATATGCAAGCGTTAATGCCGTCCAGGCCCAACTCCAGCCCTTGTTCCCTCATTTTCGTAAGGGTGGACTGGAAACCTGACATACTTTTTGTTCGAGTAAAGTGTCTGAGAAGCGTGAGATGGGTGATCCGATTTGGGGGGATACCTGAGGCCTTGAGCATAGAAGTCGCGTGTTGAATGGTAGAAACAGAGGATGCACGCGCGGCGATTGCTAGTAGGGTGGTATATGTAACGATATCAGGCTTTACGCCTTTCCGCTTTGCATTTCTGACGCGTTCCTCTCCTGAAGATGTCCCTCCTAGTTCCTTTCCCAAGATCATGTCATTAAATATATCCAAAGGGAGCTTAAAATCTTCGGGGCCAGTCTTGCGCCACCCGCCTCCTGCGCTGCTTATGAGTGCATTCCATTCATCAAGGTGTATCTTTCCGCCTGCTTGTTGAATGGTTTTCAAAACAGAAAAGAGCCGCAGAAACAGGAGGCGGGTCTTTGGCCTGGTTCTGGCCAGAAGCCGACTCAGACGGTGCAGATATATAAAGGGTATCCGTTTTTTCTTGAGTCCTATGCTGTGACGTGGAATAGCAAGGAGGGCGCGGTATGTACACCAAGCTTCGACAGGACACTGGGTCTCGCCCAAGATACGAAGGAGGTCACGGCGATATCGTTTGGGAGAGGATTGACTCGATGGAACGTCCGAAGATTGAAGAACTTCAACGTTCTCGGAACTGGCAGTAGTTTCGATACTTGAGGCTGGCTCGTTATGGGATTCGCCGGACGCAACCGCGTCTGCGTTGGACGCCTTTCTTTTTCTGGTCGAAGAGAGTGGTTGCGTAACCTTTCTCCGGTATTTTTTTGGTAAGATAATTTTTGTGAGAGGTGCCCGCCACGGTCTTCCAACGGGATGCTTTTCTCGAGAATGAACGTCGTCTATGCGAGAATCCTCCTTGACGTTCGGAGTTGGAGTATCCGAGGGGCTGGTGGTGTGAGACGTTTGTACCAGGGAAGAGCTTGATTGGCGACATAAGACAGGATGACATTGTGAAAATATAGGGCGAAGTCTGAGACTCAGAGTGGAAGCCCTGAGCATGAACTTGAGAGGCGCACTCAGCCTCGAGCGTGAGAAATGAAGCGTAAAATCCTCATCGCGCTTGAATTTTATGTGATGCAGCGTCTTGGATTTTAGTGGTTTGACAGAGGCAATATAGGTGCCAAATCTCTACGTTCCGCCCAAGATACGACGCGAAAGAGGTTCATTCTCGCAGTTACGGTCAGGCTGCGGCAGTACTGATCATGGATGCCCCAATATTTTATTCAACGGCCGAGTTTATCGAAACGGTATGCAGCTCAGACTGTCCCCCTAGTCCCTCAACTATTGCCTCACATAGCATTTCTCAGGACACCGGAAACAAAGTCTCGCGCAGAGCAACCATCGCTGGTCCACAAAACATTATCCTAGGTGGCAAGACAATCATTTCCAGTGGAGCTATCATCCGAGGAGATTTGCGACGCACTGGCCCAGGACATGCCGTTGTCATTTCTCTAGGCAGGTATTGTCTCGTTGGAGAAGGTTGTATAATGAGGTCTACATTTCACGTTCTTTCTATCCTCGCAATATTGATAATGGTTATCCTCAGGCCGCCGTATAAGACATATCGCGGAAATTTTAATTACTATCCTATGAAGATCGGCGACTATGTCCACATTGGTGCCAACTCTGTCATCGAGGCCGCCACTATCGGGAATCATGTTGAGATCGGCAAAAACTGTGTCATCGTGCGTGGCATGCTCTCCCTGTGATTCAGCTCGCTCAAGGGGAAGCAATTTGGTAGGGGAAATTTACCATTATCAAAGACTGCGCAAAAATCGCAGACAACACCATCATTCCACCGAATACTGTTGTTCCTGCCCTTGCCCACTTCTCCGGTTCACCAGGTTTGTACATGCCGTTAGTTTCGTGAAAAGCATCTGGTCGACTGACCACTTGAGGGTAGGTCGCTTCATCGAAGACCTTACTGAATTCACACAAGAAATGGTTGAGGCGCATGCTAAACAATACTACACTAGATTCCGACCAATGGAGCGATGATCGCGGTGAAGCCACTGTGCTTCCGTGGCTAGCTCAGCTCAAACTTGTCACCGCCAGAAACAGGGCTGTACCCAATTGCCAGCTCGGGGACTAGTTCAGAGGGGTTGGGACCGTAGGCTCCATATGGATGCGAAAAAGGAGGTAGAATTAGACTTGTAACAACAACAACATATACGGTGTATAAAGCATATTCCATCATGCCCGTTGTTTGAGTGGTCCAAGGAACTCGGCTTTCTCTCCAAATGTTTGGAATGAGCCGTGCTGTGCAAAGACATATGAATGATAATATATGCAAAACTAGATGATCACTTACACCGAATTTTGACGATGTATCAATGAATTTGAGTTGGACTTTCTCGAGGTCCCGGCGAGAAGTATGCACCATGAGTGATTTACGCAACGTGATGACACGTTTCTTTGTCCCGGGGATCGACCCTTTCAGAATCAGGAAGTCGTTTTTCACAACGCCGTAGTGAGGGAAGCCACCCATAGGCGTGATAGACTTCTTGGTTGCATCCGCCTCGGTCGTTACGCTACACTCCTCCGACTCCAGGCCTATTCGGTAGATCTTTTTGTTCATCTCCGTACGGTGATGATAACCATCTGGAATGCATATGTCAGATCGACCAATGATTGGCAGTTCAAGTTGTACACACTTTGACCAGCACGGGCAACGGAGAACATGACTTTTGATGGATGCCATGCACCAATACAAGCAACTTTGCGGAGACCCTTGTGTGTCTTTCTGGGCAGCTTCTTGGTTCCCCAACGGTGGGTTACACCTTCAAATCCGTGACCTTTCGTAACGGCAATAACATCGATAACTTCGTCCTGCTCGAAAACGGAGCTGACGTCGACGGGTTTCTCAAATAGCTTGTGGGCATATTCCACTTTGTCTGATATCGAGCCACCATTAACTTGAATCTCCATGAGGTGCGCTTTTTTCTGTGTGAGACCGGTCTTGCCAATTTGTGTATGCGCAAGAACGCGGACGACAGTGCAGTACTTGCGGATACGCTCGAGTTCACGAGCAATGGACTTGCCGCCATCTTCTGAGTGTTTCTTGGAGTAACGAGTGAAGGCCTTCTTCTTAGAGCGATACCAGTTCTTATAGAAGCGACGTTTGATTTCGTTTGAGAGGTGGGATGCCCAAACGGTAGTGAGGGTGCGGAGACCGCGTGGTGTCTCGACGTAGCCTACGACACCAATAACCATCATCGGGGGTATTTCGATGACCGTTACGGCTTCCACGACCTCGCGCTTGTGCATCTCTGCAAACTTCTGGTGAGACTGATGTGTTTACATGCACAAGATATACGCACTGGAGCCAGGACGGTCAAGATCACGGACAACATGAGTCATACCGGCCTTGTAACCCATCATAGCAGTCAAGTGGGGGGGCATCTTGGGGTCATCCTGTCGCAAATGATAAGTCGTCTCTCGAGCGATCATCTGGGTTACTGTAAACCAATACCTTGGGGAAAGATTTAACTTTGCCACGATGGCGGGCAGCACGCTTTCTTGGAAGGAATCCAAGGGAACCATGCCGAGGTGCTTCAAACTGAGTGAAGGCAACTAAATATTGAGAAATTACAGACATCCAATATCACTAACTTTGCGATGACTGTTCATCAAATAACGACGGTCAATGGTCAATTCTGCAACGACTGAGCAAGATCTCACCTCATTTTGAGGAATCGTCAGTGGTTATGCCAATGTTAGGCAGGCAAAATGTGCGTTGACCAACAGATGGAAGATGCCGGGTGGCTGAAATGATATACAGTCCCATCCCATATTTAGATGTTGAGGCCCCTGTCCTCAATCATCGCAGGTAAGTCGTATCGCAAAAGGATTTATTCCAGATAATTGTCATAAGTGAATCTCGAAATGCAAGTAGACATTTTAAGTGGCTAATTATGAGCCTTGAGCCTTCCAATCAATCATGCAATCCTCGTTGATGTCAGAGCATTTATAACTTCAGTGGATGCTGCACTCCTTACTTTAATTTTTCCTTGCTTTTTCTCGTGGAATGCTATTCTCCGTCGCCCTGGTGCAATTGTTCCAAGACGCGCAACGCGACTTTAACTGACGTCACAAAAATGCCATAAACGCGTTGCGTCACAACGTGACTTGTGACGCTCTTGTACTTTGCAGAGTCAAAGTGTCCGCGTTTCCCCGTGTCTACGCCTCTTTATACAAGATCTTCCCTGCTCCCACCATGACCCTTAGCAAAGAACATTCCATAGCAGCAGACTCTACAGTCTCAGCTTCTCCTCCAGACCCAATAAAGCGTTCAACTCACACCTACGGCCGTCGTAAAGCTGATCCCATCAATCACCCAGATAGTAGCTTGACATCGCGTCAAAGCATTTATCGAACTGCTCCCCCGGATGTCGATGAGGAGATTCCTCCCAGTTCATCAGTGGATGGGAACGACGAGGATGAAGGCGCTAAAGATGCCACGCCATCAAAGTGCGACCGGCGGAGCCGGGCAAAGATGAATCATTCCCACGAAGACGACGTCGGCGAGGATGAAGGCACTAAAAAAGTCCCATCATTCACATGGGACTGGCAGAAGCGGTTGGAGGAGATGAAAAATTGGGACGAAGACGAGGGCGACGACCTGCCCGTTGTAGCTTCCGTGCTCGCTGGTGGGAACACTCTTCAGAATTCTGATCAAAGAGATCTTGATATATCGCTACCAGGACACAGAGATATCACATTCTCATCCCACCAAGGCATTGGTCCCAGTCTTGCCTCAACTTCATCACCACCCTTGGCTGACTCTCCTTTCAATCCAAATCCTCCTGAACCTCTCAAGAAGCGCATAAATAAGGACCATTCAGGGTTCAAGAAGGCAAACATCCTATCCTCTCCTATATCGCCCGCCATTCATCATCACATCAACACGCCTAAACTGCATTCTTCTCCCACCCCGCCTACTTCTGATGAAGGCGAAGACTTTGGTGGACTCCCTACCAAAACGCTAAACAAGGGAAAGGCAAAAGAGACGTCTGATTCTCTACTTAATTCTGAGGAGGGTGCTTCCCCCTCAGGGACACACAATTTCACGAAGATACACGCTTCTAAAGCCACAGGCATGCTAAGGCGCAAAAAGAACACCAAAGTAAAGGTCCGTTGTGCTGTTTTACTACTCTTTCTGGCTTGACAAACAACTTCCATGTATGTAGGCTCCAACAAAAAAGGAACTAATAGAGATCGTGAAGGACCGTTCACGTATTGCTGCGGTGCAACATATCTCTCTTCCACGCTCTGAGGAACAGAAGTATACCCTGAGTCGTCTTTTTGAGTCCGTATCGTAAGTTTAAGCATCCAAAGGTTTTGTGGCATTAGCTGACAAGAATCAGGAGAAAACAACCATCATCCGATCCCATTCAATCGTTCTCGTCATCCCCTCAGGTACCTGCAGCAACTTTTGGTGCCACTACATCTTCGTCACTTTCGATATCCTCGGAAGAGCCAATACAGCATGGACGCCCCAGCACACCCCCTCCGAAAGCGCGAGTAGCGGCTGCGTCACCGCTACCTGAGCTTGCCTCGGATTCCGATGGCGGACTGCCCGAAGTGAGCCAAATCTTGAAAGAACGTGAAAAGGCCGACATAGCCAAAACGCTCGCCGACCACAAAAATCGAGTCCTGGCGGAGCAAGCCGTTCGGGGTTCAACCATTGTTAGCGACGACGAACTGGAGATCGTCGAAAATATGCAGGTCGTCGCGGAAGAGGAGGCTGGACAGAGGCGAGCCCTAAAAACCAGGCATATCAGACCTTCCGAAGGGCGGAAGAGGCAGCTACGCATGGGAGGGGTACGGCATCATGAAATGCCATCGGTCCGAATAAAGAGGGACCCTTTGGAACAACTGAAGGCCATGGCCGAGCCCTCGTTTAAGGTTTCCGACAGATATAGGCATGGCAAAAGACGAGAAGTCGAGAAGTTTGATCAATGCGAATTGAACAGGGTGCTGGCGAAGAGGGTTGCAGAAGACAACACGGAGATCACCCGGAAAAAGGAAGAGGAGTGGTCACGGAGAGGTGGGAGGCCTGTAGTCTCATTACATGCGGAGGAACCACGGTCTCGAGTGCTTCAAGACGCATGGAAGCCATACGCGGAGAGGGGCCTTATGATGGCAGGGAAGTTGGAGGCCGATACCGAGGATGACGGAGAAAATGACGCGAGTGACGAGGATTGGATGCCGGAAATGAGGGGTTCAGCCAGTCCTCGGCCGGATGCCAGTGATGGCGGTAGCACCCTAGAAGGGCTCGTATCTGACGAGGAACATACTGCGAGTGGGGATGCGGAGAACGACGGGGATGAAGAAACAGAGGACGCAGACGCTGCTCGTCCTCGCCCATTCCGTAGTGTCCTAGCCAAATCCCGAGCAGTACTCGATTCCGACGATTCCGATATGGATGACAAAGAACTTCGGATTTCTCGTCCTTGTGGACGGATACTAGTACCCGACACGTCGTTTATGGAAGACGGTATGCCTCCCCCTCGTCGAATGCCTGTGGTATCGCACCGTCGCTCGTCGTCTTCCCTCGAGGACCGCACAGAGGACGACACTGATAAAGAGAATAACACACGGCTGATGTATGATAGGAGCGAGGACAAAGAGAACAGAGCAGTTGTCCGCCACTCGCCATTTGGGGCTTTTCGCGGCCGATCTCAACTTTCGCTGGGCGAGGGATCGGAGAGGTCTTTGTCTTTGTCCCCAGGATTCGAACTCAGTTTAGATTACGGGTCAACTGCAAAAGAGGCGGAGAGGGGTCCATTCACAGAATTATCAACGCCTACAGAGGATCCGTTCACATCTCCGACCGAAGCATCCACTTCGTTTGCAGCAAGATTGCGACAGATTTCACCGACTACCCCCCAACCAACATTCGCCCCAAAGGTACTTTCCTTTGATAAATGGGATTCAGGGTTCTCTCAATTTCTTGATGACGATGGCCAAAATGACGAAAATGCACCACCCGCCGTGGGGGCCCCGACATTGCAACCAGGATTCTCGCAGTTATTTGAATGCGGGACATTGGATAGCGGAACACCAACATCCGAAGAGGTGCGTTTTGCGGTTCAAAGCTTTCCGCCGTCTACTCACCTGTGTGTCTTTTATCAGCATCCCCCAGCCTTAGACCGCCTGAGGCACCTCGGTGATGGAAACGAACTCTCCCTTACGCTAGACGTTCGCCTTCAACCCGCATTGGAAGTTAGCGAGAAGCTCCGACGACAGGCTGACACGGTGTTTGAGAAGGAGCAAGGGTATTTGTTGGAAGCTGCACGACGAAAGCCTAAGCAAACGCCAGAGCTCTACGTCAATGATCATGGGTACAATCCTTTTAATACTTCACTGCGTCCGAGCTCAGTTGTTGACACCCCTTTTTGCAGCTTTCTTACGCAGACGCGACCGGATGTATCAAGCCCCGAGATTTACCGACTGACGACACCCTCCCAGAAAACGGAACCACCAAGCGGACATGAATCTATCATTTTAGCACCTGTGTCTAAGCCACGACACCCACTTCGAACCCTTTCTCTATTGGATGACCTCGAGACGCCCACTTATATTTCTAGAGGCCGATTAAGGCGCCGGAACCCATCGCCACTTGCTGCCGATGTCGTCCATCGGTCCAATGATAACGCCTTTGACATTCTTACTCGCAATGCACGATTACAAGGCAAGACGCGCAAACCAGAGGTCAGATTGAGCGAGTCAGAATTTGTCGAGGCAGAAGCGCAAGAGTCTGATGACGACGAACTGCGTGGATTTGGTGTCTCAACCAAAAAGGATGACGACGAGGATGAGGACGGGGAGGACTTGGACAAGAACCTCGAAGGCCTCGTCGATGACAAGGAAATGGATGCCACCACACTGGCTGTGGACAAAGTATTGGAGAAAGTCCAGTCAGTTATTCGATCTTTTCTAAATGTCACTTTGCACCAGTCCTGATATTTGGTATACAGGGAACATCGGGAGCAGGATGATCTCCAGAATGAGAGGATCCACAGAGATGCTGTCGAAGGAAAGTTGAGACTGAAGCGACGCAACCGAGGGCTGGATCTAGATGATAGCGAGGAGGAGGATGAAGATGAAGATGAACGTGCAAGCCGTATACGAAGGAGAATGCACAAAAGAAGAAGGATTGATGGTGACGACCTTGAAGCTTTAGGTTGGTGTGCGTTGTCGATATGCGCGCCATGACTGACAGTGTTCCTTTTATAGGGCAGGACAAGGATACCAAGGCTTTCTACGACGCTTACCAAAAGGACCTTGCTGACGATGATCAACTCGACTTCGCACATCTTCAAGGGGAAGATGTGGAAATGAAAGACGAGACTGAGGAAGAACGTGAGATTGTATCTGTTTCTGAAATCCGTGAGCGTGCACGTAAGCTGGCACGGACAGCTGAGGTCAGTCTGCTCTTCCCTGCTCCAGCTGTGTGATTTGCACCTAAACTGCTGCTCGTGCCAGTCATCTGGACCTATAAACCCTCATGACGTATCGTGGATTGACCGAGAAGACCTTCCTGAAAACGAAGATGATGCTCAAATATGCATTAGGGAAGTCTCCACGAAATCAAGGAAACAACCTGTCGCGCCTCGTTCAGCTCTCGATCAAGTTGATGTCGAGGTCTTTTTTCTTTTCTCCACCTATTCGAGTTCCAGCTGACGACTCTTTGGTCAGCTCCCCAAACGCGCCAGCGAGACTGAAAGGGAAAGAGCCAGACTTCTTTTGTGGGCCAAGGGTGAAAACCAATCTCGGAATATAGGAACTGGCCGAGTGGCCATCGGAGCTGCCGTGACTGGACATGGCAAATCAAAAGTAAGGGGAGAAGGCCCTGCGCGTTCTGCACAAGCTACAGGTTCGAGAAACCCTGTTGAGGTTTCAAAGAAGGGAAGCATTCTTGCAAGCATAGCCGATCGGACAGAACGCTTTGAGCATTGTTAATTATCACGGTTGATAGGACGACGTCTAGCATCCATCTCGTATCGTTTTGTATTGTTCCGATGTAATAATCTACAGGATATCCGAGTTACTTGTTGTATCAAGGGGAGAATCTTGGCGGAAAATAAATCAAAAGTTAACAAAAGTACATCTACGAGCAAAGAGATGCGTCAAATGGGAAAGTAGGAAACGTCCCAGGAATAATAAGTACAGGGAATAGGATTAATGATATTGCTTTCCAGACTGCTTTCCGAATCGTATCCACGAAGTTTTTGGTTTGGCGGAAATATTGCATGATCGTGCTGTTTGGCGCGTATGTGAGACGCCCCTTCGTTTTCTGGTATTATACTGATGCATCTGGACGTTATGTCAGTGCCATTAGAATGTCGAATATAAGATTGATTTCTGACTTTATGGCGAAGCATAATAAGTTTTGCCATACATACTGGTGGACCGCTCTCTTGGAAAGGAGTGCCTAGATAAATGTTTCAAACTCATGGAAAATGTTACGTAAGGAACAGCGACTTACAGGAGGCGACCAGAGCGGGACCAGACTCATGAGGATCCAGAGATTCATCAATGGCCATTATGGACATCCAAACAGAGGGTATGTAAAGGTATACGAAAAAGAGTGCGGCAAAAAAGGTGACCAAAAACACGGCCACCATGGCGTTGGGACAGAGGTGCTGAAGGCCAGCAAGCCTCTGAAGCTCTGAGGTCGTCCTGGAGCCTGAGGCAAAGGATTGAGTGATTAAATAATTTACGAAAATGGCGTGATTGTTTTATTATGTAATATATTGCCACGTTTGCATTTAGAAGCTAACATGATCTCAAGCTTCAAAGGAAATTCCACCGGCCTTTGCTCGTTCAATGTTAACAACCTTTCAGGTGGGAAGGCAATATGGGTTCACTGTCATGAATAAGAATGGAGTTTGAGATACTGTATGCCTCGGAAGTCCAAACACGAATTTCTTGACCCCTAACCTCTGTCGCCACTCTTCGTGAATTGGGATTGATCGATCGATCTTTTGGACTGGGCGAGGACCAGCAGCCCTACGCCCAGATCTTCAACGACATTAATACATACATTGATCCGGCACCAAGAAGAGAAAGAAATGCTAACGATACCCGCGTTGAACATTGAAACTCATAAAATCATTTGTACCTGCCGGATCCGCAGGCGAGGAGCGTGGCCGTCTAAGTCTTCGGTCATAAATCCCAAAGTCAGTGAGATGTACTTGTGAGAATATTTCCGGGTTTTATGTCGCGATGAACTATACCACGGTCGTGAATATGCTCTATCTGCTTCAACTAAAAAATAAGATAAGGGTCCACACATCATGACGTGCATAAAAGATCACTTACCATTTGCACCCCGACAGACACGATCGAAGCTATCTATCTTCGGTGGCATGTTCCATTTCCAAGACAGCGTCTCCAGAGAATAACCCAGGTGTTGCATCACAAGGTACTCCTTATCGGCCTGACGATGGTAAAAAGACAAAAGGAAGCTCGGACCGACCCCCAGCCGTTAAGTACCGACCGATAAGCGCAGTATGGTAAAAAAACACCAAAGGGTACCCGGACCGACCCCCAGCCCCTAAGTACAGTCTGGGTTCGTGCGACACCGTTGAAACCTTGATGGCAGCAAACAAGCCTGGAACGGCGTTCGCTGAGTAAACGGTGCCTGGGGAGAGTTGAATGTAGGTAGTGGTAACATTATATTTTTAAAGTCTGACCTTGCGACCCCGATCCCAAGGCGAAACGACCATCAATGTCTACGTTTTCAACCATAGTGAGTTTCAACAATCGTAAAGTTTGTTCACATGACCAGCCGCCGCCGCTACCTTAGAGGGGACTGTTTTCGCGGTAGATCGCGGTAGACTAGGGAAATACGTCATAGGGAAATGCCGAGTGGATTACTAATAATTACATAAGTGTCTTTGACCAATTAGGAATTCCATCCAACCACAGGGTTCAATCCTGCAAAGTAATCCTGAATCACAAGCGTTATAGTTCTAGGTTTTGTCCTGTTTCATAGTACCTTCGGTGAGGATTGGGTATTATTTTGTGTTTCGATACTGACTTTCGAAGAAGAACAACAACAGAGAGCTGTTTGGTTGAAACGATGCCGACGATCATAAACTTTCCTGTGGAACTATTGGCATACATTCTGGAGTTAGCACAGGATCCGTTGACTCACGCAAATGTTTGCTGGGTCTTCAATCAGATAGCGACTCCGATCTTGTATCGTAGAGTGCACATATACCGACGTTACGAGGGACTACGAACTCATAACATCCATCTATTCCTACAAACGATTATCAGCCGACCCGTACTAAGGAGGTCCGTTCGACGTCTGTTTGCGGAGCCTTTTGATCCTGCCGGTGAACCAGATTACACCTCCCCACCCCCTGATATCTTCCCCGGTTTTGTTGCAGAGGCTGTGTCCCACGGTCTCTCGCGGGAGATTCAAGAAGCGATAGCAACGGGATCCATTCCGGCTATGTTATTTCTCCTCCTGTGCTACCTTCCTGTACTCCGAGGTGAGCTTAACATTCCATGAACCTTTATCGTCTAACGCGCTCCAAAAGAGCTTGAAATCCGTCTTTCATTGTTTGGCCGTGACGGTGGGATTTTACACCAGCAGATGTTGGCCACTAGCGCGCTCCCTTCCGGCCTGCAATCGGTTCGTTGGGTGAAACTATCTCCGTGGGACTGTTCAATATGTCCTGAAATTACATGGGAGATGATAACAGCGTTCTTCCATTTGCCCGCGTTGCGATGGTTCATATGTGAGGAAGGACTTGTCAAGTGTGGTGACTTGAATGTCATCAGTTGCCTCTTGCCTGGTTCGTCGCGTATCGAACACATGGAATTCACTTATAGCGCTATTCATAATACTGCTCTCGGGGCACTCGCCCGCTCATCACGTTCACTTCGGACTTTTGTTTACAAGTTCGACGCTACAACTGTGGTCACATTCCACCCACCATCACTTGGGGATGTTTTACGCCAATGCGCACTGAACACACTCGAGCATCTGGAAGTTAACGCTAAATATTCCGTTGGTTCGCTCGGCCCGCTTTCCGAATTCGCGAAACTCACGTATATTAGAAGCTCACTCTCCCTTTTGCTGGGCACACGCGACGGCTTCTCCACCAACAGTATAGCACGCCGGCTCGGTGCCGTTCTCCCCGTTTCGCTTATCTCACTTCACTTGTGGATCGATCCCTCCTGGCAGGGCATGAGCATTGTCTCGGTGATAGAACAATTTGTGAAGGGTAGACATGACCGGTTGAAGCAACTGAAGAGGCTGGGAGTCTACGGTTTCGTCCGGCATTCCGACACGCAGATTATCGAGTCAATGTGCAAAGTAGAAGGGCTGTCCATTATATTGCCATCATTTGTGGACTGGGCTTAGGATACTTCTATTCGTTGAGTCTCCCTACGGTATTGTAAGTAAATTAGCATGATGTTGATCCGAATTGACGTACCTTATTTAGGCCAGTGGCAACATTGCGCTGCCAATTCGGCGATCAAGGATGTCCAACGGGATGGGTGTGAGATCTAGCAGATACGACGTCACGTGATCCATTCCTTGTCTCACCACTATAAACCTGCTATCGGCCTTTATCTAGTCGCGGTGGAGGCTAGTTCAAACATCCAGTGCCATGGTAAGTGTGGCTACACACAATTTCTGGTTGGTTATGGGTTGTGAATTTCATATCCAGCATAAATCTCGCCATCTGACTAGAACATATTCTCTCGAATCTCACCCATGTCCTGGTTTGCCGACTGAAATCTGGATCATGATCGCTGCCCAAATCTCTATACCACACCCCCTCGCCTCTTTAGCCACCACTTGCCGCGGACTCTATGACATTTGCTTTCCACTTCTTATGCACAGGGCAGCCCACCACCATCTCTACAACACCGACACGCCGGTATTGATTTGGGCCTCTAGACGCGGCCATATCCGTGTTGTGAAAGGCCTCTTGGAAGTCGGAGCAACTGTAAATGTCCTTGATGGATGGGACCGCTCTTCCTTGATGCACGCCAGCGCATTGGGGCATGAGGATGTCGTAGAATGTCTTATTGTCCATGGCGCAGATTTGAATCTCTCTTCACACGGGGAAACGGCACTCACACAGGCAGTACGTTTTAACTGTCTTGGTGCCTTAAACATAATATTTCGTCATGGGGCAACTGTCGATCGTCAGTACTGGTGGACAATTATTTTAGCTGCGAGTGAGGGGCACGTTGAGATTGCTAGGCTACTCCTCGAGAAAGGAGTTAATGCCAACTTTCTGCTCACCGCTGCCAACGAGATACCCTTATATGCAAACCGGTACATTGGCCAGACTGCTACTTATACTGCAGTCTGCAACCAACATCCTTCCCTGGTCGCATTGCTGATGGACAACGGTGCCGATAATGAGGCAGCACTCGAACACCTAACCCAGAGATGGCGCCATCTATCCGCTGCAGAAGAGAGATGTCTTTACGAGTTATGTCGAAGGAGCTGGTGGCGAATGATGTGGTGGAAACTGAGTCGACTGTTGCTTATGTGGTGGAATGCCGCGGCGTTGTTAGCGCATGGAGTGCCCTGCTGCTGCGGTTACTGCTGGGCATTGTTCCCGCTCATCTGCTTTGCTCTTCTTATAGTGGGAGCGATCGTTGCTAGTACAAGCCATCGGATCATTGGCTTTCTCATTATCGGTTTTTCTGTCGCTGGATTCTGGTTCAGTAGTTGCTTGAAAAAGTTTCTGGAATGAGAATGTACAAATTCAAACATTTTCGGATTCAGGTGAATCAGAAATTCGAACCCATCCCTCACCCGCCCAATATTGCAAGGAATGAAATCAGCACATGGACACATCACTTACCGCGGCAAATCCACCACGAAAGGAGCAGCAGAGTTCGATGAGCCGTAGAGGGTATCCCACGCCAGACTTGACGGTTTTGGCCCTCAAAGCTGTATCCTAGTCTGAGAAGAGGTATTATAACATGGATGGCGCACTGCATGGTGTAGATATAGTGTTGGCTGGTGGAAGGTTCGAAACTAATCGAACACCTTGGTTTTTCGGCGTGTTACCGTCGAACGAAGGCGGACACGAGAAAGTCATG
>Ga0209006_10002535_pt1 | contig 16662 bp, 14 predicted proteins | sample JacPin_JW_Ref_O2_FD_188567 | JGI IMG/M metagenome (GOLD analysis project Ga0209006, IMG submission 188567) | Forest soil microbial communities from Algoma, Ontario, Canada - Jack Pine, Ontario site 1_JW_Ref_O2 (SPAdes) (version 2) | ecosystem: Environmental > Terrestrial > Soil > Boreal... | reverse complement strand
TTCCCAATGCTGGCCGAATAAATAGCCTGCACCGGAAATTACCGTCACCCAGAGCGCTGCACCCAGAAAGTTGAATACGAGGAACGTCCGCCACGGCATGCGCAACACTCCCGCCATGGGACCGGCGATGATCCGCATACCGAAAACGAAGCGGGCGAAAAAAACCGTGGCCGCTCCGAAGCGCGCAAACAGGCTTTCTCCGCGCGCCAGCGTTTTATCCTGAATTCGAAAAAATGCCTGATAGCGCGCCACCAGTGGTCGGCCGCCGTAATATCCCAAAGCAAATCCCAGATTGTCGCCCAGCGTGGCTGCCAGGGTCGCCACCACGATAATCCAGGACAGCCGCAGATCGTGCTGAGAAAATGCCAGGAAACTCGCCACCAGGAGAACTGTTTCGCCCGGCACCGGCACGCCCGCATTCTCCAGGAAAAGAGCGACGGCGACGGCCCAATATCCGTAATAAACCACCGCATTCCGCAACAGGTCGAGAATGGAGTGGCTCATGATATGTCTTGGATCGCTTGAACTAAGGCGCGGCGGTTGCCCCATCCTTCTTTTCGCGTTCTTGGCGAAAAGAGGGTGGGGATTTCGACTCTTGCTTTGTCGGGGATCGGTCCGTCAGGAATTCGATCAGCACCCGGTTGAACTCTTCCGCACACTCCTCATAAGGCAAGTGGCCAATCCCCGGAAATACAATTGTCTGCACATCATTGAAATGCCGCGCCAGCACCTGCATGGAAGAAACGTACACCGCCGAATCTTTACTGCCCCACATGAGCAGCGTGGGAATCTCAGCCAGCTGAGACAAGAGCGACTCCAGTTCGCGAAGATCCGCTGTCCATGTGCGAACGATACTCAGCCCATGCTCGAACAATCCCGGGATAGCCAAAGGTGCGGTATAGCCTTCGAGGGTTCCCGGAGGAATTCGGTTGCGGTCGGCATACAAGCGCCCATGGAAATAGGGAAAGAGCAGAGACGAGCGGCTAATCCCCAATCCCGCGCGAAACAACCCCGCTCCCAACCGCGTGCCCAGGGATGGGGCGATCCACTTGCCGTGGGAAGAGTAGGGATTGACCGGGCAAACCAGCACCAGCCGACGCAGTCGCGGGTGTGAGCCGGTTGCGTTGACGCATTCCGCGGCCGCGGCCATGGCGACAGCCCCGCCCCGCGACGTTCCCAGCAAATCGAAGGACGAGATGCCCAGCCGCTCGGCGAAGCTCAAGACGCGCAGCGCCGTCCCCCGCATCGAGTGATCAATGTCCCGCGGACGGTCGGAGAATCCCGCTCCCAGGAGATCGGGAGCGTAAACGGTTGCGTGCGGCGCCAGCGCCGGCATGGTGAAGCGCCAGGAAAAGGAATATCCCATCAGCCCATGGAGCAGGATCAACGCCGGCCCGGAGCCCTTCCGCAGGTAGCGCATCCGCGCCCCCTCGAAATCCATCCAGCATTCTTCGACGCCGTCATTCGCAGCCGGGCCGTTCGAAATCGCGGCAGCAGGTCCCGGAATTTCCTGAATTTCGCGAATTTCGCTCATCGCCGCATCATCATCGCCACATCGCCAAAAAACTTCTCGCCCCGGGGACAACTCTTTCATTCCCGCCGGATTCCTACTGAAGTGAAACATAGCCTCTGTCGCTTCACTTGGGGAGCTTCGGCTCCCCGTTTTTTATTCGGATTCCGGCTCCTTGCTTCCGGCGGGTGCCCCGCCTCCAGCGCTGGGTGCCCCATCCTTCTTTTCGGGTTCTTTGCGAAACGAGGGTGGTGATTTTGACTCCCAATTCTCGTCTGAAAACCTAAGCCGCCGCTTTCCTCTTCTTCCCCAGCAATTTCTTTAGAACGCGAATACCCTTGTCGACATGCTTCTCCTCCATCAGAAACGGAGGCAAGAACCGCACTACCGTGTCCTGTGTGCTGTTGAAGAGCACGCCTTCGGCCAGCCCAGCGTCCACGATCGGCCGCGCCGGAATGTCGAGCTGAATCCCCTGGATGAATCCCCGCCCGCGCACGCCCGTCGCCGCGGCGCGCTTTTCAACCAATCCTTGCAATTCGTGCTGTAAGTACGCGCCGACTTTATTCACGTTTTCCAGCAGCTTCTCGTCTTCAACAATCGCCAGAAATTCCAGCGCAACCCGGCACGCCAGCGGACCGCCGCCAAAAGTCGTTCCATGCTGCCCCGGGGAAATCGCGTTTGCAAATTCTTCCTTCGCAATGAAGGCTCCGAGCGGCAGCCCCGCGGCAATCGGCTTGGCGATGGCAACAATATCCGGCGTCACGCCGAAACTCTGAAACGCGAAGATCGTTCCCGTGCGCCCCAGCCCGCACTGGATCTCGTCAAAGATCAGCGCGACCTTGTGACGATCCGCCAGCGCGCGGCACTCCTGCAGAAATTCCACCGAACATTCGAAAATTCCGCCTTCGCCGAAAATCGGTTCCAGCACGATCGCGCAAGTGTTGTCGTTGACCGCGGCCCGCAGTCCTTCCAGATCGTTCTGCTTGACGAAGGTCACATCTTCCAGAAGCGGCTCGAATCCCTTGCGATGCTTGTCTTGTCCGGTGAGAGAAAGCGCTCCAAAAGTCCGCCCATGATACGAGCCGTCGAGCGCGACCAGCCTCGATTTCGCCTCGCCGCCGGCGCGATGCCCCGCCAGCCGCGCGAGCTTGATCGAGCCCTCGATCGCCTCAGTTCCGCTATTAGAAAAAAACGCACGGTCGAGACCGGACAGCTTGCACAACTTCTCCGCCAGCGGCCCCTGATATTCGTGGTAATAGAGATTCGACACGTGAATGATCTTCGCCGCCTGCTCCCGAATCGCTTTCACGATCCGCGGATGCGCGTGCCCCAGCGCATTCACTCCCAGCCCGGAAACAAAGTCGAGATATTTGTTGCCCTCAATGTCCCAAAGAAACACGCCCTTGCCCCGGCTCAGCACCACGGGATATCGGTTATAAGTTGTCAGCAAATACTGCCGCTCACGTTCAGCGATTTGTTCAAAGGTATCCATAGGAAGATTTGATTCTACCGATATTTAGCCAACAATTCTCCCCAGGCTCGGTAAAATGAGCGTCGTCATGTTTCGCCTGCGAACCAAAAGATTGCTCCTGCTATTCGTTCTCGCATCGTTCGCCTGGGCCCATGCGCAGCACGAAGTCCCGAACGAAATCTTCCGGCGAACTCTGCTCATCCGCAGCGGCAACGAGCAAGCAACCGCTCTCAAACTCGATCAGGGTGGTCGGATTTACTTGGTTACTACCAGACACTTAGGAAGGCACCTGCCAATGACCAACGCCGTCGTCCAAGTTTGGCACGACCAGACTTGGAACGACCTCCGAACCGTGCGAACCATTCTTCCAGCTTCGAAGGACGTCGACCTCGCCATTCTTGAGACCGACGAGGAGATCACAAAGCCTTACACCGTTGTAAGGAGTTCGGAGGTGTTAACCACGGGGCAGCAGGTTTGGTTTATGGGAGCATTCCCCGCGATCAAACTACCGCGGCCATCTGCAAACTCGCTGAACCAATCGCGGCCGACGCCAGAGCCCGTTCCGGCGATCAAAATCGGGACTATATCGGCAATCGATCCAACCCGGCCAGATTCCTTCGAAATCCATTTCGATGGCAAAGGGTGGAATCTTCTTATCGCCGGCGGCCCTATCGTCTACTGGAGTCCTGCCCATAGGGACTATGAAATTCTAGGGGTCATCAAGAGGAACGATCGCGACGCTGTAGATGCTCCGTTCAATTCCGACCCCCCTGAAAAAGTAGTGAAAGCGGGAGTTTTGCAAGGATACAGCATCGATGTCGTGATCGACGCGATTAATGGCGATCCGCACCCCTGACGAATGCGGGGACACTTCAAATGTGTTTTACTTTGCCCGCCCAAATCATTGGCTACCGCAGGCGATACTTCTCTCACACAACTTGCATCGCCGCTGCCTCACTCCGACTGCGGTGCGGCTTCACGACAATCTCCACGTCCTGATCCAGCGCCACCAGAAACCGCAGCAGGCGTTCGACGGAGAACTGGCGGAAGTCGCCGCGCAGCATTTTCGAGACATCGGGCTGGCGGACTCCGAACAAATCGGCCGATTCCACCTGCTTGAGTCCGCGTTTCTTCAGGATCGCGTCAATCTTGAATACGAGCTGCGCCTTGACCAGGTGCTCTTCGGCGTTGGGCACGCCGATATCCTTGAATACGTTGCGGCTGCGGGTCATGAGCGGTCCCCATTATAGTGATATCACTATACCGCCGCCGGCGACCTATGAAGGCCGTGCTTAACGCCATATATCCAAGGCAGCGCATGAGTTTCAATTCATTTGCGGAGCTTGCGGGGGTTGTTCGTAATACCTTTCGGGCCTGTCATGCTGAGCGAAGAACGATCTTCGCAAAGGCGAAGATCGTTCGCAGTCGAAGCATCCCTAGCCGCGGCACGAATTGTTCCGCGCCACCTGTGGATATCGAAATTGAGTTTCCCGGTTATAGGGATGCTTCGACTTCGCTCAGCATGACCGAATTGACTGGGCAGCCAGCGCCCGCTTACGATGTTTGCCCACGACGAATCCTGCCCTGACATGCCCACGACAAAAGAATTCTGGAAAGTGGCCGCACAAGTAGCTTCGGAGCGGGGCGGCCTAGTCGTTGGATTTGCCAAGGACTCCGAGCAACCCGAACTTGGCTCGGGGCTCGACAACGTCCTCGGCTTTTCCGCTGAGGGACGCGTTAGAGTTACCAACCTCTCCGACTGGGCGGACTGGATCGAGCAGGTAGAAGCGTTTTATCGCCTGAAGCCCGATTGGGGCCGAGGCAAGCGCGGCACCGCCGACGCCAATTACTATCGCGTGAAATTCGAGGGGAAGTTCGAGGAAAAGTTCGACGAATTGGGCGGGCCCACGACCTACACACCGGGCACCATCTTCGGCGCAAGTTCGACGTACTCCTCCGCTGACGTTCCATCTTTTGGCGGGTACGCCGAGCCGCTCAGCGGTTTTCAGGGTGTGACGTTCTGGCCTCGCTTCCTCGCTCGCTTCATTGATTTTCTGGTTCACTACTTCACCGCAATGCTGGCTGGATTCCTGTTCGCTTTGATTTTGGCCGCTGCCGCCGGTGGCCGGCCGCCGGCCTGGGTACTGCACCGGTTCTCTGGAACCCACTTCGTCAGCTTCGTCGCAGCAATACTCGGACTCTTTGCCTACAACGTGATCTGCACCAGCGTCCATGGAAGCACGCTGGGGAAACTGGTGCTTTCGATGCAAGTGATCCAGAATGACGGCTCGCCCTGCCGCCCCAAGTCGGCGATCATCCGGGAACTCGGATTTTTCGTGGATGCGATGTTTTTCGGTGTAATTGGCTACTTCGCGATGCGTGAAGACCCCGAGCAAAAACGCCACGGTGACGAATGGGCAGACACGATCGTCAGTAAGCGGGCCCAGGTGCCATCCATCAGCAAGCGGAGTGGGACGCAATTCGCGCTGGGGCTTTTGCTTGGAATCATTGCCGATATCGCTTTGCTGATGACCGGCTGGCTGATTCAGATGAATTCCTGAAGGGAAATAAATAGCAATTGTCATCCTGAGCGGCGTTCTTTGCCGAAGGACCTCTGTACTTGGGCGGCGGCACAGGTGCTGTCGGAAGATTACATAGATCAAAAGTTAAGCTGGAGCCGGATACTGCCCCGGATCGCAAGCTATCCACGCTCGATCAATACAGCGGCGGCTCTCCCTCGGGCCGCGTCTTCCAGCGCCGGTGCACCCAGAGCCACTGATCCGGATATTTGCGAACATAATCTTCGATCACGCGTGTAAACATCTGTGTGTTGGCGACGATGTCGGCTTCCTGATCGTCAGTGCGGATCAATTCGAGAGCGGGATCGAAGCGCAGCCGGTATTTACCCAAATCTTTATCCCAGATGGTGAAGCCCGGGAGCACCGCCGCGTCGGTGCGCAGAGCAATTCGAGCGAGACCGCTGGCGGTGCAGGCGGAAATGCCGAAGTAATTAACAAACACGCCCTGCGGCGGAGTCATATTTGTGTCCATCAATATCCCGACGGTCTCGCCCGCCTTCATCGCCGCCAGCAGCCCGCGGACGAAGTCGTCCTTGGCTACGGTCTTGTTGCCGTGCATGGTGCGGTAGCGCTGAATCAGGCGGTCGAGATATTGGTTGTCCATGGGCCGCATCACGATGTGCAGCCAGTGCCCATGCAGCGAGTGGGCGAAGGCGGAAAGCTCCCACGCGCCGAAATGCGCCGTCAGAAACAGCACTCCCTTGCCGCGCGAGTAAGCCTGCTCGTAATTCTCCAAGCCTTCATAGACCACGACCTCGTCAACATTTTCCGGAGTGTATTTGGGAAACTGGCAGAGCTCGGAAAGTTGCCGGCCAAGGGAGGTGAACTCCCCACGCAGAATGCGCTTGCGCTCGGCCACACTCGTTTCCGGCAGCGCCATGGCGAGATTGCTCATGCCTACAGCACGCAGGCGAAAGTGCAGCAGATAGAACAACCGCGCCAGCACAATTGCGCACGCGCGCGAGAGTGGGCGCGGCAACAGACCCAGAATCTTGATGAACGGCCAGGCAGCCGCGTATTCGAGTTTCCGCCGCATCGGAGATCAGGGGTCAGGGACTAGGGATTAGGGGCTAGGGATCAGAGTCGGTCCGGCGGTGCAGCGACTGGCCCCTTACCCCTAGTCCCTAGTCCCTGCTCTTCTACTTCGCTGCGTCCTGCGCCCACTTGGCCAGCGTGGTCAGGAACGTGTTTGCCGCCTGCGGAGGGTCGACCGCTCCCGTCAGAGCGGCGTTGGGAGTTACCATGTGCCCGTAGAAATCGCGCGTGCTGTCCTTATCCTGCTTGACCACCGCGCCATTCAGACTCACGCCGGCGAAGACGCCGCGGGCACGGGAATAAGTCAGGACTTCGGCTCGCATTTTCCAATCTGTATTGCCTTCGGCGTGCCGGCCTACCGGCCCGGCTGCGACCGAGGCGTCGGCGCCCAGAGCGAACTCGCTCGACAGCATGTGCTTCATTCCGTCCTTGTTCATGATCATCATGACCAGGTCGACGGCCTGGCCGCCGATCTGAAATCCGACGCTGCCCCCCGTGACCGTGAAAAACGCCGGCGAACTCCATCCCCTGGGCGTGCGGCAACTGGCCAGGCCGCGCCCATACTTGGCGCCCACAATGAATCCGCCCTTCAACATGGACGGCACCACGGCCACGCACTCCGCCGACCCCATAATTTCGTTGGGGATGCCGGAATCGGGCGCCGCCTGGATTGCGTCAAGCACCTCTGCGGCAGATTGCACGCGGTCCGAAGCCTTCGATTCAGGCTGGTCTGCCGTTTGGACGCCCGGCGTTTGAGCTCCCGCCGCCAGGGCAAACGAGCACAGAGACACGAGCAGGGTCAGTAAGACAAGATTCTTCATGTTTCCTCACCGCACAAAAGATTCACTGGGATTTGGTGATTTCGATTGTAAATGAAGTCGCGCCCCAGCGGCTGAAGCCGGTGCGAGCGGGCGAGGCATGGCATGCGGCGCGGTTGAAACCGCGCCCTTTCAAAACTGAAGAGTAAACTTTAAGACGAAGAGTGGGCGTGAGAAAAACCCTGTGGACAAAAAAATGCGGGGCTGAAAGTAGTGACCCTAATCGCCACTCTCAACCCCGTCTCCCAGGTTCTGTGGTAGGTGAGCTGAGTATGCGGCAGGCACTCCAAGGCCACAAGATTACGAAGGTAAGTGGCCTGAAGTTACGGTGAGCGATGAGCTATGAGTTACGAGCCGTGAGCTATGAGTTTCGAGAGACGAGCGATCTGACCACTACTCGCCGCTCCCAGCTTTACTTTGCCGTCACCAGCGAATGCGTGATGGCATGCACCGATAGCGCAATTCGATTCTGCACACCCACCTTGCGCATGAGTTTCGCGACGTGCGCTTTCACGGTGCGCTCTTCGATTCCCAACTGACCGCCAATCTCTTTGTTCGAGCGTCCGGCTACCAGCATCTCCAGCACTTCTTTCTCGCGATCGGTGAAGGTTACCCGGCCCGCCGGGAAGATTCGTCCCGGAGCCGAGGACACGCGCTCAATGAACATCGACAGCACGCGCCGCGGGGCCCATACCGACCCTTGATTCACAATGCGAATCGCCATGGCGAATTCCGAAGGGGAAGCCGCCTCGTCCACATAGCCCTTGGCGCCCGAAGCGATCGCCTTCAGAATGGTCTCTTCGTCAATGCCCGACCCGGTCACGATGATCTTCAGATCCGGCCGCGTGGCCTTCAGGCTGGCCATCACGTCAAACAGGTTTTGACCCGAGCGGTTCCCCAGCAGGATAAGATCGATGCCTTGCAGAAGGCTGATCTCGGGCAGACCCGCGGAAATGAGTTCGAATTCGGGCTCAGAGTCGAACAACGCGCGGAACCCAACAAAGCGCAATGGATCGCTTTCCACCACTGCGATTCGGATGACTGGTTTTCTGGCGACTGCTGCTTTCATAGTTTTCCCTGTAGGGTTAGATTCTTCTATCCAGCATATTAATAATTCGGCAGTATGCAAAGAGAAGGTGACTGAAGGGAAATTACGGGAGTAACATGGAAAAAATAAGCTTGAACACAGAATTGGCCACTGAACTCGCGGCAACGCGCAAGATGCGCCGACACATTCCGCTACCAGAGCCTCATTTCACGGGAGAAAGCGTTCGCATGACAGCTGAAAACAAACGATCGACCCAAGTGTGTGTGGTCTTCACTGCGATTCTGTTGGCGGCGTGCGCACTGTGGGCTCAGGACACACCAGCCGCCGCTCCGGCTCAAGGTTCCGCTGGTCAAGCCTCGACTGGTCAATCGACATACCAGCCTAAATTCCCCGGCGATCCCGCACGCTCTGACTCAGAAGCCGGAGCCCTCGCCTACATGCGGGTTGTAATCCGCGCCCAGCGCCGCTTCAACAAGCAATACGGCCACTTCGCGACCGCGCTCACCGAACTGGTGCATTCCGGATCATTCACTAAACGCATGGTCAATCCCGACCGCGGCGACTACACCGCCGGCTTCAAGGGAAAGAACGACAGCTTCATCCTGACCATGACTCCGAAAAATCTCGACGCCCAGCACCGTTCTTTTTATGCAGAGGATGACGGCAAGATTCACGCCGATGAGTCCAAGGGCGCCAACGCAGACTCGCCGGTAGTGAAGTAGTAGGGTGGTCCGCCGCCGCGGCGTGTGGGGCGGACACTCTTGTCCGCCGCCTTTGACCTTAGGATTTTGCTCCGCCCCTATCGCGGAGAGCGAAGATGAAGGGTTGAGTGGCGGGATCAAAAGGCAAAGATCAAAGAAAACATCAAAGTCAAAGTCAAAAGCGGCGGACAAGAGCGTCCGCCCGACATGGGTGGAATCTACGGCTGGTCTTCGCCCGCGGGTATCACTTCCAACTGCAGCGTCTTCCGATCGCCTTCGCTCACTCTTAGCGAACTTCCCTGCGCTTCGTATCCCTTCAGGAATTCGGGATTGTAATAGGCCTCGCCCTCGACGCTCTCCCAGGCGAACAGAGTGAACTCGCCGGGACGTACTCCGTGCAAGGTAAATCTTCCGGTCTGATCGCTGACAGCCTTGTAGTAGCGATCAACCCGCGCTCGCAGGCGCGCTTCCGGTACCGCCACCACCACCGCATTCGAAACCGGCGATCCTTGGTGGTCGGTAACGACTCCGTTGACGATCCCGCCGCTCGCGCTGCCCACCACCTCGAGCAGCATGGAGCCCCCATTCACGCTAATGCCGGACTCGTCCACATCTCGCCCGCCAGCCAGAATGGATTTCAGAAACAAATCGGCCTCGCCCGAGAGCTGCACGTAGTAATTTCCCGGCGGAACGCCTTTCCACTCGAAGCTGCCATCGAGTGACACATGCGCCAGCTGAGAGAATCCTTCTCCGAAAGAGGACGAGGGCGAGTCCTCGCCGTCGGCCGGACGCAGTGCGAGAAAAATCTGGCTGGGATCAAAGCGCGCGCCGTTGCTTTTGCTTTCAAGACGCAAATGGCCACGAATCCAGCTCCCGGGTTGTGGCGCCAGACGCAGGCCCTCGATGCTGTTTGAGACCACCTGCAGCGATTGCCGCGCCATCATGGGCACAGTCGAGTTTTCGACCGTGGCCAGAATGGTGTACGCGCCGGGGGCAACGTCACGAATCACGAAACTGCCATCCTGGTGCATTTCCGCGCCATTCAGCACCAGGTTGAAATCGCGGGACTGCAGCATGATCGCCGCCGAGGCCCGCGCCGGCAGATTCACTACCGCGCCCCGGATGCTTAAACTGGCGCTTGGGGTCAGCGAGAAATTCACGGGCAAGTCGTCGCCGGCGTGCAGTTCGATCGGTGCGGCGGCGCTGCGGTCTGGAGTGCCGGGATAATAGATCACCTGGTATGCGGTTGCCGCAGCCTTTTCGATACTATTGCCCGACTCCGCAGTTGCGACGGCGCCTGCCGCTTCGATCAGGCTCTTGAAATCCGGCGGCGGGCTTACGCAAACGAAATACGTTCCTGACGCAAGGCCCGGGACGCGATATTCGCCCAGATCGTTGGTGCGCTCCGCGCCTGCCCGTTCGAAATGATTGCGCCCGGAAACGAATGTCTGGCGCAGCACGGCGACCTGTGCGTTGGGCATGGGCTCGCCGTCTTCATCGGTGATCCGCCCTCGCACCACGGCGGCGGCCTGCAGTCGAATGCGCACGTCCTTCAGTTCCTGACCAGCGGCGAGAGTCAGAACGCGGCTATCGCTTCGGGTGTGGTGCTTATCCACTTCGAGGAATCCGGTGCGCTCGGTGAAGAGCCGATAGCGTCCCGGCACAATGCCTTCAATATGAAACATCCCATCCGCGCCACTGACTGCCGTATAGTCTCCACCTTCGGCTTGGTTTTCCGCGATCAGTTCGATTAGCGCCTTCTTCACCGGTTCGCCGCCGGGTTCCTTCGTGACGATGCCCTCAAGTAGTGCGCGGCTGGCAGGCTTGGAAAGACTCCCCGACGAGCTCTGGGCCAACGCGGATGCGCCCACCAAAAGCAACGTCAAACAGGCGGAGACGAACTTCATGATCGGATCGGAATTGGCTGGAATTGGCTTCAACACTGGCCGTGAGGGTCGGCCGCCGCTTCATTCTATCTTGGAAAAGTGCATATCCCAAGCGCTGTTTCTGCCCGTCGTTTTATTTACTCCCTTGTCCAATCCAGGACCGGGGAGGCGTTCGAACAGAGATTTCTCCGCCCCTCGCGTCCTGCTAGGGGGTCGGAATGAGAGGGAGTCACTGGGGATTGACAAAGATCCGCCCCCTTCTCTATATTTCGATGGCTATCTAATTACACAGTTATCGAACTAATGGCTCCGTCCTCCAACAAGGCGTTCAAGGCTCTCGCGGATCCTAGCCGGCGAGAGATTCTTAGCTTGCTTCGCCGCGGTGAAATGACCGCCGGGGATCTGGCCGAGCGCTTCGACATGACCAAGCCCACGATGTCGCACCATTTCGCGGTACTGAAGGAGGCCGACCTGCTCACCAGCCGTCGCGACGGCCAACAGATCTGGTATGGCCTGAACACCACCGTGGTGCAGGATTTGATGGCTTGGGCGATGGATTTAATGGGCGGAAACGGTGAAACGCCGGAAGAAGAAAAAACTCCGAAAGAAGATGCAAAATGACCATCCCACAAATGACCCTGAATCGGCGGTTCTATGGCGGCGCAGGAGTCGTCATTCTGGCGGTTCTCGCCGGAACGCTCGTGGCGTACCCTTCGCTGCCCAACGTCGTGCCCATCCATTGGGACGCGCACGGGCAGGTCAACGGCTGGGGACCGAAGTGGTCGCTTTTTCTCTACGGACCGGGGGGAATGCTGCTCATCGTTCTGATGTTTGCGGCACTGCCCTGGCTGTCGCCGAAGAAATTTGAAGTCGATTCGTTCCGCGCCACGTATCTCTACATCATGATCGTGATCGTAGCCATGATGGCCTACTGTCAGCTGCTGATTTTGCTGGCGGCGTTGGGCTCTTTGTCGGGCGTTGTCTTCGACATAACCCGTGGCATTGAGGGCGGAGTCTGCCTGCTGATGGCCTTGCTGGGCAACGTTCTGGGTAAAGTCCGGCGCAATTTTTTCGTGGGCATTCGCACTCCCTGGACCATCGCCAACGAGCGGGTTTGGAATGTAACCCACCGTTTTGCCGCCAAAACTTTTTTTGCCGGCGGTCTGCTGGGATTGGTCGCCGTGATTCTGCGTGCGCCATTCTGGGTACCGATCGCCGCGATCCTGATCGCGACGCTGGTTCCCGCTGCCTACTCCCTGGTGTTTTACAAACAACTCGAGCGCCGTGGAGAACTATAGGCAGTGATTCGCATTTCGCCGTTGAGATGAACTCGCCATCAAGGAGGCCGACCGCTATGAAGCACGTTCTGATGTTCTCAGTCTTCCTACTCACATTGGTCATCTTCACATTCGTAGCGGGCGTGCCAGCGCAGGCACAGGACATCTCTGGCGACTGGCAGGGGACGCTTAGTGCGGGCGGCGCCGAACTGCGCCTGGTGCTGCATCTCACCAAATCCGCCGACGGCACGTTCACCGCGACTCTCGATAGCGTGGACCAGGGCACCAACGGCATTCCGGTGAATTCCGTTTCACTGAACGATTCCAAGCTGAGCCTGGGCATTGACGCCGTCCATGGCACCTACGAAGGCAAGGTCGCGGCCGACGGCAAGTCTATCTCCGGTACCTGGAGCCAGGGCTCCGCCTTGCCGCTCGAGTTCAAACGCGCGGTACCGGTGAAGACCGAACATAAACCCGCACAACCTTCTGACATCGACGGCGCGTGGATGGGATCGCTCGAGATGGGAGCCATCCGGCTGCGCGTCGTTTTCCACATCGTCAATACCGACGACGGTCTAATCACGACCATGGATAGTCCCGATCAGAATCAGAACGGTGTACCCACGACCGCCACCAAGCGCGACGGCGCGTCTTTGAAAATCGAAATGAAAGCGATCGGTGGAATTTTCGAGGGCAAAATTGCGGCGGACCGGCAATCCATCGACGGAACCTTTACTCAGCTCGGCAGCCCGCACGATCTGCTTTTGAAACGAGTGAAGGATAAGGCCGAGCTCGAACTGAAGCGCCCGCAGAATCCGGTGAAGCCCTATCCTTATCGCGAGGAGGAAGTTTCGTACGAGAACAAATTGCAGAACGTCACTCTGGCCGCCACGCTGACTATTCCGCCCGGCAAGGGACCGTTCCCCAGCGTGGTGCTGATCACCGGCTCAGGGCCGCAGGATCGCGATGAGAGTTTGCTCGGCCACAAGCCGTTCCTGGTTCTGTCCGACTATCTCACTCGTCATGGAATTGTTGTCCTGCGTGCCGACGACCGCGGCACTGGCAAGTCCACCGGAGATTTCTCCACCGCCACCACTGCCGATTTCGCCACCGACACCGAGGCCGGCATCGCCTACCTGAAAACGCGGCCCGAAGTTGATCCGCACAAGATTGGCCTGATCGGCCACAGTGAAGGTGGAGTGATCGCGCCCATGATCGCCGCGCGCAACAAGGACATTGCCTTCATTGTGATGATGGCGGGCACCGGCGTCCCGGGCGATCAGATTCTGGTCGCACAAACCCAGGCCATCGAAATCGCCAGTGGTAAGACTCCGGAAGAAGCCGCTAAAGATGGGAACAAAGAGCGCGAGGTGCTCAGCCTGGTCGAGACTGAAAAGAATAACGCCGTCCTCGAGAAGGAGTTGAAACAAAAGCTGACCGGCGAAGTTGCGGAAGCGCAGATCGGAATGCAGATCAAACAGATCACGTCGCCATGGTTCCGTTTTTTCCTGACCTACGATCCGGCTACGGCGCTGCGCAAAGTGACTTGTCCAGTGCTCGCGTTAAGCGGAGCGCTCGACACGCAGGTGCCGCCTAAAGTGAATCTACCCGCCATCCGCAAAGCGCTCGAAGAAGGCGGCAACAAACACTTTGAGGTCGACGAACTCCCCGGTCTGAATCACTTGTTGCAAACCGCCAAAACCGGAGCCCCCGCCGAGTATGCCGAAATTGAAGAAACCATGTCGCCGGTCGCACTCGATAAAATATCGACCTGGATTCTGAAACAGTAGGGCAGACTCATCTGCCAGCAGAAAATTGGGGCACGTGGGATCGGGCCCGGTGTACTTAAAACGACCGCAGCCTGTGCAGCAGAGTTGCAATCTTCTGCATGTTGACTAACCTTCCCCGGCGGGAGAAAATTGCCCTCTTCCCTCTGGCCGCAAATCGGCGAGGGATACTCCCCCACCGGCGTACGGAATTGCCTAACCGCTTCGTCACCTAAGGAGATTTATCCCATGACGTGTAATCCTCCATCCTTTTGGCGCAGGGAAAGACGGACAGTACCCAGCCTCGAACCTGATATTTGATGGCGACGGGCAATCTCTTCGGTACGACGAACCGCGGCGGAACTCTTGGCGGCGGAGTTGTCTTCGAGGTCACGCCGTAATGGCTCAATCAACGCAACTTGTACCAAGGAGCTTGGCTATGCGGAAAAATCAAGGTAAGAATCTCCAGCCGCGCGGCTGGTGGAGAGTCCTGACGGCCGTTCTTTTCTGCGTCGCCGCGGCGCAGGCACAAACGTTCACGCCACTTGCCGATTTCTCGCGAAGTGTCGGCGGCGGGCCGGGTTCGCCTCTGATACAGGGTCTAGACGGCAATTTCTACGGCACTGCGGGAGTTGGAGGGATCGGGGATCGCGGTGCGATCTATGTTGCGACCTCCAGCGGTACGCTCAGCGACTTGTTTGCGTTTTGCAAGGATAAGACGTGCCCGACCGGAGCCAGTCCGTACCTGAGTCTGCTGCAAATCTCCAACGGAAACTTCTTCGGATTCACGTTGGGTACTGCCGACAACGGAACATTATTCAGATTGTCGCCGGCGGGCGTCATCAATAACCTGCACACTTTCTGCGCTACTACCTGCGCGGATGGCCAGATGCCCCGGGCCAACCTGATCCAGGCGCGGAACGGTAACCTTTACGGAACGACGAACGCAGGGGGAGCATTTCACAACGCGGGAACCATCTTCGAACTGACCACCTCGGGAACGCTGACGACGGTGTACAACTTTTGCCAGCTCACCAATTGCGCGGACGGTTCGAGCCCCCTTGGCTTTGGCAGTTTGATCCAGGCGACTGACGGCAATTTCTATGGCACCACGCGCACTGGAGGGAAAGGCGCAGGAACCATCTACCAGCTTTCGTCGACCGGAACGTTCAAAACGATCTACAAATTCTGCAAGACAGGCGGCTGCCTGGATGGCTCGAACCCGGTCGGGCTGGTGGAGGGCCTGGACGGAAACTTCTACGGCGTGACCACGGAAGGCGGAGCTAACGGTTACGGCGCAGTCTTCAAGGTCACACGCTATGGTGGACTCACCGTTATTTACAGCTTTTGTTCGCTGACGGGTTGCGCCGACGGGATCGGGCCCACTGGACTGCTCCTGGGCAGCGATGGAAACTTCTACGGCACGACTGCGAACATCGGAAGCAATGGCGCGGTTCCCAACACCATCTTCCAGGTCACCCCCTCGGGCGGGTACAACGTGCTTTACAGCACCGACCTCCGCACCGAGAGTGGTGTTTTATCGGTGATGCAATCCACGGACGGAAATTTCTACGGTACGTACGACATTGGCGGAGCCAATAACCTGGGCACATTTTTCAAAATCTCCACCGGCCTGAGCCCGTTTGTCAAAGCGCTTCGCCCCTACGGCCACATCGGGCAAACCGCATATGTTCTCGGTACTGGTTTAACCGGAAGCACCAGCGTCACCTTCGATGGAACGGCAGCGACGTCGTTCGCCGTGGTGTCGGATACCGAGATCACGGCCGTAATCCCCGCAGGAGCGACCACCGGAACGCTGCAAGTGGCAACACCGGGCGGCACGCTTTCGAGCACGGTTGCGTTCCAGGTTTTTCAGTAGCAGGTTTTTCAGTAGCAGGTTTTCCAGTAACCGATCTTATTCGGCCCTGAGTGCTTGCATCGGATCGAGGCGCGAGGCGCGCCACGCGGGCACGATACATGCGAACGCGGCTACCGCGAGCAGGGTTGCGGCAACGACGGCATAAACTGCTGGGTCGAGAGGCTTGATCCCATAGAGCAAGTCGCGCATCAACTGGCCGGCCTCCAGGCTGGCCGCGAGTCCCACGACCAGACCGAAGACCGCGGGCCGCATTCCATCCAGCAACATCTTCCGCAACACCTGTTCGCGCTTTGCGCCGAGCGCAACACGGATTCCAATTTCCGTCGTTCGCTGCGCTGCGATATACGACATCACGCCGAACAGGCCCACCGCGGCAAGAATAAGTGACACTGCGGCAAAGACGACGAGCAGCTCCGCGTTGAAGCTTTGGTCCAGAGTCGATTTGCCGAGCAACTGGTTCATGGTGAGCACATCGGAGACAGGAAGATCGCGGTCGATCTCCGAGACAATGCGTTGCACCGGAAGCGCGAACTGCTCGGGGTCGTGGCTGGAACGGATCACAAGCGTGCCTGCATTCTCGACACCGGCATCCAGCGGGTAATATTGCACCGGCTGCGAAATTTCGCCGATGGCGTAGCGGGTATCGCCCACAATCCCAATAATGACGAAATCTTTCCCGCGTGCCCGCAAGT
>Ga0209006_10002534_pt1 | contig 16666 bp, 11 predicted proteins | sample JacPin_JW_Ref_O2_FD_188567 | JGI IMG/M metagenome (GOLD analysis project Ga0209006, IMG submission 188567) | Forest soil microbial communities from Algoma, Ontario, Canada - Jack Pine, Ontario site 1_JW_Ref_O2 (SPAdes) (version 2) | ecosystem: Environmental > Terrestrial > Soil > Boreal... | reverse complement strand
CTGGTCGTTGACCCGTCCCGCTCCGACGTCGGTCGTGCGGGCATGACGATGTGTCGCATGACGTTCCGCCGCAGCAGCCATCTGAATTGACGAGGCCGCGATCAGCACCGAGCATAAAATGGCAACAATCGGCTTTCGCATCTTGATCTCCGTCGTCGTTAGCGTGCGGAGCTGTTGAACAGTCGCACAGCACGGCCAACGCAACGTCGTCCGAAAAAGACTGCCATCGGCCTCGCCCAACAGATGGGCGGGCGCGGTTGAAAATCGAGACTGAAGCGTTGGCCGTCACGGTTAAGTGACCGATCGCAATTCCTGGCCACGGGGCGCACGCATCGTCCGGTTGCAGATGCACGCGCCTCGCCAGCTTTCAGCCCGCGGCGAAGATCGGTGGTTTGCGTGACCGCCAGGGCCGCGCAGTCTCGATTTGGCTCGCGAGTTGCAACAAGGTCGCCTCCTCGCCCATGCGCGCGGCAAATTGCACACCGACCGGCAAGCCCGAAGCGGTCATGTGCAGCGGCAGCGAGATCGCTGGCTGCCCCGTCGTGTTGTAGAGCGGTGTGAACGGGCAGTAGGCGAACACCTCGCGGGTCCACTCCTTCGCGGTGATGCCGAAGCGATCCTGATCGATCTCGCCCAATCGGGGTGGCGGCCGGCCGACCGTCGGAGAGACCATCACATCGATGTTCTGGAAGAACGCACCCACCTGCCGCGACAGCAGGCCGCCGTGATTCATGGCGTTGATGAGGTCGAGCGCACTGTAGCGCTTGCCGTCCTCGTAGCATGCGAGCGTAGCTGCCTCGAGTGTGTCCGGGCCGACCTTTCTCCCCGTCGCCTGGGCGAGGGCGTCGGCGAAAGCGGCGGTACTGGCGGTCCAGATCACGTGAACATTATCCAGGAATGCTTCCCACTCGAAGCGGGGCGCATCTTCGACGACGTCGTGACCCAGGTCCTCCAACAGCCGCGCCGCCGCCTGCACGGCCGCGACACATTCGGGGTCGGCCTCGGCGCCGGAGGCCGGCCGTGACGTCCACGCAATCCGCAGCCGGCCGGGCAGCATCGGCGCGAGGATCGCGAACGGTTGCGGCGGCCGCGGCCCGATGCCGGGTGCGCCGGGATCGGCGCCGGCGACAGCATCGAGAACCGCGGCGACGTCGCGCACGCTGCGAGCCTCGACGAACTCGACGGCCAGGCCGCACAGTGGGTCGGACGCCATGGGACCCGAGGGAATCCGGTCGCGCGAGGGCTTGAGGCCGACAAGACCGTTGCACGAGGCCGGAATGCGGACCGAGCCGCCACCATCGCTGGCATGTGCGATCGGCACGAGCCCTGCCGCCACCGAAGCCGCAGCGCCACCGCTGGAGCCGCCGGCGCTGCGGCTTCGGTCCCACGGGTTGCGCACCGGACCAAACAGCTTGTTCTCCGTCGTGGGCGAGTAGCCGAGCTCCGGCGACTGCGTGGTGCCCATGTGGACGAAGCCGGCGCGGCGGAAGCGCGCCATCAGCTCGCTGTCAACAGGCGAGATCAAACCCTCGGCGAGCCTCGAACCGGCGTCGCAGCGCACGCCTGCGGCATGCGGGACGAGTTCCTTGGTGAGGAAGGGAACGCCGGTGAACGGTCCGCTCGGCAGACCCGCCGCCATGGCTTTTTCGGCGTCGCTCGGAAGCGTGCGGCAGACCGCGTTGATCTGCGGATTGATCCGCTCGATCGCTGTGACCGCGGTCTCGAACAGCTCACGCGCCGTGACCTGCTTTGTCGCAACCAGCTCGGCAAGGCCGAGGCCGTCATGGTCGGTGTAATCGTTCAGGCTGATCATGTCAGACTCCCTCTTGGCGGCTTTCCGTTTGCGACGGCCCGCACTTTCGTCGCGGTCGCGGATTTGGCGTGACCGCGACCGAAAAGTCCAGTCAGTCCGCCGGGCAGCAACACCACGAACAGAGGCAATATCAGCCCCATGCCAAGCGCGCGCCAGTCTTGAAATTCCTTGAAACCCTCATCGGCGACCATCAGGACGACGGCGCCGACCAGCGGGCCCCAGACCGATCCCATGCCGCCGACGACGATCATGGACAGCAAAAACAACAGCAGCGTGAACGAGAAGATAGTCGGCCCGACGACGCGAAAGTCGGCGGCATAAACCGCACCGGCGAGCGCGGTGAAAAAAGCCGACAGCGCGAAAATCCACAATTGGTATTTGAACTGGCCGATGCCACGCGACATCGCGTAGCCCGGATTGTCGCGCAAGGCCCGGAACGCAAGCCCGAGCGGACCGCGAATGACGATCACGGAAAAGGCAAAGGCTGTGGCCAGCAGAGCCAGGCCGAGAAAATAGTTCGCCACGATGAATTTCGATCCGAACAGATCACGAAAGCCGAGGTCGCCGAACTTGCCGATGCCGCGCACGCCGCCGAACAGCGGCATGCAGCCGCCTTCGTTGGTCGTGAAGCATTCGGTGTCATTGATGATCAGGAGATAGATCACTTGCGCGATGGCGAGGGTGAGCAGCGCCACATAGGGTCCCTTCAGCCGCAGACAGGCGAGCCCGATCAGCATCGAGACAGCCAGCGCCAGCACGGCGGACGCCGGCATCGCAAGCCAGAGCGGCCAATGGAAGTAATAGCCGAGCATCGCCGTGCCATAGGAGCCGCAGGCAAACAACGCCATCTGCGCCAGCGAGAAAATACCGCCGACGCCGAGCACCAGATTCCACTGGGTGACGACCGTTGCCCAGATGAAGAACACCGTCATCTGGGTGATGAGATAGCGCTCGGGAAACACGAACGGCACGGCGCTCGCGCAGGCGAGCATCGCCACGCCCACCAGGAGATCGCGGCGACCGGCGGTCAAAGCCGCACCACCCGGCTTTTGCCGAAAATGCCCGAGGGCCGCCAGATCAAAACGGCTATCACCAGGAGCAGCAGCAACGCGAAGCCAAAGCGGACGCCGAGCACATATTGGGTAGAGGCCTCGATCAGGCCGATCACCACCGCGGCTGCGACGGCGCCATAGGTGTTGCCCAATCCTGCGACGACACAGATGATAAACGCCTTGAGCATCGGATCGCCTCCCATCGTCGGCGACAGCGTCGCGAGCGAGCTGATCATGACGCCCGAAACGGCGGCGAGCGCCCCCGACAACGCCAGCACCTGCGCATAGACCCTGACGACATTCACGCCCATCAGCCGGGCGGCGTCGCGGTTTTGCGCCGTGGCGCGGATCGCGCGGCCGGTGCGGCTGCGTTGCAACAATAGAGCGACCAGGATCATCATCACGACGGCGACGACCAGGATAGAGATGTTCTGGTAGGGAACCAGGACCGCGCCGATTTTGATGCCTCCTGCAATGTTGAGCGGTTGCGGTTTCGCATACGGGCCGAACAGTTTGAGCACGATATTTTCAAACACGGCGCCAACGCCGATGGTGGCGATGAAGATGTTGGTTTCGAAATTCTTCGAACTCAGCAACGGCCAGGCCGTGGCGACGAAAATCAATAGCCCAACGGCCGCACCCACGACCAGCGCCGCGAGAAAGCCGAATACCGGCGGCCAGCCCCATTGCTGCGAGACCGCATAAGCTGCATAGCCGCCAATGGTCAGAATGCCGCCATGCGCCATGTTCAGCATGTTGAGCGAGCCGTAGACCAGCGACAGGCCCACCGTCGAAATGGCGTACATCGCGCCGAGCGTCAGTCCCGAAACGATGATTTGCGTGAAGACGTCCACGACCGTCAGCCTCCCAAATAGGTTTGCAGGACTTCAGGACGCTGCATCAGTTCGGATCCGCTCCCCGACCAGACGAAACGACCATTGTCCAGCAGATAGACGCGATCGGCGCGATCAAAGATGCGCGCGGCGTTCTCCTCGACCAGCACGATGGTGCGCCCGCTCGCCTTGAGGCGGTCGATGAGTTGGTAGATCTGGTCGATCACGATCGGGGCCAGTCCGAGCGAAGGCTCGTCGAGCATCAGAACCTTGCCGCCGCTCATCAGGCCGCGCCCGATCCCCGTCATCCGGCGCTCGCCGCCGGACAAGGTCGAGGCGATCTGCCCCTGACGTTCGCGCAGTTTCGGCAACAGTTGGAACACCTCTTCCAGCCGCTCGCCGGCTTGCGCGGCAGCGTCCGGCAAATAGGCGCCCATCAGAAGATTTTCCCGCACCGTCATGTCGGGAAACAACAGATCGCCCTGCGGCACGTGCACAATGCCGGCGGCGACGATCTGATCCGCGCGTCGATGCGTCAACTCAAGGCCGGCGAGTGTGATGGAGCCCCCGCTCGCGGACAACAGGCCTGAAATGGTCTTCAGAAGCGTCGTCTTGCCGTGCCCGTTGGGTCCGACAACCGCAATGAATTCCCCCGCGCCGACTTCCAGCGACAGGCCGGCGAGCACGTTGAGCCCTTTGTACCCGGCTGACAGGTTTTCGATCGCGAGCAGCGGCGGCGTCATCACGATTGCGCCTTCGCATCAAACTGCGCTTTCAGGCGCGACGATGCGCCGGCGCCGAGATAGACGTCCACCACTCTGGCGTCGCTCGCGAGTCCCTCCGGAGGCCCTTCATATATCTTCTCGCCGTGGTGCATGATCATGACGCGAGACGAAAGCCGCGTCAGAAACCGCATCACGTGCTCGATCAGCACAATGGTGACGCCGCGGCTCCTCACACGCTCCACCACCTCGATCACGTGGTCGATTTCCCCCGGCGTCAGGCCGCCCGCCGGCTCGTCCATCAACAACAGCTTTGGGGCTGCCGCCATGGCGCTGGCGATCATCAGCAATTTGCGCTCCAGGATCGGCAGTGTTTCCGTTAAGGCGGCGCCAACGTGGGTAAGCCCAACGAGCGCGAGAACGTCGGCCGTTATTTCGCGGGATCGCTTGTCGAGGCGCAGGCCCGGCCAAAGGCGGTTGGCCGCGCCGAATTGCGCGGAGGCGGAGACGGTTTCCGCAACCGTCAGGCTGTCAAAGCCCGCATTGAGCTGAAAGGTTCGCAATATGCCTTGGTGGCAAATGCGCTCGGGAGCCAGCCTCGCGACGTCGCGGCCTTCGAACAGGATCTCGCCTTCGCTTGCCGGACTCAAACCGGAAATCATTTCGAACAGCGTCGTCTTGCCAGCGCCGTTGGGTCCGCCAATGCCGAGGATTTCGCCCTCGGCAACCTCGAAGTTCAAATCCTTGACTGCCGCCAGCGCGCCGAAATACTTCGACAGGTTCCTGCATTGCAGAAGGGGCGCGCCGGCGGCTGTCATTGGCGGCTATGCTTTGATCCAGGGCGGCGTCACGAACTTGCCGGTCGCATAGAGTTCCGGACCGATCAGGGCCGGCCCCTTCTTGAAGTCCTGAATCTGCAGGAATTGATGCGGCATCCCCAGCGACGGATCCTTGGTCTGGGCGGGATATTGATAGGCGGCCTGTTCGCCCGGAATAAACCTCGTCGTCCCGCAGACGCCGCGATGGATCATGGCGCGCATCCGGTCGGCCACCTTGCGATTTTGCGCATCGTTGCCCGGCTCTCCCGTGCCGCCGGCCATCGCTGCCGCAGCAGCCCAGATATACGCACCATCATAGGGCTGGCATCCCGAAAGGTGCCCGGCATTCGCTCCGAATTTGGCTTTGTAGCGTTTCTCGAAATCGTTACCGATTTCGTCCTGCAACGCGGCGATCACGGTGGCGTAAAGCACGCCATTGACGGCCTCCTTGCCGACGTCACGGAACGCAGGGATAGACGGCCCGTACTGCATATAGACCAGGCTCGGGGTCGGATTGCGAATAAACTGGATCATGAACTGCGCCAGATCGCCGGGATAGAAATGGGTGATCACGATCAGGCCCGGCGGGTCCTGCCGGATCTTCGCGAGCGTCGGGCCCCATTCCGAAATCGGCACGTTGACTGTCTCGAACAGACTGACCTGCCAGCCATATTGACCGGACTTTTCCTTCACCGCATTGGCGATATTGACGCTATAGACGCCGGCGCTGGTGATGATGGCGACTTTGTCGTTGGCGGGCTTCCACTGACCGCTTGCGGAAAGCGCCTTGAGGTAGTCGAGAAGCCCCGAGCCATACCAGAACTCGGCGGGATCGCCCTGGAAGGAGCCGAAATATTTTTTCGGATTCGATTTGATCAGATTGTTGTGCGCGATCGTGGTGTCGTAATGCACATAGATGATCCCGGAATCGGCGATCACATCCTGGATCACGGCGCCCGAGCCGACATTGTAGCCGTTGATAACCGCGTGAACGGAACGGCGATCAATCAGCCGCTGAACGGCCTGGACGTTGGTGGCATCGCCCATTTGCACGGTGTCTTCGAAATAAGGTTCAAGCGGACGGCCCAGAATGCCGCCGAGCGCATTGATTTCCTCACACGCCAGCGTGAGCCCGTTCTTGAACTCGACGCCGTCAGCGGCGGCAAAGTCCGTCAGCGGAGCGGCTTGTCCCACCGGAATGGCGGCGCCGGCGGCACGGGCGCCGTCATTGATGCCGGCGAGCACCGCCGCGCCCCCGGTGAGCGCGGCCGCGCCCGTTAAAAAAGTTCGTCGGCTGGGAATGACATTCGGTTTCTTGATATCGGATCGAGACATGACTTCCTCCTCCATTATCGACTAGGTAAATTTTCGATTAGTTGCGCTGCTTTTGCGATGGCCGCGGCCTGATGCGGCTGCAGGGCCTGCTGTCCCCAATTCGCCATCAGCGGCGCCCAAATGTCTTCGATCGACGTGCGCACGCCGGACATTTCCTCAAGCACGGCGAGGCCGCAGTACGGCACATAGCTCTCGGAATAACCGCCCTCGTGCACCATCACGAGCTTGCCGCCGCACAGCTCATCCGCCGCGGTCAACACCAGCCGCGTCATTTCGCGATAGCCGTCGCTGGACACCATCATGCGCCCCAAGGGGTCAACGCCCGCCGCGTCGAAGCCGCTCGGAACCACAATCAGTTCCGGCCTATAGCGCTGCAGCGCCGGGATCACGACGCGGCGCAGGGCTTCGACATAGGCCCCGTTGCCGCATCCAGGCGGCAGGGGAATGTTGATGTTGAATCCTTTGCCCTCGGCTTCGCCGTTCTCCTCGCAGCTTCCCGAGTCGGCCGGAAACAGGTTGTCCTGATGCAGCGAGATCGTCAGCACGCTGGGGTCGCGATAGAACATCGCCTGGGTGCCGTTGCCGTGGTGCACGTCCCAATCGACGGTGGCGATGCGCTCGAGGCCGTAGGTCGCCTGCGCGTGCCGGATCGCGACGCCGACATTTCCGAACAGGCAAAAACCCATGCCCAGATCAGGAACGGCATGATGTCCGGGAGGGCGCACCAGCGCGTAGGCGTTCTTCACTTCGCCCCGCATCACGGCATCCAGCGCACAAATCGCGCCGCCGGCGGAGAGCAACGCGATCTCGAAGCTGCCGCGGCCGAACGGCGACAGGTAGCTGGCGTCGCCTCCCCCCGCCGCACTCATGGCCTTGATGTTTTCGATATGCGCGCGGGTATGCACGCGTTCGATTTCGTGTTCGGTGGCGGAACGCGGCTTGAGGACCTTCAGATGATCGATCAGACCGCTGACTTCGACCAGATTACGGAAGCGACGCTTCGATTCCGGATTTTCGTAAGGGGTACCGGGCTGCACGCCGAGGCCTGGCGGCATCACGCCCGCCGAGGCGCCGGTGTCGTGCCACATATAGAGCTCGTGACTGAGCCAACCCGTCGTCATCTGCCATCGCCCCCGATTCCGCTGTGGCCCAAGCCCTGTCTCAAATCTTTCCTTCAACTGCCGAGATCGCGCCTGCGAACGTCTCCACGATGACGTCGGCGTGCTCCTTCGTGAGCGTCAATGGCGGGGAGATGATGAAGGTGTCGGCGAGGTTACGGATCAACACGCCCTTTTCCACGCAACGCTCCCAGATCCTGGCCCCAAACCCTTCAGCGAGGTCGAACGGTTGCTTGGTTTTCTTGTCGGCGACCAGTTCAATCCCGATCATCAGTCCCATCCCCCTGACGTCGCCGATGTTGCGATGGCGCGGCTCCAATTCCTTCAGGCGGTCCAGCAGATATTTGCCGACTTCCGCCGCGTTGGCCGGCAGGTTTTCCTGCTCGACGATGCGCAGGTTGGCGACCGCCGCCGCGCAGGCCAGGGGATGGCCGGCATAGGTGTTGCCATGCATGAAGGCGCGCGGCGTGAATTCATTGTTGTCATCGGAATCGAACGCCGCCGCCACACGCGCGTTGATCATGGTGGCCCCGAGCGGCACGTAGCCGCTGTTGATCCCCTTGGCGAAAACCATGATGTCCGGCTTAACCCCATGCGTGCGGCAGCCGAACATGGTGCCTGACCGTCCAAAGCCGGTCACGACTTCATCGGAGATCATGAGAATGCCGTGCCGGTCGCAGATCTCGCGCACCAAGGGCCAGAAATTCGGAGGCGGGACAATGACACCGCCGGCACCCTGAATCGGCTCGGCAATGAACGCCGCGACGGAGTCCGGCCCTTGATAGATGATCTCGCGCTCCAGGAGCTCGGCGCAAATGCGGCCCAGTTCCAGCGGATCGCTGGTGAAGGGATTGCGATAGAGGTAGGGCGTCTCGACCTGGAAAAAGCCCTGCAACAGGGGTTCGTATTGTTCCCGATACGCCGTCTTGCCATTCAGCGAGAGCGCGCCGAGCGTCACGCCGTGATAGGCCTGTTGCAGCGAAATGAATTTGGTCCGTCCCGGCTTTTGTGACAGCCGCCAGAACTGCCGCGTCAGCTTGATCGCGGCTTCGACCGCCTCGGAGCCTCCCGAGGAATAAAATACCCGCTTCATGCCTTCACGCGCCGTCAGCCGGCACAGCAATTCGGCAAGCTCGATCATCGGCATGGTCGCGGTATTGCCGAACATCGAATAGAAGCTCAGTTTGTCGAGCTGCTCAACGATGGCCTGCTTGATCTCCGGCCGCCCGTGGCCGGCATTGACGTTCCATAACCCGCCCTGGCCGTCGATATAGCGCTTGCCGCGCCCGTCCGTGACATACACGCCCTCGCCGCCCTCGATGCAGAGCGGCGGATGCTTCGCCAGAAAATTGGCGTTCGCGAACGGGTAGACGATGTCTTTGGTGAGCCTGTCGTTCGCAAGGCGCATCTGGTTTTGCATGACACAATCTCCTGTTCCAGGGCCAACGTTTCCTGCCGGTCCGCCATCGCGCCCGCCGCCCCCGTTTTCGACAGCATAGGCCGACCTTTTCGTTTTGGTCAAGCGACCAAATATGGTCATATGACCAAAATTGAGGCGCAAGGTGCCCGGCGTTTGATCGACCGTTCCGGCGAGGCCGCAGCGGGGAATGCAAACTATCAACGCACCGGAGACCCGCGCTTTGAAATTGACAAAGCCGCGCGGAACGACAAAAGGAATGGCCTATGACAAAGACCAAGGGCGATGCGACCCGGGCCCAGGTGATCGAAGGCGCGATACGGGTGCTATCGGCGACGGGCGTCATCGGGGCCACGACGCGAAAGATCGCGGCTGAGTCCGGGGTGCGGCTGGCAACCCTGCACTATCACTTCGAGAGCAAGAGCGCCTTGCTGCTGGCGGTGTTCGAGGCGCTGATCGACGAAACGGCGCTGGCCTTTCGCGAGGAAGTAAAGGACAGCTCCAGCCTTGACGATTGCATCGAACAGGTGCTCAAGGCGGCGTGGCGCTGGGTTATGCAAACGCGGGTGCTGCAGATCGTTCAGTATGAGCTGACATTGTATGCGCTGCGCGAGGGCGCCCAATGGCTCGCCGACCAGCAATATGATGCCTATGTGCGGGTCTATCGCGATTTCCTGATCGCCGTTTCCGAAAAAACCGGAGAACTCACGCCCGCCGAGTGCACCGCCGTGACCCGCTTCATGCTTGCCGGCGTGGACGGGCTATTGCTGCAGGAACTGGCCAAACCCAATCAGGCGCGATCGAAGCGAGGCATCGAGGCCCTGATCCGGGCCACGCAAATATACGCCCGCTCACTGGCGCCGGAGCGCGCGCTGAATTCGCAATAGGTTTCTACAGGCCTGTATCAACAAGTGTAATGGACCACCGCCCTCCCATACCGATGAATGAGCGTTCCCGGAGCGCCCTTCCGATCAGCATCGAGACGTATACCTCACTTATATAGATACCGCTGAGTCAATTCCGTTGGCCGCCGCGCGCGCGCAGGCTCAAACCATCGGCACCCGCGGTAGCATCTCCGCATCGATTTGAAGAGGGCTTTGGGGCTGCAAAGCCGGCGATGAAATCGGGGCCTGAGATTGCAAAAGAGCAGCCAAATCCTCTGATGAGATCGCCTTACTGAACAAAAATCCCTGCAGCTCGTCGCACGCGTGCTTGCGCAAGAACACTTCCTGATCGGAGGTTTCAACCCCTTCGGCGATGACCGTCAGCCCGAGTGCCTTACCCATGCCTATAATGGCTTCCGCGATCCCCTTATCTTCGGTGCCCTGCGGCAAGTCCCGCATAAATGACCGGTCGATCTTGATCGTATCGATCGGGAATCGTTTCATCAGAGACATCGATGAGTATCCCATGCCGAAATCGGCGATCGCAAGGCGGACGCCACGACTCTGAATAGAGTCGAGCAATTCCACCGCTCGACCGACGTTTAGCATAACCGTGCTTTCCGAGATCTCGAGTTGAAGGAGATGCGGAGATAGCCCGCTGTCGGCGAGCGCGCCATCAACGTCCCGCAACAGATTCACGTCAGCGAACTGCCGCGGTGACAGATTGACCGCCACCGACACCGGCATCAATCCCCGCCGCTGCCATTCCATGCTTTGAAGACAGGCCGTTTTCAGCACCCAACGACCGATCGGAACGATCAGCCCGGTTTCTTCGGCCAGCGGAATAAACTGATCTGGCAATAGCTCTCCGAGCGCCGGATGATTCCAACGCAGCAGTGCCTCGACGCCGGTAACAAGTCCCGTCGCCACGTTAAGTTTCGGCTGGTAGTGCAAGAACAGTTCATTACCGTCCAGTGCTTGGCGCAAATTCGTTTCCAGCTTCAGCCGTTCCACGGATTGCGACTTGATCTCGCTGGAGAAGAAACGGAAATCGTTCTTGCCCTCCTCCTTCGCGGTGTACATTGCGATGTCGGCATGCTTTGTAAGTGTCTCGGTATCGCCGCCATCCGCAGGAAACAAGGCAATACCGATGCTCGCGGTGACTCCGCATTCCCGATCGGACAACAGCAACGGCTTGCCGAGCGCGGCGACGACATTGCCCGCGACTTTCGCTACGCGGTGATTCTCCGTGACCTCGCTGAGAATGACGACGAACTCATCGCCGCCCAACCGGGCCACCACGTCGCTGTCACGCAGGCAACTCCGTAATCTGCTGCTCACCTCAACGAGCAATGCGTCGCCGGCAGCATGACCGAGGGTGTCGTTGATTTCCTTGAATCTGTCGAGATCTATGAACATCAACGCGAATTTGCGTTCGTAACGCCGACCCACCCTGATCGACGCATCCAACAGGTGGTTGAACATTACTCGATTCGGTAGACCGGTCAGTCCATCATGAGTTGCCAGATATTCCATCCGCTCCTCTACTTGCTTTCTCTCAGCCGCGCGATCAAAGTTCTTGAGAGCGAACGAGATGTTCTCAGGCAGCTTCTGCAAGAGCTCAACCAATTCAGGTGTAAATGCTCCAAGTTCGTGGGAAAGGAACAGAAGGACTCCGATCGCTTCGCTGTCCTTGAGTAACGGCAACGCCGCACCCGACAATACGCGACCTGCTCGTGCTCGATCGTGCAAATAGCTCATCTTTGCGTCGGCCAGATAGTCGTTGCTGATGCAAGGCTGTTTGTTACGGAACGCGGACCCGCTTAACCCACGCCCCTCCGGACGCGAGCCATCAACCGACAATCGGGTCCCCCTCGCCCTCTCCGCATCCGGACCAGCCGCCGCCTCAACCTCAAGGAAATCATTGTCAGTTGCCTTGAGCAGGATCGTTGTCGAAGCAAAATTGCCGCCGAGCACCGCCGCTTGGCATACCAGTTCGAACAACTCGGCACGCGTTCTGGCCCGCATCATCGCTTCGTTCGTCGCGCTGAGGGCCGCGAGCATGCGCGCCATGCGATCCTTCGCTTCCTCCTCTGCGCGGCGCCGCTCCTCGCGTTCGGCTATTTCCATCCCCAAAGACAGGATCTCCGCGATGCGGCTCAGAAACTCCATCACCTCGGCGCCAAGCTCGCCGGAATTCTGGCTAAAGAGGTACGAGATGACGCCGACCGGCTGCCCTTTGCACAAGAAGGGAAAGGCTGCGGCTTTGCCCAGGCCGGCGCTCTCGGCCAGAGGACGCCACAGCTGGAGCCTGTGATCGTTAAGCACGTCTTCGCTGATACAGTATTCGCCTGTACGAAATGCATGGCCGACCAACCCCTTGCCCTCAGGGATAGCGGGATCGGAGGATGGATCAGCCTTGGCGAAAATGTGCGCCAACTCGCCGGCACTAGCCACCGGATTAAGCCATGATGAAACTGAATCTGGAAGAAATACCACCGCGCCCAGCATCGTGCTGCCAGCTACTGCGGCATCGCACACGCCCTGAACCATCTCTTGCGTGTTGCGTGCTCTCAGAATGGCAGCATTCGCCGCTCGGATCGCCGTGGACATTTGCCCAGCGTTCATAGGCGTTGCCATCTTGCCTCTCCCCGCCGGATACTTCTAACGACCCGGGCGGAGGCAACAATCGCGTGTTCGACCTAAGTTGCCGTTATGATTTGGAGTAAATGCAACATAAATCGTACCGCAAATATTGAGGGTACGTTCCCCTGCTGTCCGGGACGGAGGAATGCCGCGCAGACTCAACGGCCTAAATTCTGCGATACGCCCAATATTACCTCGGCGGGGAATCGATCGAGGTGAATTTGGGGTTAAGCCCGGCGCCAAAGCCATTGACAACAGCTAGACCGCAAGGCTGATCCCGGCAGCAATCAGCCCGTATTCGATGGCGCCGGTTTCGTGAGCAACCTTGCATTTCAGTATAACTGTTGTCGCGTAAGAACGAGACTTGTTCGTCTGTCTCACCGCCCTCGGCGATGACTCTCAGATTCAGCTTTCTTCTTAATGAAGTCACGCCGCTGGAAATCGCGCGGCTGAAGATTTGGCGAAGCCACCGTCGGGAGTCGAAGAAGAGCCGGGATGCTTTCGGCGGATACCGGACGGCTGAACAGATAGCCCTGCATTTCATCGCAAGCATGATCCCGAAGAAATGCTTCCTGTTCTATCGTTTCGACCCCCTCGGCAACGACCGTCAGCCCGAGAGCCTTGCCCAATCCAATGATGGCATCCGCAATCGCCTTGTCGTCGGCATCATTAGGAAGGTCACGGATGAATGAACGATCAATCTTCAGGATATCGATCGGGAAACGCTTAATCAGCGCCATCGACGAATAGCCGGTACCAAAATCGTCCATCGCGAGACGTACGCCGCGCTTCTTGATCTGCGTGAGAAGGTCGATCGCACGCTCCACGTTCTGCATCACCATGCTCTCCGTGATCTCAAGCTCCAGAAGTTCGGGCGGGATACCGGTCGCAGCAAGTGTTTCGTCAATATCTCGTAGCAGGTGTTCATATTGGAACTGACGCGGTGACAGATTGACGGCCATGCAAATGGGCGGAAGCCCATCGCATTGCCACGCCATATGTTGCTCGCAGGCCGTTCTGAGCACCCATCGGCCGATCGGAACGATTAGTCCAGTTTCCTCGGCCAGTGGTATGAACTGGGTCGGCGGCAGAATCCCGAGGTCTGGTTGATCCCAGCGCAGCAATGCTTCCACACCAGTGATTTTCCCGGTTCTCAGGTCAATCTTGGGTTGATAATACAACACGAACTCCTCGCGCTCCAGAGCCTTGCGCAAGTTGGTCTCGAGCATCAGCCGTTCGATTGATTGTGTTTTCATATCGTTGGAGAAACACCGGAAGTCGTTCTTGCCCTCTTCCTTGGCGAGATACATCGCCATATCGGCATTCTTGGTCAACGTCTGTCCATCGTCGCCGTTCTCCGGATAGAGTGCGACACCAATGCTCGCGGTGACCCGACATTCCTGGCCGCGCAACATCACGGGCTTCATGACGACGGAGAGCAGCTTCCGGGCGACAACTGCGACTTCCTGTTCGCCCGCGAGCTCGGGTAAAATCACGACGAACTCATCGCCGCCAAGTCGCGCCACTACGTCGCTGGCACGCACGGTTTGGCGCAGCCGGTTGGCCATCTCCAGCAGCAGCGTATCGCCGTCCGCATGACCCAGGGTGTCGTTGATGACCTTGAATCGATCGAGATCGATAAACAAAAGAGCTAGCTTCTTCTTGTAACGTCGCGCGGTCTTGATTGATGCATTCAGAATCTCGGCGAACATCACCCTGTTTGGAAGGTCTGTCAGGCCATCATGCGTTGCCAGATATCTGATGTGCTCGTCGGCCCTGGTCTTCTCTTCCGCGCGGTCGAAATTCTCAAGTCCAAAAGAAACGTTTTCCGCCAGACGCTGCAGAAGCTCGACCAGTTCAGGAGTGAATGCACCGAGCTCGGTCGAAAAGAAGAGCAGAACGCCGACCGTCTCACCGCCCTTAAGTAACGGAAGTGCCGCGCCTGAGCGCGACCCGCTCACCCGGATCGTGTCGTAAAAATAAGCGGTTCTTGCATCGCCAAGATAATCGTTGCTGATACAAGGTTGCCCGGAGCGGAAGGCGCGACCGCTCAGGCCCGATCCCTCGGCGCGCGAGGCGTCGACCGAAAGCTTGACGCTGCTTGCCCTTTCTCGATCCGGTCCCGCCGTAGCCACCAGGTCAAGAAATTCGTCATCCGGTTTCGCCAGAGCGATCGTGGTCGAAGTAAAGCTTCCGCCAAGCACGGCAGCCTCGCACACCCGTTGGAAGAGTTCTGGACGGGTCTTGGCCCTCATGATGGCTTCATTGGTTGCGCAAAGTGCGGCGAACATCCGCGTCAACCGGTCCTTGGCTTGCTCTGCGGCACGTCGGGCGTCCTCACGCTCCAGCATTTCCATCGCGAACGATACGTTGTCGGCAAGCCGCTCTAGCAGTTTCATAAATTCTGTTGTGAAGGTATCCGGCTCGTTCGACAGAAAGAGCAGGACACCAACTGCTTCATCATTTCTGAGGAGGGGTAGTCCGGCTCCGGATCGGGTCAGGCTTTCACTATTGTGCCAATGCTTTGTTCGCTCGTCCGTGCGCATATTGTTGGTGAAGCAAGGCTTTTTGGTACGATATGCCGTTCCCGCCATCCCCTGTCCTTCGGGGCGCTCCGCCGTGATCGCCAGACGCAGTTTCCTGGTATAATCCGCGCTGGAACCTGACGTCGCGACAATTCGCAGGAAATCACTCCCGATGTCAGCAAGACCGATCGTGGCGGAGGTAAATTTTGCGCCGGCCATGGCTGCGTCGCACACCAGCTGGAAAAGCTCTTCGCGGCTATTTGCCCGCATGATAGCTTCGTTGGTGGCGCTGAGTGTCGAGAACATTCGCGCGAGGCGATCTTTCTGCTCCTCGCGTTGGAACATCGCCATTCCAAACGACACGTTTTCGGCTATCAGGCCCATAAGCCGCGTATTCTCTTCATCGAGGTGTCCCGAACCCTCCGCGAAGAAGAAATACATAACGCCGGTCGGTTGACCATCTCGAAGGAGAGGCAGCACGGCACTCGCCTTCAGGCCCGCGCTCGCGGCCAGCTCCTTCCAAGGCTGGGTTCTCGGATCCTTGATAACATCGTTGCTAACGCACGGTTTGGCCGTACGAAACGCCTCGCCACCGAGCCCCTGACCGTAAGGAATGGTGGCATCCGAAGAAAACCGGAATTGCGCAATCAAATGAACAAAGGGGCCCGCAGCGGCGGCCATCCGGAACCACGAGGATTCTTCCTCGATCAGGAAGATTGCGGTGCCCAGAAATTTACCGCTAACGACCGCAGCGTCGCAAACGCGCTGATAAAGGTCTTGTTCGGAATTGCTGCGCAAGATTGCTTCGTTGGTCGCGCTCAGCGCCGCGAACATTCTTGCCTGATTTTGTTGCGCTGCCACTCTACATCTCGTTGAGGTTCCGTCGGTTGGCGCAACCGTGATCGTTCCCGGCTAAGTTGCCGTTACGGAGAGAGGTAAACGGTTTGTAAATTTGCCGATGTAAGTCGGGAATATTTGACGGAAGCAGCTGCAAATCTGGCTCGACTTGAGGGCATAATGCCGGTGTCGAATGGCTTCGCGCGGCATCCTTGGCCTACACGGCCGAGGACCGGTTCCACAGCTGACTTCGGTCCTCCCGGTTCCCGCCTGGATGGGCCGGCGATGTTGGTTCAGGAAATGCTGAAGAAGGACGCGTCGAAGCAGCAACACCCTACCTCCCGCGGCGCCGGCCAAGCTGATTGGACGCATCGACTGGCACTGCGTCCGCTTCATGCTGGCCGGCGTGGACGGGCTATTGCTGCAGGAACTGGCCAAACCCAATCAAGCGTGATCGAAGCGAGGCATTGAAGCCCTGATCGGGCCACGCAATTAGCAAATATACGCCCGCTCGCTGGCGCCGGAGCGCGAGCTGAATGAGCAATAGATAGGGCGCATGAAGCTACACAGGCAGACGACCAAAAGCCTCGGCGCGCCGGACCGAACACCGGCAGCTATGCGCCGTCGGAAAGTGCCCGTCGGATTGATCTCTGTGGAGGCCGCTTC
>Ga0209006_10002533_pt1 | contig 16666 bp, 16 predicted proteins | sample JacPin_JW_Ref_O2_FD_188567 | JGI IMG/M metagenome (GOLD analysis project Ga0209006, IMG submission 188567) | Forest soil microbial communities from Algoma, Ontario, Canada - Jack Pine, Ontario site 1_JW_Ref_O2 (SPAdes) (version 2) | ecosystem: Environmental > Terrestrial > Soil > Boreal... | reverse complement strand
CAACATAGGCGACTAAAAATGTTTCAGGGTAACGCGCCGACTTACTTTTTCAGCACCGTCAGGAGTGCGTGCGCCACAATGGATTCAATACGTTGCCAGGAGCCACCTAGCTGCTGGCGGTTCCCGCCACAATGATGGCGATGGGCGTGTCACCCACTTTGGCCTCAAGCACCCAGTCGGAATCGCCTTGCTGGCTGAACCCTGGTGAATCGGTCGCCGCTTTCCACAAACTCAACACCGCCGGATGAGCGCTGTGCGATGCTTTGCGGCTCATGGCGACCAGCGTGTCGAAGTTTGGAGTGGCATTCAGATCGCGATCCTCGGCGGCCGGCGTCAGAAGCAGAAAATCCCGCTGCGGCGCCGCCCCTTGATGGCTGCCGTTCATCGGCATGATGCCGTAACGCAGGGTATATACGCCCGCCTTTATGCTCTGCCCGCGCCGGTCCACTGCCGCGGCGTCGAACCGGATCACGCCGAGCAGCGCACCCTGGGGTATGTTGGGCAACGTCACATTCGGCAAAGCCGCGTTCTGTTCCCCCACCCGAGCGCCGGATGGAAGACTGGCGCGCAGCCAAATCCCGCAATAAGCGGCGCCTTGATTGCTGATCTGAAATCCGTTCTTCTCCAGAGCTTGAGCGATGCCGGATGCCAGCTCCGCTGGAGGAGCTCCGGCCCGGTCCGCTTTATATTGCTGCCCCCAGAGCATGGCGGGCGCAAGGAGCCACGGCCAGGTCCAGCGAGCGACGGCGAGAGCGCATCCCATCACTTCATCCTAACCATTCCGGGACACTCAATTGCTAACATAGAGCTACTTTAATGGCCGGCCGCGCAACGTGGGGTGACGCGGCCGCGTTTACTAGATCAACGAAGGAGACGGGGATGAAACTAACGAATCGAATTTTGTGCGGGCTGGCCTTGTGCGCGCCCCTGCTGCTGGCGCAAGCCGATCCACCCGGGCGCGTAGCGCGCCTCAGTTATGTGTACGGAGCCGCTTCGTTCCGTCCCGGCGACGTCGACGACTGGGCGCCGATGGATTTCAATCGCCCGCTCACTACCGGAGACCACGTCTTCGTAGAAACTTCTGGTACGGTGGAACTGCAAATCGGCAGCGCCGCGCTGAGGATGAATTCGGCCAGCTCTCTGGAATTCCTGAACCTGGACGATTCCAACGTGCAGTTGCGCCTGACGGGTGGTTCGCTGATCGTCCGCCTGCGCTATCTCGGCGATCAGGACAGTTTTGAGGTGGACACTCCCAACCTGGCCTTCTCGCTGCTGCGTACGGGTGAATATCGAATCGAGGTGAAACCCGATTCCTCCACCACCATGGTGACGGTGCGGGGAGGCGAGGGCGAGCTGACAGGTCCCGATCAAGCGTTCACCGTACATGCCGGCGAAATGGCGCAGGTGGTCGGCCTCGATCAGCCCACTTACCAGACTCTCGGCGTTCCGCCGCGCAACGACTTCGATACCTGGAGTCTGGGCCGCGACCAGCACGACGATCAGTCGCCTTCGGCTCGCTACGTCTCGCGGCAACTGGTGGGCTATCAGGATCTGGATCAATACGGAAGCTGGCGGACTACTCCGGAGTACGGCGCCGTCTGGGTTCCAAACGGAACGCCGGATGGCTGGGCGCCCTACCACTATGGCCATTGGCTTTGGGTGGATCCATGGGGTTGGACTTGGGTGGACGACGCGCAATGGGGCTTTGCTCCATTCCATTACGGCCGCTGGGCGTATGTGAGCGGCTACTGGGGTTGGGTGCCCGGACCCATCGCGGAGCGGCCAGTGTACGCGCCGGCCTTGGTGGCCTGGGTGGGCGGCGGCGCCATTGGAGGCGGAGTCGCCTGGTTCGCACTGGGTCCGCGTGAGGTCTACGTGCCGTCCTATCACGTCAGCCCGGTTTATCTGAATCGTATTAACGTCACCAACACGGTGGTCAACGTCAACATCACCAATGTCAACATAACGAATGTGACGTACGTGAATCGGGGCGCGCCCGGCGCGGTTATGGCGGTACAGCAGGCTGCCTTTGCGAGTGCCAGGCCGGTACAGTCGGCGGCCATCGTGGTTCGGCCCGAAGCGTTGCGATCGGCCACGGTGGTGGCCACCGCGGCGGTTGCGCCTACCAGAGCCAGCGTAACGATGGCGCCCAAGGCGGGAGCGCGCATCGTGCAGCCGCCGGCGGCCATGCAAGGCCGCGCGGTGGTCGCGAAACGGACACCTCCACCGCCTCCGGTACCTTTCGCCCAGAAACAACAAGCCCTGGCGGCAAACGCCGGGCGTCCGCTGGATACCAATCAGGTGCAGCAGATCCGGAAGAGCGCGCCCGCGCCCGCGCCGGCAGTGCGGCAAGTTCAGGCTCGAACTCCTACCGCGGCGCCGCAGCCGACAGCGGGGCAGCCCAATCGGCCCGCCGGTCAGGCTCCGCCGCCACGAACAGCCCAGCCCACCACTCCAGCGCCGTCCACTCCAGCAGCGGTGGCCAGGCCTCTAACGCCATCGCCTGCCGCGAGGACCCCAACCCCGGAGGTCGCGAAGCCCCAGACGGAGGCTCCTCCACCGCCAGCGCGCGCCGTGCCCCCGGCACCCGCGAGGCCCCAGACCGAGGCAACTCCGCCGCCGGCCCGCGCCGTTCCTCCGGCGCCCCCGAAGCCGCAGGCCAAACCTCCGGCGCCCGAGGAGAAATCTGTCGCGCCAAAACCAGCCAGGCCGGCTCCCAATAAAGAAGACGACAAGAAGAAAGCACAGGACAAGAAGAAGGAAGAAGATAAGAAAGAATAACCCCGGCTGGGAACCTGGCTATTGGACCAGCGACTTCAACTGCTGGTACATCATGATGCAGGCTGGGCCGAGCGTTACCAACAGCACGGACGGGAAGATCAGGAAGAAGACCGGGAAGATCAGTTTCACTCCCACTTTCCGGGCCTTCTCCTGGGCTTGCTGGCGAAAGCGCGTGCGCAGATACTTGGCGTGCGAGCGAAGCGCGGGGCCGATACTGACGCCGAAGCGGTCGCTATCGATCAACAGATTCGCTAGCTTGCGCAGTTCCGGCTCCTTGTTGCGCGCGGCCAAGGCGCGAAAGGAGTCCGCCCGGCTGGAGCCTGTTCTCAGTTCCATACAGAGCTGTGCCAACTCCGCGCTAAAGTCCGGATGCGTGCGCTTCAGGCCACGGCTGGCGTCGGCGATGGATTGATCGATCGCCTGGCCGGCTTCCATGGCGAGCACCATGAGGTCCAGCGCCGGCGGAATGGCGCTGCGTAAGCGTTGGGCGCGCGCACGAACGCGTGCGCTCAGCACCCGGTCCGGCAGCAGGAACCCGAGGCCGAGCCCGCAAATCATGGGAAGCGGTATGGCTGAAGGATCGCCCTGGTAGAGCAGCGCGATGATTCCCAGCACGCCGGAAAAAAACAAAGCGCTGCCACACTTGATTCCATAAAAAATGGGGAGCGCCGACGGCCATCTGTATCCGGCCGCGGAGAGCCGGATGCGATAAGGATTTTGTTCGTTCTTGGCGGCGGGAAAGTTTTCGCCAATGGACTGGAACAGATTCGCGACAGCCGCGCGCGAGATAGGCTGTCGCTCGCCCGCCAGAAATGGCGCGGCGCTTTCGGAGTTCCGCCGCTCGGCCAGGCGCTGGTAGCAATAGCCCGCCGCCGCCACCGCCGTCATCACGAAGGCGAAGAATCCCGCGGCCACCCAAAGCTCCGTCATATACACCCCGTCATATTTTGATATCCACGATGCGCCGAATCAGGAAGTGCGCCACCACCAGGCACCCCACCGCGGCCGCGATCAGATACTTGCCGTCGGGATGGTTCACCAAAATGGCGAGATACGACGGATTCACTACCAGCATGACCACCGCGATCGCGATCGGAAGGACCGTCAACACCGCGCCGGTAAGCTTGCCGTGCGCGGCCAGCGCCCGGACTTCACCTTTCAACGCCACCGACTCGCGCATGTTCTCGGCCAGCTTGGCCAGCACTTCGTTCAGCTTTCCACCCGTCCGGTTTTGCAGTTGCACCGCGGATACGAACATACTTACTTCCAGCAAGGGCATGCGCTCAGCCAGATTGCCGAGAGCTTGATCCCAGGAGGTTCCCAAATTTCCTTCCATCGCCGTCTGGTGCATTTCGGCCGCCACGGGCTGCTCGCATTCTTCGGCCAGGATGTCCATTGCGGCGGGGAAGGGGTGTCCGGCGCGCAACGAGCGGGCCAGGGAATCGAGCGCGTCGGGGAAATTTTCTTCGAACTGGCGAAAGCGCTTAGCGCGGCAGCGCAGAATATAGAGATACGGCAGCGCTGCCACGGCCACCGCGATCAGCAGATCGGCCCAGCCGGGAATCCACTCGAACTGCATCGCAAATCCCAGCGCCACGCTGCTGGCCAGCAGCATGAGCAGCGTCACGCGTCCCACCGACCAGGTAAGCCCGGACTGCAACAGATGCCGGTGCATAATGCGCACGAAATCGGATCTCTCCAGCAGCCTGGCCCAGGGCGAGATGGTGCTCAAGGACTCGTCTTTGAGCAGCCGCGGGCTGTTGTCGAGAAGTTGTTCGGACATGTCTTCAGCCAGCGCATCGGCGCCCATGCGCTGCAGCATGAACCAGCCGATGAGCACGGCCAGGCCGGCCGCCAGGAAGACGGTGAGAAAAACCAGAACGGAGGAAAGAGCCAGCACCTACTGCCCCCGATCGGTGCGTGCGACCGCTACCGGAGAAGTCTGCTGGATGATTTGCGTGGAAACGAAGATGACCAGGTGCTTGTGCTCCCAGGAGTGGCCGGGAAACAGTTTGGATGCCCAGTTTTGACCGGAAGAATCGTTCCCGGAGCTCTGCACCAGAAAGCTGGAAATGTCCGGCAGCCCCGCGTCATAGCGCTCCGCGTCTAAGGCGTTGGGAACACCGGCCTGAGGCTTCACTCGCAGGCCGAGTTTCCCCGTGGGCATCCATTCCGGCGAGAACTTCACGCGCAGCTGGTAGGATTTCGCCCCCGCGCGATAGCTGATAGGCCTGCCTATGCCCGCCATGAGCCTTTCGCCCGAAACTATCTCCAATTCGTGCTTTTGTTCCAGGCTTCGGATCAGTTTTCGGGCATCGTCGCCGGAGCGAAACGCAGCCACTCGCCATAATAGATCCGACGACCCGCCGGCGGAGGCTACCGCGGCGAGCTGGGACTGTAACGCCGTCAGTGCCGTGTCGCTCACATCCAGCACCCGGACGTGCAGTTGCACAGGATGATCCCACAGCACCGCGCTGGCCGAAGGCGGCGCTGCTTCCGGCACGCCCGCGCCGGGCTTACCGCTGCCTGAAAATAACGCAGCCAGTGCCACAGCATGCTGCGGGGTGGTTCCCTCATCGCGGGGATTTCGAAGCGCCAGCCGGATGCGGCTGCCGGAGTCCGCCAGCGCCACCATGTCGGTATCCTGGGCGCGGATCAGCACCGTCACCACCGCGCCGGCCGGGCGATTCCCATTGGCATCGGCCGCGCTTACGGAGAGCACCTGGACATTCTCAAGAATCGTTCGCAATTCCGTTCCGCCGTTTCTATCCGACACCGCCTGCAGGTCTACGCGCGATCCGAACTGCAGCAGATTCAGCACGCTTTCGGATTGAAAAATGTGCATGGAGACGGCGCGCATTCCACTGGGCACCTGCCCACCCGCTTTGGCGGAATCGGATACGCGCGGCGTCACGCGTTCCTGGAGCAGCGGCTCGTCGGCCTTCAGAGCGGTCAAAAGAGTGGCGCCCGAAGCATCCTCGGGCTTCGAGAATGCGCCCCCCAACACGCCTTGCACTTCCGACACGCGCAGATCGCTGGGCTGGACCACGGTCCCGCGATCCAGATCCCGCGCCGCCACCACGATGGAATGGCCCGGGATGTCGGTGGAAGACCGCAATTTGCCAGCGAACAGACCGTACCAGACACCGGTGCAGATGATCGCCACCACAAATGCAATCGCAAACAGCGGAACCATGTTTCTCTTCATCGTGACAAGCGCTCCCCTTCCGTTCTCGGTCCACCCGCGCAGATCCAGCTAGAGACGCGCACCTGTGGCTCCATGCTAGATAAACGGCGGAGATGGCAACAGAAAGTATCGAGTTTTGCCCTAAGGTTCTGGCCTTAATTGCCTTAGCCCGTCCTACTGCCTTGGGGAATCAGGGTGACGCAACCAAGTTGCAACTGCACACATCCAACCAGTAGGTAAGTGAAAGAAAAACATATGTTTCGACATTACAAAGCGTTACTTGGGATGCTGGCGGCCACCATTTTGGCAATACCGGCAGCCGCGGCTGGCAGCGCCATCCCAGGATCGTTAAACTACGTGGAAGGACAGGTGGCCGTAGCCGGACAAACGGTCACAGCGCGCTCCGTTGGATCGGTCCAATTAGAGCCGAACCAAGTGCTGGAGACAGGGCAGGGCCGGGCCGAGATACTTCTCACGCCTGGAGTTTTTCTGCGGATAGGCGACAATAGCGCCCTTCGCCTGATTTCTCCCGGTTTGGCCGACACGCGGGTTGAGCTGCTGCGCGGCCAGGCTTTCGTAGAAGTGGCTGAGTTATTCAACGACAACAACCTCTGGGTGATGATGAATGGAACTTCCACCCGACTGAACAAACAGGGCCTCTACGCGTTTAATGCGGGTACCCAGCTGGTCCAGGTATTTGATGGCGAGGCTACCGTGCAGCAAGGTGATCGGCACAAGGATCTGAAGAAAGAACACGAACTCGCTCTCAACGGGGCATGGAAGGCGGAGCATTTCGATCCGAAGGCGCAAGCAGCGCAGGATCCGTTATACGCGTGGAGCAATCTGCGCTCTGAGTATGTAGCCGAGGCCAGCATGCAATCGGCACGGAACATTTTCGTGGGTGGAGGCTCCTATTGGGATGGACCCGGTTGGTATTGGAATCCCTACTGGGCCATGTACGGTTTTATCCCTGGCGATGGTATCTGGTACAGTCCATTTGGCTGGCCGTTTTATTCGCCGTGGGTAGCTTTCTACGCCCCCGGATGGTATGGGTACGGTTTCCGCGGATATGGCCATGGTTTCGTCCGCGGGAACTTGGCGGCCCTGCAGGGGCATGGGCACGTGAGCGGTAGCGCCGTAGCAGCGGGCGGCGGTTTCGCCGGTTCAGCGCGGATCGGCGGCGGTGGATTCCGCGGGGGCGGGTTCGCTGGCGGCATGCACGGTGGATTCGGTGGTGGCGGCGGTGGCCGCCGCTAGCCTAATTCACATCCGCTAGTTGAATTAAGGGAAGGCTCAGTATTGTCGAACGAAGGTATCGATACCTTCGGTGGCAAGCTGGGCCTTTCTTTCGTTCAGGGCGTCGGGATTATCGAAGGGACCGATCAGCACCCGCATCAACCCAGGTGAAGGACCGGGTGCGACGTGGGGCTCCAGTTTCTTGTCGTGGAGATATTGGACAAAACGGCGGGTGGCTTGCGCGTTAAACGCACCTACTTGGATATACGTTTCCCCGGCTTGTGGATTGATGACGGGAATGCCATCTTCGGGCGTGACTGCCGTCAGAGGCTCAGTGCTGGCGACGGGTTTCCGTGCGGGCGCCGGCGGCGCAGGTTCGGGGATAGCGGGTTGAGGCACGGGTTTCGCGGGCGCTATTACAGGTGTGGCCACGTGTATCGCCTCAGGCTCTTGGGTATGGGCCTTGACGATTCGCCCTCCCAGATAAATTGCCGCGATGAGCAGGCCCACCCCGATCGTCGCCGGTATCCAGATCAGAGGAATTCGCTTTTTGTGCTCCTCGGTGTTCGCCGCAGCCTCCGGCGGTGTGCTGGCGTTATCCGTATCGCTAGATGGCCTGATGGTCATCATTGGCTGTCGTTGCCCGAGGAGCCTCACGTATGTATCGGCGAAATGACAGAAATCAGCAGGTCCTACGGCTAAAGACTGGCCCTCTACCCGCCGAACTTTCCACCAGGAGAGATGAATTCTTGATTCGATCCGCGGCCGCGTGTTCAGCGCTGATGCTATTCGGCCTGCTCGCCGAAGCTCACGAAGACGTGATTCGCCATCGCCCGCATGCGGCTGAATCGCGTAAGCCTCATGAGGCTGAGTCCCGTCGCCCGCACGCGGCAGTCTCACACCCGAAACCTCAAAAGCCTCCGAAGCACGAAACGGCACATAACGCGAAGCCGCCCAAAGTCCCGAAGCATTAATCTTTGTAGTTGGTCTAGGTATTACTTCCAACCCAGGGGGCTAGTCACGGCTCTACGGGAGTACTCAGGTGCATTCTTCCTCAGACCGCGCTGATTACTCCATTACTTTCGCCTCTCGTTTCTCGCATACTCAGGGAGCGCATGAATCTGTGGCGTCATCTCCGTGATCTTTTCGCCTATCTGGCGCCGGAGCCTACTTTGATCGCCCCGCGCAAGCATGTTTCGTTGATTGTCGTTCTGCTGGCCGTGACGGCCATCGCGGGCGCCGTAGTTTTGACGCCGTCGCGCAGCAGCAAGCCGGATGTGCTGGAAGCGCTGCGCCAGCGTGTATCCACGCGGGCGAAAGTGGATCTGTTCGACGACTTCAGCCAAGGTCTGGATGCGTGGCGAAGCGGCGAGAACCTGGCCAGCACCTGGTCCTACGATAAGAACGGGTTCGTCAATCCAGGCACCCTGTCGCTCTTTGAGCCGAGCCTGCACCTGACGAATTACAACCTGGATGCCCTGGTGCAGATTCAGGCCAAGGGCTTGGGAATTGTCTTTCGAGCCCCTTCCACCCGCACTTATCAAGTTGTGAGGCTGGTGGTGGAAGGCTCGGGCCCTATGCCTTCGCTCGCGGTTGAACGATACACCATGATCTCAGGCCACGCTACCCCGTCCGTTCGCACACGGTATCCCGAACGATTTCAATCGGATACGCTGTACCGCGTGCATCTGGAAGTGCGCGGCGACGCCTTCGCGCTTTACGTTCAAGGAAACCTGATGGCTTACTGGTCCGATGTCAGGCTAAGGGCTGGTGGCGTGGGCTTGTTTTGCTCCCCAGGTGAACATGCCCGCGTGGCCTGGGTTCGCGTGTCGCACAACACAGACTCGTTAGGAAAGATGTGCTCCCTGTTGTCGTCGGTGCTTTAGAAAAATACGTACAGTAATCCGGGGGTTCGGCCGATGGGGCTAGGATGGGACCGTCCAATACTCCCGACAGCTTCTACTTGTATCTCTGGCGCTCACCAAACTCGCCGGGCACCTTGTACTTGGCCAAGGGCTTCGCAACCGCCGAAGCTTTGTGCCGAGGATTAACGGAAGACGGCTACATCGTGAAGGTAATCCAGATTACCTCCAATACGGAGTATGAGTTATGCAAGGGAAAGCTTAGCCCCATTGCTCAAGATTCTCCTTCCCTGGCACACGTAGGCGCGCAAATTCACTCGTAAAGTATTGAAATCATTGTGGCGCACGCACTCTTGCGAACACTTTGAATGAAAACGCGGCGTTAACACGAGTGTGAACGCGGCACGCATGAGTGCGTGCGCCACCTCACTTCAGGACGACGATTTTGCCATCATCGTGAGAGGCGGGTAGGACGGAGCAACTCGCTCCGGCATCTGGGTGACGTTGGTATTCCGCAAGCGACTCATGGTGCGGAACTGATAGCTGTCAAACACGATAGAAATCCCGATCTGGGTACACCGCACCACCGTGCCTACCGTGATGAGTTGCAAGGGGGTTGTCCCGTTCAACAGGCTAGGCCACTCAACGAATATCTTCAACCGCGTACCTTCGGGAAGGTCACTGGCGCCTGCCAGAAACATCCCGCTACTGCTCATGTTCAGCGTTTGTCCCACTCCGGCAACCGGGCCGGCCGCTCCCATTGTCTGGTAACGGGCATTCAACTCGAGCGGATATCTCGATTTAACCCGGCGTTCATTGTACATATTCGACATCAACTCCTCTGATCCTCCTCCACTCACCAACTGCTAACTCACACCAGTTGGCAGCCAGCAATGCAACTAAGGTGCCAACGCATTTTCTGAGGTAGGGCTAAGGGATTTGCTTACAAATGTTCCACTTTCGAGCCGCCCTGTTACAAGTGGTTTGGTAAGAATTTTCAGGGTTTGGAGCCGGCACAGAACCATTTGCTTAGTACGGTAGCCTTTCGGTTAGTACCGAGGGGCCAAGAGCACTAAGAAAAAGTCCCTAAGAGAAGCGCATCAACTTTATACACAGGGTGTGTCATACCGTAAGGTTACGAACAGTTATACGGCGATGCCTATTCTCCACAACAAATATCCTACCGCTTGCCGTACGTCCTGCCAGCTAGCTTGCCAGGCGCCGGGAGAAATGGACGGCCGGGGCGATCCGTAAACCTTGAGTCCGCTCGACTCCAGCATCTTCTTTACGCGGAAGATATGGTAGCCGTCACTGACGACAATCGCGCTCCGCAGATTCATGCGGCGCATGATCTCCACTACGGCTGCCACGCTTTGCGCGGTGGTTTCGCCCTCATTCTCCACCACCACGGCTTCAGGCGGCACGCCGTGTTTTGTGAGATATGCGCGACCCACGGAGCCTTCGGTAAAAACCGGATCGCCGCCCGCGCCGCCGGTAGTGATCACGCGCGGCGCCATGCCCTTCAGGTAGAGAATCAATGCGTGATTCAAGCGCGCTTCCAGCACGGGCGAAGGCCGGCCACGATACTCGGCCGCCCCCAGCACGATGATTGCATCGGCGGGTTGAGCCTCATCCAGGCGGGACTCCTGTTGAATCTCACGCGCCACCCGCGCCACCTTCAGCGACACCACCGCCGCGGCTACCACTAGCGCAATCGCTACGATCCATTTCATGATAGATGTGGCGGGCGAGTTACCAAGTCCTCACAATACAGTATGCCAACGCTGCTGAGCGCGCGAAACACCTTATTGAAAGATGTTCGGAAGGCCATCGCGCGCGGCACGCTCACCGAAGAGGGATTGGCGGTAGCGGAGAGCTTTCATTTGCTCGAAGAGGCACTGCGAAGCGACTGCGAGATTCCGGCCGTCTTCGCATCCGAATCGGTTCGCGCCGCCGTGGAGAGCCATGTCCGTGGGCTGAAGAAAACCCGCATCCACGTGCTGCCGGACGACATATTTCGGAGTCTTTCCGCCACCGAATCGAGCCAGGGCGTGATGGCGCTGGTGCGGCCTCCGCAGTGGACCCTGGACCAGTTGTTCCGCGGGCATTCGCTCACCGTGGTTCTGGACGGCTTGCAGGACCCGGGCAATGCGGGAGCGGTGCTGCGCGCGGCGGAGGCCTTCGGCGCCACCGGAGTCGCGTTCCTGAAGGGTACCGTCAGCCCCTACAATCCGAAATGTCTGCGCGCCTCGGCCGGCTCCATCTTCCGCGTTCCACTAGCGGCCGGGCTGGATCAGCAGCTCTTTCTGGCGGCGGCCGAACAGCGCAAAATCGCACTCTTCGCGTTGATGCCTAAAGGAACCACCGACGTGGGCGAAGTGGGGTTGGGCAAGAAGTGCGCCATCATCGTCGGCAGTGAAGGACGCGGGGTGAGCGAGCGGCTGCGCGACAAAGCCACGGCCATCCGGATTCCGACCGTGGGCGTGGAGTCCCTCAACGCAGCTCTGGCCGCGGGCATTGCGCTGTTCGTCGCACGCAAGCAGAGGATGGCCGCCGGATAGCCGAGGCGCTTCGGGAACATGCTCGGGTTGAAACACAATGTAAACTTCCTGGTGGATTACGATCCGCTGTGGGAGTCTGCATTCGCCGATGAAAGGGAGCGCATTGCCGGCGCGCTTGGCATGCCAATCGAGCACATCGAGCACTATGGTTCCACCGCCGTACCAGGGATGCGCGCCAAGCCGATCTTGGACATCCTGGTTGGCGTGAGCCTGATTGACGATTGGGAGCAGTGCAAAAGACCACTGGAAGGTCTCGGCTACGATTACGCGGCGAACGCCGGAGTTCCCGGCCATCATATATTTGGGCGCGGACGCGACGCCGGGGAGCGGACACACCTGGTTCACGTCGTCGAATTCCTGGGAGAAGAATGGCGGTTCAACCTTGCGTTTCGCGACGCACTGCGCAGGGATGCGGATCTAAGATCTCGATACAGCGAGGAGAAAGAACGCGCTGCGGCCGCCGCACCCCAGGGACGCGCCCGATACAACGAGCTTAAGAGTGTATTTTTCGAGAAGGTGAGGGCCGAACTGTGAGCCTGTTTGAGCCGGATCCCCTCGCCAGTCTACAAGACGACAGCCAGCGCCCACTGGCTGAACGAATGCGTCCCAAAACGCTCGAAGAATTTGTTGGACAGCAGCATATTCTGGGACCGGGCAAGCCGCTGCGGATGCAGATCGAGCGCGATCAGCTGGGCTCCATCATCCTGTGGGGACCGCCGGGCGTCGGCAAAACCACGCTGGCGAGAATCATCGCCCGCCTGACGCACTGCGACTATATTCCCTTCAGTGCCGTGCTCAGTGGTATCAAGGAAATCAAAGCCGTGATGGCCGACGCCGAGCGCAACCGGCGCGTGGGCAGGCGCACGCTAATCTTTATCGATGAAATTCACCGCTTCAACAAAGCGCAGCAGGACGCTTTTCTCCCCTACGTGGAGCGGGGCGACATCAGCCTGATCGGCGCCACCACCGAAAACCCGTCGTTCGAAGTAATCTCGGCGCTGCTCTCGCGCACCAAGGTTTACATGCTGAAGCCGCTGACCGAGGAAGAGATTCTCGGTTTGCTTCGGCGGGCGCTCCCGGTGGTAAAGATCGCCGCGCCGGACGATTTGCTGGGGCAAATTGCCACTTACGCCAACGGCGATGCCCGTACCGCCCTCAACATCCTGGAACTGGCCGCCGCGGCCGCCAAGGACGGCGAACTGACGCGCCAGGCGATCGAGGATACGCTGCAACGCAAGACGCTGCTGTACGACAAGGCCGGCGAGGAGCACTTCAATCTGATTTCCGCGCTCCACAAATCGGTGCGGTCCAGCGATGTGGATGCCGCGCTTTATTGGCTGGGCCGTATGTTGGAAGCGGGCGAGGATCGCATGTACATCGCGCGGCGCCTGGTGCGCATGGCGATTGAAGACATCGGGTTGGCCGACCCCAGGGCGCTGGAACAATCCATCGCAGCCATGCAGACCGTCCACTTCCTGGGGATCCCGGAGGGAGACCTGGCGCTGGCGCAGGTGGCCATTTACCTTTCGGTGGCGCCAAAGTCCGATGCCTCCTACCAGGCGCTGAACCGCGTGATGGAGGCGGTGGAGAACCGGGTGGCCGAGCCGGTGCCGTTTCACTTACGCAACGCTCCCACTGGCGCCATGAAGCAATGGGGCTACGGGGCAGGGTACCAGCATGCACACAAGCTGGAGGACGCGTTGCCGGACATGGAGTGCCTGCCGGAATCCCTTGTAGGCACAAGGTTTTACGAGCCGACCAACCGCGGATTAGAGCAGCGCATCGCGGAACGGCTGGAAGAGATCCGGGCGCGCAAAAAGAAGCCGGACAGTTCGATAAACCCCACCCAGTAACACCCACCAAGTACTACCAATTCCAAGCGCAGTACCACGCCAAATTAGGAAGAATCCACTATAGGAGCTCTCGTTTCGATACTGCAATCTAGTGTTGCAAGAAACGGAAAGGACACAACAAGCATGTTGGTGCCGGGAGCGAACATGAGTTTGGAAAAAGAAAAAGACGATCGCCGAGGCGCGGACCGCTTTCCCATCGAGCGGGAAGTCCGCTACAAGATTCTAAGCCGGAAGACGGCATCGGATGGCGAAAGTGGAATCGGTTTAACGGTGAACATGAGCAGCAACGGTGTTCTGTTCACTACCGATCGCTATCTACTCCCCGGCAGACGCCTCGAAGTTTCTATTAGCTGGCCTGCTCAGTTGAACAGTAAAGTCGCTTTAAAGCTGGTGGCGCGTGGCCGCGTGGTTCGCTCCGAAGAGGGCCGGGCCGCGATTGAAATCCACCAGTACGAGTTCCGGACCCAAGCAAAGCAAGGTTCGACGGTGGTCCAATAATAAATCCTTTTCATACGCCATCGACATCGCCTTGATCGGGGCGCCATTCGGGAAGCTACACTAGGGGAGACGGGCATTAGCCTGTTAGCGCTCGGAGGAGATCTAACCCACCCGGATGCGACGCCTTGTTGCAGTTCTTTTACTTGGGTCCGGCTTTTGCCTGGCCGACACCGCGAAACCGCCCACGCTGGCTGAAGCCAGAGCTTTCCTGGAGCGCGCACAATCGAAACTGATGGAGCTATCCATTCAGGATCAGCGTGCCGCGTGGGTAAGGTCCACATTCATTACTTATGACAGCGAGATTCTCTCGGCCAAGGCCGATGAGAATCAGATCGCGGCCACCATGCAACTGGCCAAGGAGTCCACGCGCTTCAGCCAGCTGAAGATGCCGGAGGACATGACGCGCCAGTTCAAGTTACTGCGCCTGTCCCTGGACTTAGCCGCGCCTTCCGATCCCAAAGAAGCGCAGGAACTCACCCAGACCGCCGGCCGCATGGAAGGCATCTATGGCAGTGGTAAATATTGTCCGGCGGCGAGTTCGACCAGCAGCGCCCCAGCGGATCAATGCCTGGATCTGGATCAGCTGAGTGAGATTCTGCGGACCAGCACCGATCCGGCCAAGCTGCTGGACGCCTGGCGCGGATGGCACACCATCTCACCCCCCATGCGCCCGCTGTTCCAAAAGTATGTGGAGCTGGGCAACAAGGGCGCGCGTGAATTGGGCTTCGCCGACATGGGCGCAATGTGGCGCTCCAAATACGACATGCCGCCGGAAGCGTTCCCCGCTGAAATGGACAGGCTGTGGGAGCAGGTGAAGCCCTTGTATCTTTCGCTGCACGCCTACGTGCGCTGGAAACTGCGGGAGAAATATGGCGACGTGGTTCCAGCCAGCGGTCCCATCCCGGCGCATCTGTTGGGCAACATGTGGGCGCAGGAGTGGGAAAACATCTATCCACTGATCGCCCCCAAGGATGCCGACCCGGGCTACGATCTGACGGCGATCCTGAAGGGTAGGGGAACGCAGCCGGTGGACATGGTGAAGTATGCGGAACGCTTCTTCACTTCTCTTGGGTTCGCGCCTCTACCGAAGACGTTTTGGGAGCGGTCGCTCTTCTCCAAGCCCCGCGATCGCGATGTGGTTTGCCACGCCAGCGCCTGGGATATAGATTTCGTCGACGATCTGCGAATCAAGGCGTGTCTCGAGATCATCGCCGACGATTTCATCACCGTCCACCACGAGCTGGGCCATAACTTCTACCAGCGCGCTTACGATACGCAGCCGTACTTGTTCCGCGATAGCGCCAACGACGGATTTCACGAAGCCATCGGCGATACCATCGCGTTGTCGGTGACGCCCGAGTACTTGAAGAAGATCGGTCTGCTGGCGACGGTTCCGGATAGTTCCAAAGATATCGGGTTGTTGCTGTACAAGGCTTTGGATAAGGTGGCGTTTCTGCCGTTCGGGCTGATGATCGATAAATGGCGCTGGCAGGTGTTTTCGGGCCAGCTTCCACCCGAGAAATATAACGAAGGCTGGTGGCAGCTGCGCTTGCAATATCAGGGCGTGGCGCCGCCGGTGGCGCGCAGTGAAGCGGACTTCGATCCGGGCGCGAAGTACCACGTGCCGGCCAACACTCCGTACGCGCGGTATTTCCTGGCCGATATTTTGCAGTTCCAGTTTCACCGTGCCTTGTCGAAGACAGCGGGCTGTACGACGCCGTTGAATCGCTGCTCCATTTATGAAAGCAAATCCGCGGGAGATCGACTGAACACCATGCTCGCGATGGGGGAGAGCCAGCCCTGGCCGAAGGCGCTTCAGGCGTTGACTGGACAGGAGCAAATGGACGCGACGGCTATTCTGGATTACTTCGCTCCGCTGAAAAAATGGCTGGACGAGCAGAATCGGGGAAAGCCGCTGGGTTGGTAAGGTGGATCTGATGGAAGCTGTGGAAACGTGCCCCATCTGCGGCGGCTCGGGCTGGAAGATCACCGAACGCGAAGGAATTTCGGGCGCGGAGAAGTGCCAGTGCGCCGATGCGGGCCGCGAGCTGCGCATCGAAGGGCGCGCTGGAATTCCGCCGCTGTACGAGAACGCCTCGGTGGATAATTTCATACTGCCGTCCGGCAATCCCCAGGCGCGGAGGGATCTGGCGAGCGTGGTGCTGACAGTACGCGGCTACGTGCGCGAGTATCCGCAGGGTCCCAAGCCGGGTCTGCTGTTCCTGGGCGCGCCTGGTACGGGCAAAACGCACCTGGCGGTGGCGGCGCTGCGCGGGTTGATCGCGCGCGGATTCGAGGGGATCTTCTATGATTTCCAGTCGCTGCTCACACGGATTCACAAGGGCTACAACCAATCGTCCGGATCGAGCGAGCGCGAGGCCTATCAATCGGCTCTGGATGCCGAGATCCTGCTGCTGGACGACGTAGGCGCGAGCCGCATAAACGATTGGGTGGAGGACACCGTCACCTCCATCGTGACGCACCGCTGCAACTCGCGCAAAGCGACCATCGTCACCAGCAACCTGCGCGATCCGGAAGCGGGCGACAGGCGCGGATCGGGCTTGCAGGAGGATATCCATAGCAAGTTTTTTCTCGAGGAGCGCATCGGGATGCGGGCGCGCTCGCGCTTGTTTGAAATGTGCAAGCTGATCGCGATGCCGGATGTGGAAGATTACCGGCTGAAGAAGC
>Ga0209006_10002532_pt1 | contig 16676 bp, 19 predicted proteins | sample JacPin_JW_Ref_O2_FD_188567 | JGI IMG/M metagenome (GOLD analysis project Ga0209006, IMG submission 188567) | Forest soil microbial communities from Algoma, Ontario, Canada - Jack Pine, Ontario site 1_JW_Ref_O2 (SPAdes) (version 2) | ecosystem: Environmental > Terrestrial > Soil > Boreal... | reverse complement strand
CACGCAGCAGGTGGAGAATATGGCTGCCGGCCGCACCGCCGAAAATTCCATACTCGTGCTGCAGGCACACCATGTCGATGTTGTTGAAATTCAGAAAATCAGCCGCTTCCTCATAGGACTTCACATCGTCCTGAGCGAGCGACCATCGCACGCGCGAAGGATAGTCATATCCTTCTTCGGTGTCGTTGACTGGGAGCGCCAACAGCCGAGCTGTCCCGTACTCTGCAGCAATCGCGCTGCACAAGTCGGTGGTGAACGTGGCAATCCCGCAATGTCGAGGAAGATAATTCCCGATCACTGCGATTCGACTGGGCAGGGAAGGTTTAGCGCTAGACCGTAGCCGATCTGGTGCGGCAGCGTCGCGCATCAGAAGGCGCGGGCCTGCTATTTCTAAAAACGGATCTGGTATCACTGCGTTGGGTAGCGACATTGCCTTCCTGACGTCGATAAAAGCTGCTTATGAACATGGGCAATTGCCAGATGGCCCAACGAACAACACCAGCGCTGGTTGGAATTTCTCTGTTGCAAGTATGGAACAAAAACGGACTTGCGAACTGATCACTTTTGACCATCTTGTTGCCGGCTGACAATGCATGGTGTAGGCATGAAAGCCAAGAAGAAATCTTCCCTGGCGGTTCGCTGTCCCACCTGCGGAGCAAAGCCGGGAGAAAAATGCGAGTTGAGCACTGGCCTGCCCCGCACTGAACCTCACAGAGACCGGCGCTTGGCGGCCTCAGAGCAGTCGGAACAGCCGCAAGATTGAGAATTCAGACAAGAACTGGCTCGGCCACTAGCGATTCGAGACGATAAACGGACTCGCGTACCAAGGCCGTAGCTGCTGCGATTTTCTCTTCCGTGGGTATTGAAATCTGGAGCAATCCCTGCCGGCCAAGGTTCGGGGGCAATACGAATGCATCCTGGTGCTGCATGACAAGTTCCAGAACCTGCGCCAAGTCCTGCGACGCGTACCCATTCGCGAAGCGGATGCCGGGGCCGTGAAATATGGAAGGCGACATCCAGTATGCGCAAGCCAGAAGCCAATGGCCCCGGGTCATGGATGACCAAACCTTCAGATAGTCCAACGTTCCGCCGGGAGCGAAGCCGTATTCAATATGAATCAAGCCAATCAAGCCGGCCTCGGCTCCGCGCACCAGGTTTGCCCACGATGCAATAACGGCGGACTCGAGAATTTTTTCGAGGGTGGGATTTCCATTCGCGCTCATGCCTTCCTGCTTTCTGTCGATCCCTCGCTCTTCGCGATCATCCACGCTCCCCCCGACTGCGCGCTTTAGACCGTTCACGGGTAGCCACGACTACGAGAAAACAGCCAGCCAGAAACATCAAAGTCAAAATGACCCCGAGATATACGTCCATCCGCTCCGTCAAAATGTGGCCCTTCTGGAGATCTGCTGCATGCAGTTCAACCGGTAGCCCATTCCGCATTATGCTGCGACATCTGTCGAGCCTCAGCGCTGTCGAGGTAGCAGCTCTGTTGCATGTGGCGCGAGTGCGCGGAAACTGTCACATAGGGCACGCCCAGGAAGCTGTTGGCAACAATTTCCGTTACCTCAAGAGCATTGAAGTGCTGCTGCTTTACCTTCTCTAGGATCCGCTTCAACGCATTCTGGATCTTCGCGGCTCCAACGGACCCCAGGAAAACAACCTTGACTTCCCCAGCCATGAAAAATAGATTCCATCCCGCCGCATGGATCTTGCGATCGAGAGCCGGGACATCCTGAACCTTGAGCAGGTTCCATTCCCCGGAACATGGCTCACTCTCGATCTCCAGAAGTTGTGTCATTCCGGGCCATTCTTTCATCAGAATCGAGCCGACTTTAACGGTCGTTGGCATAGTCCCCTTCAGGCCCGGCGCGATACTACCAACTGCACTTTGTGCCGGACAATAGCAGCAATGCCGATCAAGCCTGCGCCGAGTAGACCAAGGGAGCCGGGCTCTGGAACCGTGGTTGTGAAGTTGGTATCGCCGCTCGAAATGGTGGTCGTTCCGTTGAAGAAGCCCTTGCCGGTGTTAATCGTTAACTGGACGGTCGCGCCGCCGATGGTCGACCCGTTGTACCAGGTTCCGCTCAGAGAACCGGTCAACGTATAGTTGTGGGTGCCGTTGGCAAGAGTAATCAAAGTCCAGGTCACCGGTCCGGTAAAAGAGCCGTTGAATAGGGTGCCATTCGGGATACCGTCGGTGCCGTTGCCCGTAATGCTGAACGTGCCGCCGGCGGCGAACGTGGCGCCCATTTGTAAGTTGCCGCTGCTGAGCGCGCCCGTGCTGAAACTCAGTGTTCCAAGATTGTTTCCGGTGATCAGCCCGCTTCCAAGACCATTCACGGCGATAAGGGTCGATCCTCCGAGGGTCAGGCCGCTATTGGTCCCCGAGAGAGTGCCGCCGCTGTTGGTGAAGTCGATGCTGCTGCCGGCGAAGGCTGGCAGTGGAAGAGCCAGAACCAAAAGAGCAAGCAAAATCCTTGTCCGAATCATTTGTTTCTCCTGAGAGCTGCAAGGGGCAATATCGTTTGTAATGTCTACTGTGGAGGAATGTGCGCAGGAAGGCTGATCAAAAGTGACCACTTGAATGCGAGTACCGCAAACTCCGCAAAGCCCTAAGCAAATAGCCAGAATCGCTCATTTCACTCGATAAAGCTGTTCACAATTGCTCACTTCGCAAAACATTCCGTGCTCGCGATTTATGCGATCTCCGCTCTAATCCGCCGACTATACTGATCGAGATGCGCTCCGCGGCAGTAATCAAGAGGAACGACAAATTCGACCCTGACACTTTCCTCGCAACGATTGGCGATGGTCGGAAGATTTTGTCTATTCCGAAGAAGCAAATGATCTTTTCGCAAGGCGATGACGCGGATGCTGTCTTCTACGTTCAAAAGGGCAAGGTGCGGCTGACCGTCGTATCCAAGAGCGGCAAGGAAGCGACGATCGCGATCGTGAACGAGAAGAACTTCTTTGGTGAAGGTTCATTGGCGGGCCAACTTCTGCGCATGGGTTCAGCAGGTGCCATGACGGATTGCGAGATTCTCCGGGTAGAAAAGAAGACAATGATGGATGCGCTTCATCGCGAACCTGCGTTGTCTGAAATGTTCGTGGCCTATTTGCTGGGAAGAAATATCCGATACGAAGAGGATTTGGTCGACCAGCTGTTCAACTCCAGCGAGAAACGTCTGGCCCGAGTCCTTCTATTGCTCGCTCATTTCGGCAAAGAGGGCATTCCGGAAACCGTAGTTCCGAAGATTAGCCAGGAGACCCTGGCCGAGATGGTCGGGACCACCCGCTCGCGAGTCAGTTTCTTCATGAACCGGTTCAGGAAGCTGGGCTTCATACACTACGCCGGCGGCTCCGAAGGCGCGCTTCAGGTCCACAGCTCGTTGCTCAACGTCGTTCTGCACGACTAACGCTGGATAGCTAAAACCGCTTCCGGCGCGCCGTTGAGCGCAGGGTCCGCGTGATCTACTTCCTCCACCAAAGCTGCCACCTGACGAAGCGGGTCGATCGTATCTTCAACTCCCCATTCCATCGGCATCACATGACGGGCGCGCTCCGGCTCGGTCGCTTTCTCTTGCCGATGGCCGCATGAGATGCAAGTCGCCCCCACTTGTCTGATATCAACCTCTTTCGAGATTGCGCTCTCGCGAACTCCAAGCCAGCCGGTGACAACCGGTCCCCGGCACATGTCACAACGGTAGGCGGAGAGGTGGAGATATTGCTTTTTCATTTTGTCGCTCCCTGGCCGATCTCGAGATCACGGCGGCGTTTTTAGGCTGGCTTAAATGCTTTGCCACACTCCAGACAACATGTTTCGTGGCGTGGCGTGATGAGTCCACAAAACGGACACACCCGCTGTGAAGCGAAGTCGCCGTCGTGTGCTTCGATCCCCAACAATTTCCTCAGCCAAGCGGCCAAGTTGGCCCGAAGACTACGAACTTGGACAAAAAATGAATGCGAGGCGAAGCTCATGGAGGAATTGCCGGTTCTTCTGACGAACCTGATCTTGACATCTTTGCAGCTTTCAATTCTGTGCAAGATTGCTCGCTTTTATCGGGAGTTGGATTTTGGCCGTTGCGTGAAATCTAATTTCGACGCTCTTAGTGAGCAATTCAGACCAGCTAATTTCTTCTGCTTGAGCGATCCTGAGTACAGAGATGAGCACTTCTTCTCTCTCTTTCAGGTCTTCTGCACTAAGTCAGCTATCTGAAGCTCTCTCCTCTTAGTTTCGCAGCTCCTAAAGGAAAACTTTTATGAAGAAAACAATGTCACTACTGCTGATGACCGCCCTAGGCATGGTAGGAACGTACGCATGGGCAGGTTCGGCGCGCGAAGATACCGTGGACCGCATGGAAAGATCTGTTGCAGTTCTGCACGCCATCATGTCGACGCCGGATAAGGGAATTCCCGAGGAAGTTTTGAATGGTGCGAAGTGCATCTTGGTCGTGCCCGATCTGATTAAAGGTGGGTTCGTTTTCGGGGCCAAGCATGGACGAGGTGTGGCCACCTGCCGCACGGCAGCAGGCTGGAGCGCTCCGGCATTCGTCTCCGTGGGCGGGGGAAGCTGGGGATTGCAGATCGGCGTCGAGGATGTAGACCTGGTCATGTTGATCATGAACGACCAGGGTTTCCAGCATTTGCTCTCCAGCAAGTTCGAGCTTACAGGCGAAGGATCAGTCGCAGCCGGCCCGGTTGGCCGTCATGCGTCCGCTGGAACAGACTGGAAGATGACCACCGAAACGCTGACTTACTCACGTTCCAAGGGTGTGTTCGCCGGCCTGACGCTGGAAGGCGCAGTCGTGGAGCAGGACAACGACTCCACTCGTGCGATCTACGGCAAGCAAATGGCGTTCCGCAATATTCTCTCCGGCAAAGCGACGACTCCGCGAAGCGCAGACGCGTTCCTGAAGGCTGTTGCCGAGGCAGGCCAACAGGCCAAGATTGCCGAAGCAAAATGAAGATAAAAAGTAATTTCTAAGAAAAACAGCTACCACGATCTGCGGGCCGAAACCCCCGACCGGTTTCGGCCAATGGTTCTAAACGCTCCAATGTCAGCGTGATTCTCTTGTCTCTCGAAAGGCGGCACGAACATGAAAGTCAGCTTACGGAAGCGTTTTGGTGTCCCACTAGCCTGCCTCACCTTTTGGCCGATCTTGGCATTGGCTCAGTCTGCAGATGTTGGGCAAAACCTGGAGGACTGCAAAGCTGGCCGGGATACCTGTGACCGCTCCAGGTTGAGCCAGTCGGAAGCTTCGGACGTAGCCCTCGCAATCCACGGGCGAAACGTTGTGAACTGCCGGGAAGGTGACGCCTCCTGTGACCGTTCAAAACTCACCCAACCTGAAACGATTGCGCTGGAAGTCGCCGATCACCAGAGAAATGTAACCAACTGCAATGACGAAATGTTGTCATGCGACCGGTCCAAGCTGACTCCGATGGAAACCCGAGCAATGGCCGCAGCGCAGCATGAGCGCAATCTGGCCGCCTGCAAGAATGGATGGCTTACCTGCGATGCATCCAAACTGACTTCGGCGGAAACCTTGCAAGTGAACGCCGCAAAGCACCGGCTCAATGCATCCGATTGCGAGAACGCGTCCGGGCTATGCGATAACTCCCAGTTATCCCCTTCGCAATCCAAGGGTGCGACCGCCGCAGAACTCCGGCACAACGCGCAAAATTGCGCGAATGGCTGGGATCAGTGCGAGCACTCCAAACTCACTCCCCTGCAAGCGAAACAAACAGCTCTCTCGGAACACCAGCGCAACCTCTCGGCTTGCAGAGACGGGATGGAAACTTGTGACTACACAAACCTGACTGCATCGGAGACCAAGAGCTTGGCCGATGCCGAACACAAGCGGAATTACGCAGCTTGCCTGAAAGGCTACGGCTATTGCGATGCTTCCCGCCTCACGGATGACGAGGCTCGAACGATCCATCCAAGCAACTGATTCTTGCAGAGCCCGAAATGCTGTTGCTTCTCTAGGAGCTTATGATTCAACGACATTGTCCACGGTGCAATAGTGAATTGGTGAGAGCACAGCGCACCGATCAGCAGGGATTGCCAGGACCCTCGCAAATCGCATCTCCCGGCTGGCGATGCAGTGTTTGCGGAGGCGAGTTCACGACGGAGCAAGTCCGCGACAGCAAGCGGACAAAAATTCACTAACACCGTGCCCGCAAAGGCGAATCCGTCGGTGCCGACTCAAACGAAATCGAAGGAATCAGAGCATCTTGCTCTGAATTATTTTTATAGACAAGTCAATTCTTCCCTGCCCCCGGCGTGCGCTGGATCTTAACTCCCGCCACAATGCGCTGCATTTCCGGATCGTCGTGCAGGTTATCGAACAAGCGGTTCGTCGCGATGCCGACAACGTCATCCTCATGCTGATCGTAAGCGATTTTCAGATACTTCAAGGCGTCCCGCTTATCTCCTTCGAGGGCGCAGGTCCCGGCCAACGTGAGCGGCGAAAACTTTCCCTGATCGTAGAGCTTTTGCTGTTCATTGCGTATGTTCTCGAACATGGCGTGCGCTCCGCCAGCCGCATATCCCTTCTCGGCGGCCGAGGCGACAACCAGCGCCGTGCTGTCATGATTCAGCGTTGCGCTCTTTCGTAACTCCATCAGATAATTCGGGTAGTCGCCCATGTTCAGATAAATTCTCGCCAGGTAACGAGGTGGGGATACGAACTCTGGTTCGGCCTTTTCCATCTGCCGCAGCAGGTCAAGCGCTTCCTGCTGCCGTCCCATCTCATACAACAGGATTCCCTTGTCTGCCAGCACCGACTTGGATGTGGGGTCGAGCGCCTGCGCGCGCTCAATCTCCGTGAGCGCCTCGGGATAGCGGCCCATCGTTTTCAGCACCGGCGAATACCAATGGTGGGCATTCGCGTTGTTTGGGTCGAGTTCAATCGCACGGCGAAATTCGCGATCGGCAGTCGTAGCGTCCCACGTTCCCCAAAACGAAACAAAGGCGAGCGACGCGTGCGCCCGCGATGATTTGTCATCGAACTCAACCGCTTTGCGCGCCGCAGCCAGCGCCCTCGGATACGCTTCGCTACTCTTCATCGCACTAAATTCGCGCAGCAGGTTGTAGGAGTCGGCCAACCCGCAATAGGCATCCGAGTATCCCGGATCGTGCACAATCGCCTGCGTGAATGAGTCCACCGCTTTTTGCAGATCGCCGGGCGTGCGCTTGTTCCAGTAGTAGCGGCCTTGCAGATAAAGATCCTTGGCTTCCTTATTCGCCGGATGCAACCCAGCATTCGCGGCCGAGTGCGACGAATTGCCCGCAGCTTTTATCCCATGAAACCCGAAGAATATGATCCCCGCCGCCAACAGTAGTGCCAAAACCAGCGTGGCATGCTGCAACCCTCGCGACGCAGGCGAAAACGCCGGCGGCGAAATCAAACTATCAGGAACGGCCACCGAACTTACTGCCGGCTCTAACTCCGCCTCACTCGCATCGGACGCAGGCAACGTCACTGTGCTTGAAGTTGGGACTTCAAAAGTCGGCGCGATCCATCGGTACCCACGGCGCTCAATGGTTTCTATAAAGAAAGGATTCTCGGCGGGATCGCCCAGCGCATCCCGCAGTCGCTTGATGGCGCTGCTGATGGCACGGTCAAAATCGACAAAAACATCCTGGGGCCAAAGTGCATGCCGGAATTCTTCGCGCGTCACAATTTCATTCGGCCGGCTGAGCAGGACTCCGAGGGCGCGAAAGGGTAGGTCTTGAATCTTTACCTTGGTTCCTTTCTTGCGCAAATCCCCCGCACGCAAGTCCGCCTCAAATACACCGAAGCGCACAACCGACTGGGGTTCGCTGGACACAGTCATTGGCGTTGATGCTCCTAGGGAGGGTAGTTTCAAGTCTACCATCCCGAAAACCCCGTTGGACTGGCACTTTCGGGCACTCCGCTCCAGACAAGAACTTCCTGTAACCCATTGTTAATAGACAAAATATCTCGTCACTTCGGTATAACCAAGCCGTCGCTTTACCCTAGCCACCAATTCAGGTGATAGTCGGCTTGCATTCGCGGTCGTCTTAGCCAGTTGGCGAGCGGCCCGCGCCGGAAAATAGAACCAGCAACCGGCGTCCTTTAATGCGAGCGAGTTCTACCGGTTCCCAGGAGAGACTTCCATGAATTGCATGCGCCGCCAAACCAAGACTTCCAACCGCGCCAGATTCGCGCTTATCCTGATCGCCGTTGTCCTCGGCATCGCTGCCTCGGCCATCCCGAGCTACGCCCAGATTCCCTCGCCAGTAATTCTTTACACATTTCAGGGCGGCACGACCGACGTTTGGTTTCCTTGGGGTCCCATGGCTCAAGGGCAGGACGGCAATCTTTACGGCACCGGCCAAGGCCGTGGTGCTAACAGCACGGGCGGCGTATTCAAAGTGACTCCGGCCGGAGTCGAGACCCTGGTAGCCAGCTTCCCCGGCACATGGGTCAGCTGCGGCTATGGGCTCGCCCTGGCGATGGACGGGAACTTTTACGGTACCTGCCAACTCAGTGGAGCTAATAACGCCGGCTTCATCTATCGCGTAACCCCAGCCGGAGTTTTGACCGATATCTACGACTTCTTAAACACTACATCCGAGGCCTGTTGCCCTTTCGGTGCGCTGGTTCTGGGCGCAAACGGCGATCTTTATGGAACGACGGGAGAATATGGTTCGTCCTACAGCCCCCAAGTTGCGTTTAGCATTACTACAAAGGGCGTTTACAAGACGCTTTACACCTTCGCCAACGGAAACTCCCTTCCCTCGGTTTTGACTGCGGGCGGCGACGGAAACTTCTACGGCACCGAAGCCGATGCCGACGGCTACGGCAACGCCGGTGGAATCTTCGGCATTTCCGCGGGCGGAGCTTTCAAGGTGCTGTACGGCTTTGACAATGCCGTGAACGTGTCCGGGCCCAGTTCAGGTGTGGTCCGGGACTCGAATGGAAAACTCTACGGAACCACGGCTTTTCCGTCCGGCACCGGCAATGGCGCCCTCTATGACGTGACGGCAGGCGGCGTGCTCACCGACATCTATAACTTTCCTGCCGCGCTCAACTTCGACGAGTCGGCCAACAACATGATGCAGGCCAGCAATGGAAACCTCTATGGCGCGAGCTATAACGGAGGAACTGGCGCCAGCGGCGGCCTCTATGAAGTTACCTCTACCAACGTCTTCTCGTCGTACTCCTTCGCCACTGACAGCAACATGGGCGGCGGCCCCAGGGCCCCGCTAATGCAGCACACCAACGGCATCATTTATGGAAGCAACAGTTCGGGCAATGCTGTGACGGGGGGTACCTTGTTCGAACTGAAGATTGGCGCGTCTCCGTTCATCTCCCTGGTCACTCCTGTCTACGCCGGCAAAGTCGCCTCCACGGTCGGCATTCTGGGCCAGGGTTTCAGCTCGAAGTCTGTCGTTGAGTTCGGAGGCACAAAAGCCACCGCCACAAAACTCACCGGCGCCACCTACATTCTGGCTGAGGTCCCCACGGGCGCGCTAACCGGCGACATCACCGTCACCACGGGATCGACCGTGCTCTCCACCACCGCAAGCTACAGGATCACGCCGACCTACAAAAGCTTCACGCCCCCGAGCGGCCCAGTCGGAACTGTAGTGACATTCAACGGCACTGGCCTGACTCAAACCACGAAGGTGACCATCGACGGTATATCGGCGGCGTTCACGGTGGTCTCCGATTCCGAAATCACCACGACCGTTCCCGCCGGAGCCGCGACCGGCAAGATCGTCGTGACCACAAAAGGTGGCAGCGTTACCAGTTCCACCAGCTTCACCGTCAATTAGGGTCCGCAGTCACATCTCTGATTCGCGAAGGAATCGAACCTTAAAATACGATCACCCGGAAGCCGAGACATTTCGCGACTCATCGGCTCCGGGCCCCACTCAGTGCATATTGGCGGCAATGCTCCAAATAGGCGGATTCATGCCTCCCGACCAATTCAACAACGCTGGTCCAGAGCCAGGATGGCGCATCGAGCTTTTTACTGCGATTTTGTTTTAAGACCATTTGCCATTTTTTTCGGCCACGCTTGTCCATTTGTTCCGCGTGAGCTGCGCCAACGACAGCTGCCAGGAATCGCGCCGCGCCTATCGCCTCTTCCCGCGTGAGTTGATCCATTTCGAGTTTGAGGTCTTGCGGCAGCAGTTCCCGAAGGATGGCAGGCTTGCCCAAAAAATGTCCGGCCAGCATGCGCTGCCCGAGGAAAGGCGATAGTTTTCGCGCGCCCTCGACGACGCGCTTGGCATAGTCCCGCGGCATAGGCGCCTTCGCGGAATGCGGCGCTCCTGCGGGCACAGCCTCCTTAATATCGACCAAACAAAAGCCCTCGCTATTTTTCTTCTTCTTGCCGATGCCCACTAGGACGGCGAACCGCAGCCGACCGAGAGAGCTGCACCCCTTCATCCAGTAGGCAGCATCGACGACTTCCACCTCGTCACGCTTGTCGCGCTGCTTAAGGGACGTGACAAGGTCGCGTACCTCCGGAAGTTTAAATATTCGCTGAATCTCTTTCCTCTCAGCGGCGGTTACGGGCCAGAATCGTTTGCCCATCGGAATCTCAGGTCTCACGTCTTCAATACGCTCTTCCGCCAGATGGCGCCAACGGCGCTTTAGAGCGCGTTTCAGCACGCGCTGCACCGATACAGGAGCGTCAGATTTTCTTGGATTTTTCCCTGGATTGGCCAACGCGTCCTCATATCCTTCCATCATTTGTTCCAGCATGAGCGCAGTCGTCACACCTGGCAGATCCGAGCCCCGAATTGCAGTTGCAAGTGAGAGCCCGAGGCGAATGAGATCGTGCGCAGGATTACCTATAACCGTCTGATCCAGATCCCGGATAGCTATCTTTACTCGGCCCTTGGCATCGGCCACAGGTCCCAAGTTCCCCAGATGGCAATCGCCGCAAATCCAGATGGGCGGGCCCTGCGGTAAAGATCGCGCTGTGGACGAACCCAACCATTCGTAGAACTTAAGGGTGCTTCCGCGAACGTAGGAGTGCGCTGAGATGGCCATTTTCAGTCGCCGTCGCTCGGTCAGTACGGCCTCCCGATCTTCAGGTTTGCAGATGTCAGTTCGTGGAGTGTTCATTGGGGTCATCATATACGCCTTCCCCTAAATGCCTGACAAATCGAAAGTTAAAAAGCAACTGATAAGGGCCGAATGGAGTCTTAGTTGGGCACTCATTGATTCTTAAAGTGGACTCACGGCGTGCGACTAGGGACGAAGGAGAGTTGAAAATGGCTGAAAAAGAAATCTTGAAGGACCTATTGGAAGACGAAATCAAAGATCTGTATTCCGCTGAGAAGCAGCTCACCAAGGCCATCCCGAAAATGGCGAAGGGATCGAACGATCCCTCGCTGCAGAATGCGTTTAAAGGGCACCTCAAGGAAACTGAGGCGCAGGTGCAGCGGCTCGAACAGATCGCGGGGATTCTCGAAATCAAGCCCAGCGGGAAAAAGTGCGTCGGCATGGAAGGCTGCATTAAGGAAGGTGCGGAGGCCTTGAGCGAGGAGGGAGACGACACTGTCCTTGACCTGGGCATTATTGGCGCCGGCAGTCGTGTCGAGCACTACGAGATGGCCGGTTACCTGACCGCCATCAGCCTGGCCGAACAGATCGGGGAGAAACAGATCGTCGCACTGCTCAAGAAATCCTTGTCAGAAGAGCAGGGCGCGGAAGACAAGCTAAGGAAGATCGCCGCGAATTTATTGAGCGGCGCGCCGCAAAAAGTGGCGGCCTAAATATTCTTTACCTTTCTTCGCAGAAGCGCCGCTCCGTAGTAGGGGCGGCGCCTGAGTTTTTCATGAGCTGAATGAGGGGAGCCCTATGTTTACCAGACGAATCGGTTACTTAGTAGTTTTGGGTTCGATCGCGCTAATGTCGGCAGCATGTAACAACGGCAGCGACACGGACATGAGCTATAAGGCGGCGATCAACGACCATTTCAAGGCTTATCCCGTTTGCATTTGGTCCCAGCCGAAGAAGTTTCCCGTCCAGGCAGCCACGTCGGACGATGCCAAGACAGAAGGATACGACGCTTTGACGCAGGAGGGCCTGCTGACCCGGACCACCGCCGAGAAGAAGGTCCTGATCGTTGCCTCGAAGCAGGTGAACAATTACGACCTGTCAGAGAAAGGCCGCACTTCGTGGACCCCAGACTCCACGCAGCCTGGATATGGCAACTTCTGCTACGGACATCGAGAGGTCACCTCCATCGACAATTCGACGTTGGGCACGAATGGCGAAGGTGCCAAAACTGTCGCGGTGTCTTACCACTATCAAATTGCCAATGTTGCCGATTGGGCCAATTCGCCAGAGATGAAGACGGCATACCCTGGCCTCGCGTCCTCCCTGGGCTCGAATCCGTCGGACAGCGCAACATTGGTCATGACCGGGGATCACTGGGCATATACGAAGTAAAGGACTGAAATCGTCAGCGCACAAGCTGCCCCCGTTGGCACGAATGAGGCCGCGGATCACAACCTAACCGTCTCACAGAACATCCAAGCGCGGCTGGACAAGATCATTGGACGCGGAGAAATAACGTGAAAAGGTCCACGAAGGCAATCATTGGCGGATTCTGTTCAGGGGCCATCCTGATTTATGCCTGGCGATGGTATTACGGGCGCCGCAGAATTCAAAATTTTCATCTCACAAACGAAGATCTCCATTATTCCAGTCGGTCAGCCGAGGAGCTCGTCTCCGAGCATCTGATTGATCTAAATTCCGCCAACGCTGATCAACTGACGGAGCTGGGACTCTCCGCAGAGACTCAGGAGCGTTTGATCGACAATCGTCCGTATCGTAGCAATCTCGAACTGGTCTCCCGCATGATTCTGTCGCAAGGCGAGTACGCGGCCATTAAAGACAGAGTGTCGGTTGCCGCGGCGAATGAGTCAGTAAAAATCGCATAACAAATCCGTTCGCTTGGTTGATTAACCGAGCAGATACGGTAAATCGGAAACGGAGAATTGCATGTTGATTCTGATCATTATTTTGATTTTGGTGTTGGGCGGCGGTGGGGGATATTACGGTCACAGCCGGTGGGGTTATGGAGGCGGTGCTGGTATTGGACTTGGCACCATCCTGGTGATCCTGCTGATTGCCTACCTCTTGGGGGGTCTTCGCTGAGGCTGATGTCGTTCCATCCCGTCACGCTAAGGAATACGTCACCAGAGCGATGTCTGAACATGAAACTGAAAGGATTGTCGAATGGACGATAAAAAGAAGAAAGATCAATGCGCGCACACCAGTTGCAGTTGCCCAGTGGGGAATGACAGCCGATATTGCAGCCCGCACTGTGAAACCCTAAAGTCCGACCCTGAGCTTGCCTGCGAATGCGGGCATGCGCAATGTGCTGGCAAGATTGATTGAGTTGACCGGCCGCGTAGTTGGCGAACGGCAAAACAAAACTCATTCTCGCTCAGCGTCTGCCACAATTCCACCGCGCGAAGGTTAAGCTGGAGCAAAACCACGGCGATCAGTGCGCCCAGCACTCCCACACCCTGGTCAACCGAGAGGCATTCGATTCAGTGTTGAAAGCAAGCCCGGAAGCCCTCTTCTCTGGAGGGCTATTCCGGGCACACAACAGTGACATTGGAGCTTCAGGGTAGGCTAGGCGGGCTTCCGCAACTTCACCTTACTTCCCGTAGCCGTCTTCCGTATGCCAGACTTCCTGGCTTTTCCAGCAGCTTCCTTGTTCAGTTCGCCATCGTCTTGAAGATTCTCGACGCCTTGTTCCAGAGCAGGAGAGTCAACAATCTCCCAGTCACCGCCTTCATTCCATGGACCGCGCGCATCCGTTTCGCCTTCGTCACCCACGCCCGTCGAGTCGTTGAAATATTGATCGACCAGCACAGGTGTCGGAGCGATCTTACCAATCACAAAAGGATCCTTGCCCATGCTTTCCAGCGCCGCGGTGAACGCTTTCATATGCGTGATCTCGCGCGTCATCAGGAATTGCAGGGTGTCGATGGTTCCCGGATCATCCGTAAAGTTGATCAGCCGTTCGTAAACGATTTTGGCACGAGCCTCGGCGGCAATATTGCTGCGCAGATCGACATCGAGTTCGCCCGTAATTTTCAAATAGTCCGCGGTCCAGGCATCTCCCATTGAATTGAAGAGATTGACCCCTCCGCCGCCCGCAATGGCGATGAGCGGATCGATTTCGGCAGCATCGCGGCCGAATTTCAGCGGCTTCAAATGCATGCGTGCGAGAGTGCCGACGACTTCGAGGTGACTAAGTTCCTCAGTGCCGATATCCATCAACAGGTCTTTGCGTTCGGGATCGTCGCAATTGATGCCCTGGACGGAGTATTGCATCGCGGCTGCAAGCTCTCCGTTCGCGCCGCCGAATTGCTCCAGCAGCATGTTGCCGAATCGGGGATCGGGCGTTCCAACGTTTACCGTGTACATCAGCTTTTTTATGTGGTGGTACATAATTTCATTCCTCTTTTCCTGCAAATGATTCCTGCGGCCCATGACCGAAGGGTGAGTACGAACAAGAGCAATTTCTGGGTTCCTCTCTTATTCATAGCCCTCGATAAGCAAGAGACCAATCGGCGGCGTCGGGTAGCGCCGCCGGCATTCTCCTGTATCGCTAATCCTGAATCCGATGTGCGACTCGGGTACGATCCGCTGTGAGCAGCTCTTCGCGTGATCGGAGATTCTCTCTCACGGCGAAGAGCTACCCACCGATCAACGTCGGAGTAACACCTAGCGAACCAGCTATGCAGCGTGCTTTGGCGATCTTCGACCCGGCTTGGCAGAATCCTCTTCGTCTTCTTGCGAGGATGTGTCCTCATTGGCTTGCGCGTTGATCTTTTTCGCGAGTTTGGTCAGCTTCTGGTCAGTTTGGCTCTCTTCTTCCAGTGTTTTTTCCAATAAGGAAGCGTGTTTCATCTCTCCGAGAACTTTGGCAAATTCGCAGACCGTCCCGTAAGCGGCAATCTCGTAGTGTTCGACGCGTTGCGCTGCGCCGATCAGCGCAGCATCTAACACGGCGCCTTCCAAATCTTCTTCCATGACCTCGGCCCCTTCTTGCACCAGACCCTCCATGGCCGCACATTTCTTGCCCTTTGGACTCTCATTCAACGATTGAAAGATGGTTTCAAGTCGCTGAACGTGGCCAGTGGTCTGTTCCAAATGTGCTTCAAAGCCTTCGCGCAGCTCTTCCGAAACAGCAGCTTTGGCCATTTTGGGGAGCGCTTTGATCAGTTGATTCTCCGCGCTGTACAAGTCTTTCAGTTCGTCGACATAGAGTTTCTTGAAGCTTTCGTTTGACATGTTTCCTCCGGAATTACGGTTGAGATTCGATTTGTTCGCCCGATTAAGGCGCTGTAGGCTCCAGCAGTAGCTCGATCCAGGGGCTTGGAGCCCGGCTTCTCAGTCGGGCTCCAGTCCAGTGCTTTCACGCCAGTGTCTTATGCAACTTGGCGAGCGCGGTCTTTGTCACCCTTTTCAGAAGCGGCTTCGCCTGTAGAGGAAACATCTTGTGCGCCCGTGCGCTCCAGGATCTCTTTGGCCTTCTTTGTCCACTGCGAATCGTCGGAGTGAACCGATAGCAGGATCCCGCCATCTTTCACTTGGCCCTCATATCGCTTCGCCACGTACTCGGGGATTCCCATGCCGATCAAGGCGCCCGTTAGACCGCCGACTGCTCCACCCACTCCCGCGCCTGCAAGAGCGGCCATAATAGGCCCGGCAGCGATGAACGGCCCGAGTCCCGGAATTGCAAGGGCACCGATGCCAACCAACCACCCTAATCCGCCACCCAACAACGCTCCGGTACCCGCACCGGCTGTGGCGCCTTCAGGCGCTTTCGTATCTTTTTCGTGAGCGAAATCCTTCGTGCCTTCGTTTTCGGGGAATAACACTGAAATATCTGTGTTCTTGAATCCCGCTGCTTTCAAAGTATCGACGGCGCTATCTACCGCTGTGCGATTCGGGTAGATACCAAATACTGCTGTGTTTTTACCTGCCATTTTTGATCTCCTTTGATTCTTAACCTGTTATTGCTGCGATTTGATGTTCAGTTCGCTGGTTACTTTGTTCTCGCCAGCGACTTCAGTGGCCTTAGCTTCGATGGCTTTCTTTTCGTCGTCTGAACGAACCGGGCCCTTTAGCGTGACCTGGCCATTTTGCGTGATGATCTTCACGTTGTGCCCGTAGGTAGAGAGCGACTTGTCTTTCATCAAAGACTGTCGTATCTGCTGAGTAATCTCACGGTCTGATCGATTGTCTTTCTGTTGATCAGCAGTGGGAGATGCCTTGTCGCGGTCCTGAGCATTCATCTTGGTATTGTCAGGACTCGTAGCCTGCGTTTCAGTGCTCTGCGCTTGACTGCGCGTCAATGTCCCGCCGACTACAAACGCCATCACGATCAACGCGGACACCGCCGCATGTTTGGCTCGGTACATTTGGTTTCTCCTGTCGAAAATGGAATGTGCTTCTGGAAATCGGTTCGCCAGCGGAGGCTCGCAGGGCGTGCGCCTGCTATGTAAGGAAAGAGCCTCGGTGACGAGGTTTCTAAGGGGGGAGAACTTCAGATGGGCTGACTTAGTCCAGAGAATCTGAAAGGAAGCGAAACACTATACGCTATGTACGACCCTAGGCTTCGATGGCACGATTGTCAATCAGGCGAATGCG
>Ga0209006_10002531_pt1 | contig 16678 bp, 18 predicted proteins | sample JacPin_JW_Ref_O2_FD_188567 | JGI IMG/M metagenome (GOLD analysis project Ga0209006, IMG submission 188567) | Forest soil microbial communities from Algoma, Ontario, Canada - Jack Pine, Ontario site 1_JW_Ref_O2 (SPAdes) (version 2) | ecosystem: Environmental > Terrestrial > Soil > Boreal... | reverse complement strand
ATGTGGGCACCTGGGCGGCAAAGTTGTGGTGCCGATACGCGAATTTATCGAGAAGTTGGTGGCGGCGCGACTGGCAGCGGACGTTTGCGGGGTGCCGACGATTCTCATTGCGCGGACGGATGCAAACTCAGCGGGGCTTTTGCTTTCTGACGCAGACGAGAGGGATCGCGAATTTATTTACGGGGAGCGGACGCCGGAAGGTTTTTATCAGTTTCGCGGCGGCATCGATGCGGCCATTGCGCGGGGGCTGGCTTACGCGCCGTATGCCGATGTGCTTTGGTGCGAGACTTCTACGCCGGATTTGGCGGAGGCCAAGAAATTCGCGGACGCTATTCAGGCGAAATTTCCTGGCAAGCTGCTGGCTTACAACTGCTCGCCGTCGTTCAACTGGAAGAAGAAGCTGGACGATGCCACAATTGCGAATTTCCAACGCAAACTTGGTGAGATGGGATACAAGTTTCAATTCGTGACGCTGGCGGGATTTCACGCGCTGAATATGTCGATGTTTACGCTGGCGCGGGGGTATCAGCAGGCGGGCATGACAGCGTATTCGAAGCTGCAGCAGGAAGAGTTTGCGGCCCAGGAATTGGGGTATCGCGCGGTTACGCACCAGCGATTTGTGGGTACCGGATATTTTGATGAAATCGCGCAGGTGGTTTCTGCCGGGAATTCATCGACGACGGCGCTGGCGGGGTCGACGGAGGCTGAGCAGTTTCACGGGGCGATGCAGCCAGAAGCGGCGCGGATCAGCGTAGAAGTTCACAACTGAAGTTTTGAGAAGTGGACGCGCAAGGTAGAACAAATTAACGGGGCGCGAGAAAAGCCCCCATTCGTTGCAAAAACCGCCGCGCAAACGGTTGGCCACCGCGCTGTTCACTTAAGGCGGTTTCAGCCTCAAGCGATTGGGGCGAGAAATAGATGAGAGTCCGGCGAATCACGGCCCCATCGCTGACGCTGGTGGGTGAGCCGGTTCTTTGCTCGGTCCAATTACCAAAATTGTCATACTTGTAGGAGTACTGCACATGCGATTCCCGCGAATAGGGAGACGTGCGTGATGAAACTTCTGTGGGTTGCGGTGGTCTAGGCGGATTTGGGCCCCCGGTTGTGAATTGGTGCTCTTCGAGTTTGTCGGAATGATCGTTGTACGTGATCTTCGTAGTTCCTTCCATGGAATAGCCGGTGTAGTGGTGCTTTTCGACTACTCGGCCATCGGCGTCGTAGCTGTACGTGATCCTCGTAAGATTGCGCTGTTCTCCGAGTAGCTTAGTGAGCTGCGCCGCCATCTCCTCGGCTGCTCCGGGGTCGGCCATTAATTCCTGTTGAGCTTCGGCGGGCAGCAAGTGTTGAAAACTCTCGATGGTGTACCTTAACTCCGCGAGACGACCATTTTCGTCATAGTTGCGAATGAGTCTGTTCACAAGATTTCCGTTCGCGTCGGACACCTGCCACTCCACGGGCTGACCCTGCTCATTGAATAAAATCTTTGCGTGACCACCAGCGGGGATAGGGAGGTACGAATCTTCGTCTTCGGGCATCGTGAACATGTGCTGAGTGCCTTCAGGGACTAGCGGCTTGGATGGGGCCGACATGATGCGAGTCTTGCGACCGTTATCGTCGTATTCGAAGGATGAAACTCCAAGGGGATCCCCCGTAATGCTGATAATTCGGCCTTTTTCGTCATAGCTATACTTTATTTCGGTCGCGGGCGAACCAGGACCGGCCGACGTTTTTTTGAGCAAGCGGCCGGCGGAATCGTAGGTGTAGGTGGTGGAAAATTTCTGGGACCCGGCGTCGGATCCGTTGATATTGGTGGACTGTAGGATGCGGCCCTCAAGGCTGAATTTCGTTGTAATGCTGTACGTCCTTGCATGGATGTTGTCAAATGCGGGAAAAGTGTGCTCTTCGGTGTAGAGCTCTACTGGGCCACGGAGGACGGCTTTTTCGCGGTCTGACATAGAAGCGATTTCTCCGCTGGACAATTTATTTGTGATGGCGGGATCGGACTGATCAGGAGTTGCACGCAGTGATTCGCCGGACAGAAAAGTCCATGGTTGCAATGTCGCGAGGATGGCGACTGCGAGTTTTAGGTACATTGTGATTATTAGAGGGAGGCATAACTATCATGCTTCAGAAGAGGGGGCAAGCTAATTGGCGGGTACGGGTGGGTCGTGATTATTAGTGAGTCGCGAGCTCACAGGCGTGGGCACTCTCGTGTGATGACAGTGCGAGGACTTTGACCACGGAAAATGGAATGCTCAGAAAAGGCCCCACCCTTGCAAAAAACGCAAGGATGGGCCACCCGACTTCAAAGTCAAAGGCTAAAGCGAACTTCAAAGGCAAAGTGCAACTTCAAGGGCAAAGCGCAACTTCAAAAGCAAAGAGCATCAGGCAGATTGTTGGGAGGAGCGCTCGCGTTGCTCGGAGACTTCGGAAAGCTTGCCGGATTTTACGTCGTAGACGAAGCCGCGCACGGGAATGCCCTGAACGTAGGGGTGGTTCTTGATGCGGGCGACCTGGCGGCGGACATTTTGCTCAACGTCCTTGAAGGAGTGGAAGTGAGCTGGCGTGACGGCGGAGACGCCGGTTTGGTGTTCGAGTTTATCTAGCAGTTGGTCGTCGGTGAAGGTCACCATGCCGCAGTCAGTGTGATTGATGACGATGAATTCCTGAGTGCCGAGCAGGTGATGAGAAATGATCAAAGAGCGCAGTGCGTCTTCGGTGGCGATGCCACCGGCGTTGCGAATGATGTGGGCGTCGCCGGTTTTGAGGCCGAGAAGTTGTTCGACGGAGAGACGCGCATCCATGCAGGCGAGGATGGCCAATTTTTTCGCGGGGGGCATGGCGAGACTGCCCATGTCGAATTTGGAGGCGTACTGCTGATTGGCTGCGAGGACATCGTCGGTGATGCTCATGATTGGGGTGGTCCTTTTGTTGGATTGGCCCGCTTTTGGCCGAACATTTTGACTATAAGGGGCGAGAGGTAGGGATGCAAGTTTAGGTGAAGGGCGCGACGCTTAAGCGCGCTCCGAGGGTGCGGGCGTCGCGCGCGCGAGGATCGCGGCCCAACCGGTGCAGAAGGTTACGAGGGCGGAAAAGACCACGGGTGGCGTGGAAAAATATTTCCAGGTGAGCGCCAGGCCGACCAACTGCAGGGAGAAAAATATCCAAGGCAGCGAGCCGAGGGCGGCGGGGAGTTTGCGGGACAATTCTCCCAAATGCCACGCGACGGCGGCAGCGAATAAGAAATATACGGTGGCGAAGAGACCGAATCCTTTATAGAAGGCTCCGTACGTGAATGCAGCGCCGGGTTGGAGTTGCACCGTGTTCATGGCGTTCATTACGGCTTGGCCCTCTGGCGTTGGGGGAACGAATTTCAAGAAGCCGATGGTGTGGCCGGCGGCGAAAAGCACGAAGAGAATCGCTGCGATGCGGTAGAGCCAGGCGGCTTTCATTTGTGGGATTCGTTTTCCTTGTTGTGCAAAGTTGTTTGACTGCTGAATTTGAGCACACCAATATGCATTGGGACATGCATCATGTAAAGAAGTGGTTTCAGCGGGCTGGTGGCTATCCTATCTGGAATCGAGAAGGGATTCGTTATTTGATTACTCGATATTGTCTAAGGATCTCTACGGTTTTTTCGATGGGGAGGGCCCCGACGGTGTGTCCGTTGCTGGTCGTGGTGGTGGCTTTAAGCATGGAGTTGTAGATGGCTTCCTCGGTGGATTCGATGGCGGCTTGGAAGAGCGGGGAGATGGCGTCGTTCGTAAGCACTTCAATGTTACGGGTTGGGGCTTTGTTGTTGGCGTGGATGCGGACCTGCGGCGCGGTGGAGAAGGCGATGGCGTAGTCGCCGCTGCCGTTGGAGGCGGAACTGCCGGTGCGCGCCAGGCCGAGGATTGCGCGTGCGGCGAGGCGCTTGAGGTTGTGGGCATCGAGTGGGGCGTCGGTGGCAACGACGATCATACATGATCCGTCGGCCTTGTCTTTGCCGCTGCCGGCTTGTTGCAGTTCGTTGCGCAGGTAATATTGGCCGAGTTCCTGGCCGACGGGGGCGCCGGCAATGGTGAGAACGCCGCCGAAATTGGTTTGCACCAGGACGCCGATGGTGTATCCACCGAGATTGGCAGGGAGGTGGCGCGAGGAGGTGCCGATGCCGCCTTTCCAGCCGAAGGCGACCGTGCCGGTGCCTGCGCCGACGGCGCCTTCTTCTACGGGGCCGCCCTTGGCGTTTTTTATGGCGGCGAAGACGTCGTCAGGGGTGATGTGGCGGCCGCGAATGTCGCTGAGGTATCCGTCATTGGTTTCACCGACTACTGGATTGATGGACAGCACGTCCTCGTTGCCGGGCAGGGCGAGCATGTAGGTAATCAGGGCGTCTGCAACGAGCGGGACGCTGGTGGTGGAAGTCAGCAGGATGGGCGTTTCGATGTCGCCCAGTTCCTCTACTTGCGTGGAGCCTGTGAGTTTTCCGAAACCGTTGCCGACGAATATGGCACCGGGGACTTTTTCTCGATAGAGATTGCTGGAGTGCGGCAGAACGGCGGTCACTCCCGTGCGGATATTGTCTCCGCGGATTATGGTGGTGTGGCCGACGGCGACGCCGGGGACGTCGGTGATGGCGTCGAGCGGAGCGGTCGGGAGGATGCCGACCTTCAGGCCCAAGTCGGAGGCGCGGGGGCGTGGGTTGGGAGGTGTGTCTTGGGTAGCAGCGAACGCGGCTGTAACCAAGAAGACCGTGACAACGGCGAAAAACTTGTTGAGCATGGGCGTAGTATACGGTCAAAACACATTCGAGAATGGAAGCGCGCTCGGAACTCTAGGGCGCGGATTCCTCGATTGGAATCGCAGCGGGACTTCTGAGCGATTTCAGGAAACTGACAACCTGCCAGCGTTGCGGTTCGGGCAGCTTGGACCATACCGGCATGCCACGGCGGACGACACCGTTGGTCAAAACCCAGAAAATTGCGCCTGGTTCGGCGGTTTGGACATCCGAAACGAGAAGACTTGGCCCTCTCTTTCGGCCTTCGGCTTTACCGCCGTGGCACTCCGCGCAGTGTTGCGCGTACAGAATACCGCCGGCGGCGATCGCTTCGGGGTCGTTCCTAAAAGGATTTTGTCTGGCGCGAGCCTTGTCTGGAGCTTTTTCGATTTCAGCATAAATGGAGTTTTCTTTCTTCGATGTGCCGGGAGCGTTTTGGGCTGAGGCAAAAGAAACTAATTGGATGAATAGCAGCGATGCGATGATAACGAGTCGCGGTCTCATTGGTTTCCCTTTAAGAACTTACCGATCATGGAGCCGAAGCTGGAAACGTCGCGGGACATTCCGAAGCGCAGCAGGAAGCGGTGGCTATTGTCGTTCAATCCGAAACCTGGGGATATTCGCAGCGTCCAGCCGGATGGCAAATTCCACGCCAAGACCGGCGCCACATAATGTGAAGTTTCGCGAAGGCCAAAGCTGTAGCGGTCACCCAGGCCGCCGTACATCTCGGCACCGGCAATAAAATTTTGCGCGCACAGGGAACAGCGTTTCGCGGAAGCCCTGAGCGCCAGGGGGCGACTGAAGCCTAAGGCGTATCCAAATTCCCAGGGAGAGTTCGACAGATTCTTGGCCGCCAAGGTATTTTCGCTGAAGTTCCAACCTTTGTACGTGCTGGAAAGAATGAGTTTCGTTTCAATTTCATTGCTGTGTTCTTTGCGCAGGAGGGCATTGGACGGTGCGTAGTCGGACTCCACGTCGTGGCCTTCTACTTCCTTCAGGATTTTGTCCGCCGCGCTTTTGTGTTCGTACTCAATATAAATGACCGGATTAATGAAATGCTCGTATTTGAGCGGACGAAAGCGGTTTTCCCAACGGACCCCGGTGAAAATGGTGGAGTCTCCAAAGGTTGTTTGGCCGTCGAGATATAACTCGGTGGTCCACCAGGCGGTTGCGCCGTATTCGAACTCCATCCAGAAGGCATGGAAATTGTTGGCAGCGCGCTGAGTGCCAAAAGTAGAGAAATATTCAATTTCAAGATTTCCGGGCTCTTCCAAATAGTGGTCGTAGGTGACGATGTAAGGGTTTTCCTGGCATTGGATTTTCGCAGGGGTAACTGCGAGACAAAAGAGCAAGGAAATGGTGGCAAGAAATGAAGTGAAAGTAGAGGACAACGCTGTTTCTTTATGCAAGTTAATTGCAACTCAATATAAGACTAAGACTGTCGTATATGAATTTCAAATTGGAATCGGCGGCTGGGACAGGGGACGAAAAAGGAGGGACTCGGGAAAATGAGTCACAGAGAGGTATGCTTCAGACTGATTGCGGAGAGGCTTGGCAATGATGAAGAAGACATTCAAAGCGAAGCTGCAGAAAAGCCGGAATAAGGGCGGCTGGACTTACGTGGTGTGGCCAGAGTCGGCGAAATTCTTTGGGACGCGTGGTCTGGTGAAGGTGAGCGGCAGGATCGAAGAGCATCCGTTTCGTGCTTCGTTTATGGCTATGGGTGGGGGAAAGCACATGCCGCCCGTGAAGGCAGAGATTCGTGAAGCGATTGGGAAAGATGTGGGCGACGTGGTGACGGTGATATTGGAAGAGCGGATAGAATCGGGCGAAGGGTCGCGCCTCGTCGTAGTGGGGAGAAAAACCACACCCTTTGAAAACCACAAAGAGGAGGGCGGGCTATCACTAGTCGCTGCGTGTCACTTTCGGGCGACTTACTGCATCCTTTCCAAATATATAAGCCGGTAAGTGAGCTGGCCACCTGACACACGGATAGAGCGCCAGCAGATGGGTTGCCGATTCCGCCACTTCTAAATAGTGCTCGGCACTGCCGAACGAAGTTTGCCGTTAACCCTAAGCCAGCGGCTCCCAGGTTGTAGTGATTACGGCATCCTTACGCTTACGCCGACGAGCGAGTAAACCCGCTAATCCAATGCTGACCAAGGCCAGCGTGCCTGGTTCTGCCGTTGTGACCGGAGGTGGGGTGCCTCCTCCTGAAGGCGGCGTGATGGGTACACCACCGACGCTTACACCGTCTACTGCCAGACCCGAATCGAACAGAGTGTCCTGCCAATTCGTTACGCCGATTTCAAGGTAGTAATTTCCTGCCGTTGCGATCGTGTAACTCGAGTTCACCCAACCGGTAAATCCGCAACCCGCGGCAAAGCAGGCGCCAGAGGAACTGCCAAGCGGCGACCAAGTCGGTCCGCCACCGATTATTGGCACAGAGCTGGGATGCAGAGTCGCCAACGGGTTCGGCAAGCCCGTTCCCGGGACGATACTACCGGTCGGTTCTGTTCGCGCCGTAAACAACAGCGCCACAGGTGACTTTGAAGAGTTAAACAGTTCGGCCCAGGCATAATCGGAAAATCCGGCACCATCCGAGGTGACGTAGTTAAAGTAGAAGCTCAACGACGTACCGGCATTGGCCGAAAACACCGAAGTAGCTAGGGTGGAGCCGTTCGTTTCCATTCCAAGTGCCCCAGTTGGCAAGGCACCGACCCCGTTCGGGCCGTTAGTCGTCGAGACCCACTGGTATGAATTATTGCCGGTTGGAGACAACGTCACTACTCCGTCGGCACCACTTGAACCACAGTTACCGGTACACGTCCAGCCGCTTGGTATGGAATCAGCGGCGGCGGTTCCGGCGAAGCAACCAAATAGAACCATCGCGAGGACAATAAGGATCGCTTTGAACTTCATGTTGCTCCTCCTATTCTGCTGGTAGAAAAAGAAAAAGGCCCACTGAACCCGGGGAAACACCTAACTGAATTCGAGCAATTTGCGTACCAGGACCACTAGGGCTAACCAAATGAAACCATTCGGCCATTGAAATTGCTCTTGTTTCGTTAATCGTGCGTCTTGCGTATTTCAGGAAATTGTTTACCAACACTGGAGGAACGCTGCGACGACAGTCGCATGTCTACATCCTGCGGTATCGAAGACTGTGACCCCTCATTCCACGTCTGTCCTGACGCCCGAGATCACCTGCTGCGGTCTGCTGTCGGACCAACGTCGGCCGAAGGGTCGCGGCTTCGTCGTAGTCGGGAGAAACCCGCACCCTCACTTGTGGCTGCAAGTTAGTTGCGGAGCGAAGTCGTTCTACCGCACTTCGTCCGTGAACGCCCTCGTCCATTCGTGTCCGCGCACATCGAAAGTGTTATCCGGTATGGTCGCAGCCGCCGACACGTCGGTAACACGAATCAACATGCCCAGCTGATTGTCGTGGAATACCCGGATTTCGTGTGCGATTGCTATTCCGTCGAAGTCCTTGAAATTAATTCTTCGCGTCTCGACTGCTCGAAAATAGGTTTTCACCAATTTTCCGCTGTCGTCAAACCAGTAACCGCGGGCCTGTTCAGGATCCAACTCGCCGTCGGGACTTTCATATCCGGCCAGTACACGGACAGTCTTCACGCCGGCAACAGTGTCCCGCTTCATACGCCAATCGGACTCCACAAAGGTGTCGATAGCCGGAATGGGCTCCATGGCCTTAAGTACCATTCGGAGTACCCCGGCGTCGCGGCCTTCTGACAACAGGTAACGCTTTTCGCCGTGCCTGGCTCGTATAAATCGGCTCTTGCCGATGGTTGCTTCTCTGCGCCATTCGTCATCGCTCTTCCAGGTATCGGTATATTGTCCGTTTTCAATCTTTCCCGCTGCCACTTGCACTTGAAAAGTTGCATGCAATATATATGGTTGCCCGTTCCCGGCCGCTGGAAACGAGACCTGTCTGCCGCGCTCAAAATAATTGTGAGCGCTGTCAAACGTTTCCACTCCAGCCGGTCTTGCCGTTTTGAAGGGCATGGTGATCCGGGATACCATTTGGACCGCCACGCCGTCTTGCAAATAGGGCTTGAACTGCATCGACCCAATCACCTTTCCGGCCGCTTCACTCAAACCTGGATTGTCGGAAACGATTGTTCCGAGCTCTCGCACTTCTCCGGTTCGATCGACAACAATTTTTGTGGTGATGGCTCCTTCGAGAGGGCCATCCTTGATCGGAGGCCATTCCACGGGTTGCATGGGCAGCAACTTCTCACGCAATGAAGTCTCTTCAACCTCTACTGTCCGAAGCAGCGGGACATCACCGCCGCCGGCTTCGGCGTCGAAGAAGCCCGGAGGAACATCGCGCAGATCCTCGAGCGTGGTGACCTTTGCGGTTACCTCCGGCGATCCGGCGCTTACGGTCCGAGCGACCATGCGTCCATGAAAATTCTCGTAATCTTTGTATAAGCCGCCCCATTCTAAGCCACCTCCGTAGAAGAGTAGCCCGGTACTTTCGGTCACTGCGAGACTCGCGCCCATTCCTTTCTGCACCTTTCCATCAGTGCTCATCATTGTCCAGGTGAAGTAGGTGCTCCCGGCCATGCTCCGCTTTTCCGCGTCTTTTACTTGCTGCAGGACCTGGTCCAATGACGGAACCGGTTCGATCAACGCCACTGTGGTCTCTCGGAGCCACTCTGGAAAATAGTCGCCGTCGTTTTTTTGCCACTCCCGTCCGCCGTTCACGATTGCGATCTGGTGAAACTCCGGCGAACGCACTTCTCGTCTCCACTGCGTGGGCGAAACCCACCAGATGTCCACCTCGCCAGTTCGATTCGAGCCTCGATCCCTTTCGAGGCTCGGTGCCAGAACCGCTTTCAAGTGAAAGGGCTTCGTGCCTGGTTGATTCAGAGTGCTCCGCTCCACGGCTTTCCTGACCAATTTCTCCGAATCATCGGCACGGGATGAAGGGGCGAATCCCAGCGGACCAACCCACATAATTGTCACTGTGATAATTATTTTTAGTCGCACGCCGGTAGTTTATACGCGAGTGCAATTAAGCGGCAATCGGTCAGTCAGTCACAGGGACTGAGTTGATCACTATCTGCGCACGCATCTGTCTGGGGCGCAAAACAATAATTCACTAGGCGATGTGTTTGCCGCTCAGCCAATTTTAGGGAAGAAGGGTTGATTGCAGAGGACGGCATCGACAGCAGCTAAGAGCGTCGCACTGGCTTCCGACTTACATACGAAACCGTCTATTCCAATTTTTCTGGCATCCTCGATGATGTGTTTGCCATCGTCTATGGTAAGCAAGAGTATCGGTAACTCTGGAAGGGTTAAGCGAATAACCTGTGCCGCATCCAAACCGTTGAGGACAGGCATTGTAATATCCAGGATAATTAAGTCTGGTTTTAAGGCGTGCGCTATCGCTTCCTGGCCATTTGAGGCTTCGCCACAGACCTCAATGTCTAGGCGGATGGCCAAAATGGCGCATACACCCTTGCGAACGGCTTCATGATCATTGGCAACGAGGAGGCGCACCCGACCCGGATTTCGCGCGTGCATGCTGCTGAGAAATTAATCCACGTCACCTGTGTTTGGCAAGGCCGGGTTGGTGGTCAGGCCAAGGAATACGGATCAAGATTCCGAACTGATCAAAGATGAAACGTTGTTAGAATGCGCGCCATGCGGATGCGCATTCCGGTCATGGGGATGGCCCTCGTGGTGGTGCTTGCCGGCGCAAGCGCGCTCACTCCGAGGTGGCGCGTGCTGAGTAGCGGAGCGAACGCTAACGTGCGCGGTTTGTTGGCGGCTGATCCCGTGTCGTGGTCGGTGCAAACCAGCGGGATCGACACGAATTTGCGAGGTGTGAGTGCGGCGGGGTCCGTGGATTCAGACGGAACAGAACACATTGCCGTCTGGACTTGCGGCTCGAATGGGGTGATTTTGCTCTCGACCGATTTCGGTAAAACCTGGAAGCGGGTGCATGTGGCAGGAGGCGACGCGCTCGATTTCCGGGGCATTGTGGCGTTCGACGCGAAGAGGGCTTTGGTGATGTCCAGCGGAGAAGGGGATAATTCGCGCATCTACAAAACCGTTGATGGCGGCGTGAGTTGGAAGCTGGAATTCACGGATTCTCGCAAGGGCTTCTTTCTTGACGCGCTGGCTTGCGACGGAGAGTGCTACGCGCTGAGCGATCCCGTTGACGGCAAGTTCGTGATTGTAGCCACGCATAATTACGAGGACTGGAAAGAACTGCCGGGTGATGGCATGCCTGCGGCGCTGCCCGGCGAGGCTGCCTTTGCCGCGAGCGGGACCACACTTGCGGTCAACGATGATAACGGGATGTATTTTGGCACCGGGGGCGGCAGGGCCGCACGAGTGTTTCACTCTGCGGACCGAGGGAAGACATGGAGCGCGGTGGAAACGCCGATCGCGAGTGGCAGCGCATCGTCAGGAATATTTTCCATCTCGTCCACAACATATGCGGTGAACGTGGTGGGCGGCGATTACAAAGATCCGAAGCGGGCGTACCGCGTGGCGGCATCTTCGAAGGACCAGGGGAAAACTTGGCAGCTTGCTGCGCAACAGCCAGCCGGCTACCGTTCCGCAGTGGTGTCGATCGATGGGGCGACGCTGGCAGCGTTAGGCCCTAGCGGCGAAGACATCTCCGATGACTTTGGCGAGCATTGGAGACATATGGATTCGCTCGATCTGAACGCCGCGTTCGTTCTGGACGATCGAAATGGTTGGGCGGTGGGCGCGAAAGGGACCATTGCGCGGTTGATCAATCGCAAAGAGTATTTGATTCGGGAGGACAGGCGTGAGGACGATTCTGTGCTGGCGTTCCGCTCATCAATTGAATGATTTGGAGAGCTTTCTGTAATTGCTGGACAAGCACGATGGCGCAAAACTACGTTCAAGGATGCGCGTAAAGTAGGAAACGTCCCGTCTGCTGTCCCTCGCCCTCTGACCGAAGCATGATTCGACAGTTATTCCAGACTTGGGTCTACTGACCACTTAGCTCGCGGAAGGGCGCGCACGAATAGCCTGAGCGCGCTTGAACAGTGACATTGCCCTGGTGGAGTCACCTTGAAGCAAGTAGACCGAAGCCAGATTCTCTAGGACTATCGCAATCCCAGGGTGATTCGGTGGGAGTCGCTTCTCGCGGATTGCGAGTGCCCTTTTCAGCGCAACTTTAGCTTTTGCGAACTTCTGCTGGTCACGCTCCGCGAGACCGACACGGTTCAGATCGGTGGCGACCTGCAAGCCCTCTGGCCCGAAAGCCTTTTCATGTATGGAAAGCGCTCGTTCGCCTAGCTGTTCTGCATCTGCAAACTTGTGTTCGTAGAAGTAAAACAGCGACAGGTCGCTCAGGGTCAAGCCGGTCTCAGAGTTGTCTGACCCCAGCGACTTTTCGCGAATGGCAAGGGCTCGCAAAAAAGGAGGCCCGGCCTGAGCGAGGTTGAATTGTTTCTGGTCGCGGTACAAGCGTCCCAAATCGTCGAGTGCGACCGCAATGTCTGCGGGGTAAGGCCCGGGAGAATTCTCATAGGCAGCGATTGCTTGTTTATAGAGTGATTCTGCCTGGGTGTATTTCCCTTGACCCTCTGCAACCGTTCCGAGATCGCTTAGCGTCCCACCATCCAGGCGGCCACCTGGGGCTGACGTCTTTTGGCTGAACTGGCTCACGCGAGCGAGCAGTTTCTTCGCTTTGGCAGTCTTGCCCTGGCCTTGGTAAGCCATGGCTAAACCGTCGAGCGAATTAATCGTCGTTTTGTTCTCGGGTCCCAAGGCTTTCTCTTGGATTGCCAATGCCTTCAGGTATTGCGCCTCTGCCTCCGAGAATTTTCCTTCGAGTCTGCACAGTTCCCCTAACTGGAAGTAAGCATTAGCAAGATCTGGATGCGCAGACGCCGGAGCAAATCCTTGGTAGGCCGCTACGGCACGGACTAGCAGCGACTCCGCCTCTGTGTATCGTCCTTGCTCAGAGCAAAGAAAGCCCAGATTCAGGAGAGCGCCTCCGCGATCGTAGCCGGTCGCGCGAAGATCCTTATCAAAGTTTGCAAGGGCCTGCGATAAGTGCTCCTCAGCCTCTGGCAAGCGGTGCTTGTCGCGATATACCTGTGCAAGGTTCAGCTCCACCCTTCCCAGCTCGACACTGGGTGTCTGTGAAACACTCTCGTAAACTTGAATTGCCCTGTTCAAGACAGGTTCCGCTTGTTCGTAATTGCCGTCAGCGCGGTATGACGTGCCAAGCATGCCGAGAACGTCGGCTAAACGGCGATCGTGAGGATACCTATCTTCCGTTTCCGGAAGAATGCCGACCAGAATCTTTTCTGTCCCTGCATAATCTTGACGAGCAAACGCTCCCGACGCATGCGCGAATGCCGCAGACCACGCTTCCGCCTTGTGGCGTTGCAGCAGACTCCAGGCTTCTGCCTTGTGTCGCTGCAGCAGAGTCCAGCCGCTCCACGCTCCTACAAGAATGAGAAATGCCAATAGGATCCATCGGCGCATCGTTTCTCCCATCTGTACGGGACTCTTGGTAACCAGAGGATTGGTCGCATGTGGGATCTCCACGACAGTTCCTACCCCACGTGCTCTGAATTACGAGGAAGTCTTACTTATGGAAGGTTCGACGATTGCCTGTCCCACATCAACGCCTACTTCCACCGCTGGGCGCGTATCGGTTACCCGAAGGTGCTAAAGGCGGTAAGGAAACTCCACACGTTGTATTTTGTTGTTCCGGGGCAAGCGCACAGGGAGAAAAACAAACTTCCCCCACAATAACCTTGCAGGAAAGATAAAATTTGTATTGGATGGGGCACGGCAAAGCAAACAAGCCATGGTTTTCTTGCCCCCCTCCGATTTCAAATCGAAAAAGCTACGAGGGGCTCGGTTTTTTTTGAAAGGCATCGACGCGCGTTGAGACTGCCCGCCGGGTCTGCGCTGGCCAAGCCGTGGGCATTAAAGAAGTGCACGACGATATCTGGCTGGTAAGTTTTATGGATTACGATCTGGGATACTTCGGTCTTGATACGCGGGTCTTGGAAACGATCGAGAATCCATTCGGTCCAAAAGTGTTACCTATGTCTTAGGTACGTTGTGTCACCCATGTCTCCGGGCCGGACCCAATTGAGAGTGGCGCGCCCGGAGAGATTCGAACTCCCGACCCTCTGGTTCGAAGCCTGTTCTTTTGTGTCGGCCCTCTGGCTACGTAATTCGTTATCTTGCTATGGAGCCACACGTTAGAGTATCTTGCCCCTGACAGTGTCATGTGTAATTCGACGAAAACCGCTCGAATTAGCCCCCAAACATGACACCAGCATGACACCAGCCCATGAAAAAAACCCCGGCCAAAAAATTGAATTTCACGAAGCGTGCGCTCGACGCTCTGCCAATTCCCAGCGATGGAAGACAGACGGTTTTCGATACGCAAACGCTCGGGCTCGGATTCACTGTCTTTGCGTCGGGCGTCAAAACTTTTTTCCATCGTCGTTTCGCAAACGGTCGCGCCGAGCGCACGACACTCGGCAGTTTTGAAGATTTGTCCATCCCAGAAGCGCGCGGGCGAGCCGCCGACATAAACGCGAAAGTGGCGCAATGGAAGTTAAACGGTTTCAAGGGGCCGAGCCCTTTCGCAAAAACCGTTCGCACTGGCGCGACCTTCAGCGAACTTCTAGAGGCATACATCAAGGGGCGGGTCTCGGAAGCAAATAACCCAGAAGATGCCGAGCGGAATATCCGATGGATGGCGAAAAAGTATTTTGCCGCGTGGACCGCGAGGCGTATTGATTCGATCACCATCGAGGATGTGCTCGCCGTGCGCAACATAGTTGGCGAGAAACACAAATATCAGGCGAACCGCCTCGTCGAAATGGTCAAGGCGGTTTTTAGTTGGTCGGCGGGAAGCAAAGACGGGAAGGTAAATTTTTGGCCGGTTGAAAATCCCGCGCGCAATGTCGAACTCTACGAGGAAGAGAAACGTGAGCGGTTCTTACAGCCTCACGAACTCGTGGCGTTCAACGATGAACTCAAGAAAGAGGCGCACCGCGATCTCCGCGACTTTCTCACTCTCGCCCTCGCGACGGGCGCGCGCAAAAGCAACGTGCTCGCGATGCGATGGGCCGATATTGTTTTTGAGCGCACCAATTGGAACATTCCCGTCACCAAAAACGGCAAAGCCTACGACGTAGACCTGATGCCCGCCGCGCTTCAAGTGCTTCGACGGCGACGTGAAGAAACCCCCGACGACGCCGAATTTGTTTTTCCCTCGCGCGGAAAATCCGGGCACCTGACCAATCTCAAAAAACAGTGGGACCGGTTTCGCAAGCGCGCCGGAATTCCCGACGTGAGGATTCACGACATTCGAAGAACCAAAGGTTCTTACATGGCCATCAGCGGCGTCTCTCTGCAACAAATCGGGGCGGTGCTCGGCCATCGCAGTTTGGGCAGCACGGAAATCTACGCGCGCTTACATCAGGAATCACTTCGCAAGGCGACCGAAAGCGGCAGCGCGGCGATGCAGCGCATGACCAAACAAGCCAGAAAGCGAATGAAGCTCGCGGCGCGCAAACAAAAATTGCTCACCGTAAAAGCGAGCGGCGCGTGACCGTTCATCAAGGACACATTCTGAAATTTCCGGGCGGGATTTATCCGCGTGGTCTTGTGCCCGTTCTACGCGGAGGCGGGGAGTCGATGAGACCTTCACTCAAGGGCAACGCACTTAGGACGCTGCAAAAAAAGGCCGCAGCAAAGAGGCACGAGAACTTGTCACCGCGCGATAGTTGGCTCCGCGATGAATTCGCAAAAAAGAAACTCAAGAACCCGCCGGATTATACAGTCGCGCAATTCCGCAATTGGTTGAAGAGAAAAAGGAAGTTCAGTACGGAACTAAGGCCCAACGGCAAGCTCATTGGCGAGCGAAGATTGAGCGCAATTGTCTATCAGGGTGCTACTCCAAAAAACCTCTAAAAACCTCGTGCAAATCCTTCTGTTTGTTTAACATTACCTCTCCAAAAAACTCAGAACTGTAGCCAGCTAGAGTTCTAAAGCCCCCAAAAAGGTGTGGTACAAATTCATCGAATCGTGCCGAAAAAAAATCTCGCGCACATCTCAGGAGAACCACACATGGACGAAAAAAGTACGTCGCTTGAAAGGCGAAAATTTCTTACGCAAGACCAGGTCGCCGAAATCCTCGGCGTGACCACGAATACATTGGAGGCGTGGCGCTACAAAAAACGCTACGGCCTTGCCTACCTGAAAATTGGAAGTTTAATTCGCTACGAGGAGTCGTCTGTAATTTCGTTTCTTGAAAGCCGCCGCGTGAGTGGCAGCCCTCAACCCGCCGGTGGCCGTCGGCGTTCACGCGGTCAGCGGCGGGCGGCATGAGCTGCCCACACGCAAATAGACTGCGGACGGGACTAGAGCCCTTGCCATCGCGGATGCTCGCGCTTCCGGTCGATGACCGTGGCTATGTGGTGCCGTGGTTCGTCGATTGGATTGACGGCAAACCAGAATTTCGCGCGATGGACCCGAAAAAATGGCTGCGCGCCGTCCGGGAAAAACTGTGTTGGGTTTGCGGCGAACGGTTGGGACGCTTCATGACCTTTGTCGCCGGGCCGATGTGTGGCATCAACCGCACGTCGAGCGAGCCGCCGTCACATCTCGAATGCGCGGAGTGGTCGGCTCGCAATTGCCCTTTCCTCAATAACCGCGAGGCTATACGGCGCGTTGACGACGTGATTGGGGCCGACATGTCAAACGGGCCCGGTTTCGCCCTTACGCGCAACCCCGGCGTCACCATGCTCTGGACCACGAAAGATTACAGCGTGTTCGACGACGGAAAAGGGAAGCCGTTGATTCACATGGGCGCTGCGGAGCACGTGAAGTGGTACGCGGAAGGAAAGCCAGCGACCAGAGAAGAGG
>Ga0209006_10002530_pt1 | contig 16680 bp, 18 predicted proteins | sample JacPin_JW_Ref_O2_FD_188567 | JGI IMG/M metagenome (GOLD analysis project Ga0209006, IMG submission 188567) | Forest soil microbial communities from Algoma, Ontario, Canada - Jack Pine, Ontario site 1_JW_Ref_O2 (SPAdes) (version 2) | ecosystem: Environmental > Terrestrial > Soil > Boreal... | reverse complement strand
ATGGGTGTGAAGGCAGTTGCCGCAAAACTGCAAGGCAGGCACCTCTTGAGCGACCGACGTGCCATCGAAATTACGGCAGCTACGCCGATCGGTCGGCAGTTGACTGCTCTAAGTTAATCAGCACGCTCGAGCAGCAGCAAGCGCCGCCCATGGAATGGAATCCTCACTTGTAGGTCGGTTACGGAGTAACCTCTGGGAGAGACTATGATGCGATGACCGGAACAGAACCGAACACCCTCTTTCGTTCCTGCTGCTGGGCACAGGCTACAAGGTTCCGCATTTTTCTAATCTTGATTCTAATCTTTCTGGCTTTTCTGCCTCTCCATGTTAGTCTTGGGGCACGAGGGGGTAATAATGACGAACCTGAATAAGGTAGTCGCTTCCCTGCGGAACGAGTATTCCCGTCTCGAAAAAGAGATGGGAAGAGTAGGGAAGGCACTGGATGCGCTAGGCCATGCTGGCGGGAAGACGCTCAAGAGGACGGGACGTACCTTGAGCAAAGACGCCCGCCGGCGGATTGCCGAAGCGCAAAAACTACGCTGGGCCAAAGTGCGGAAACAAGCGGCCAAGCTAGTCAAATCGTAAAACGCAGTTAGGCCAAGTACCGCAGGCGGCCTCGTTCGTAACTCCCAAGGGTTTTCGGACGAGGCTTTAGCGGCAGTTTTCTCGCGGCAGTTTTCTCTTAAAATCTCCTTACACTCTTCTTGGTTTTAAGTCCAGCGAAACCACTTCAGCGCCAACACAAACGAAATCCCTCCCCACAACGCCAATATCAGCAGGCGTGGCCATTGCTGCATCAGCGGAGTCCCCTCCAGAATGCTCGCGCGCAGCGCGTCGTTGAGCGCCGTCAAAGGCAAGGCTTTGATCAACGGATGGATCACGGCGGGAAATCGCTCATACGAAAAGAACACGCCCGAAAAAATCCACATGGGCATCATCACCAGATTGATCAGGCCGCTGATGCTCTCAATTTTCTGCGCACGACTCGCAGTCAGCAGGCCCACGCCCCCGAAGGTGAGGGATCCGAGCCCGCCAATCAGGGCAATAGAAAGGACAGAACCCAGTACGCGCAAATGGAAGAACAGGACACCGAACACGAGCAGCAGGCCGATCTCGATGACCATCAGCAGCAGGCGGCTGGTCATGATGGCCAGCAGAAAATCCCCGCGGCGCATCGGAGTGCCCACGAAGCGCTTCAGCAGCTTGCGTTGTCGCATGTCAACCAAAGCGAAACCGATGCCCCACATTCCGGAGTTCATGAGATTCATGCCGAGTAATCCGGGAATCAGAAAATCGATGTAGCGGGAGCCCGGCTCGGAGGAGGTGACCGCCTTCGTCTCCACGACATCTTTGCGGCCGGCCGCCGATTGCAGCGCATCGTTCACCTCCGATTTCGCCAAAACACTTTCCGGGCGCGCAGGGTCGTAGCGGTACTCCATTCCTCCCTTCCCATCTGGCTCGACCACGATATCGAACTTGCCGAGGCGAAATCCCTTATGGGCTTGGTCGGCGTTTAACGTCTGTACTTTGAAAAGGTCGTGCTGCGGCGAACGGGCGAGAAGCGATTGCACGTCTTGCGAACCGGTTCCCTCTACAATGGCGACCGACGCCGCATCTCCGGGCTTGTTGCGGAAGGCAATGCCCAAACCGAGCGCGAGCAACAAGGGAAATACGAAAACCCAGAAGACAACTTCGGGCTCGCGTTTGAGTTCGAGCATGCGCGCCATGAGCAGGTGGCGATAGCCAGCCCAGCGCCCATTTTGCCGCGGAACTAAGGGCTGCGGCGGGTTCGCTGTTGTGGTCGGAGTTTCTTGTGCGACGCTCATAGACTTAACTCACAACGACTTAACTCACAACGATTGCGTGTCCGCCCAGACCCTCGCAAACTTCCAACCGCACTTCCACATTCCTACTGCTCCCGCAGATGGCGTCCGGTCAAACGTACGAACACGTCTTCCAAACTGGCTTGTCGCGTGGTCAGATGCTGCAACCGAGTTCCCTGCCTGTCAATCGCTTCGAGTAACGCAGGAATGGTCAAGTGTGGCTGCTTCACGTTCAGAGCGACCAGACCGTCGTCCTCGCGAACCGATTCGACGCTCGGCAATCCTTTCCAAGCTTCCAGCGCCGCACCGTCCGAAGCTCCGTTCACGGAAAATTCCACGACGTGATGTCCCCCGAGCCGCTCGATCAAGTCGGCCGGAGAGCCCTCGGCAATGATCTGACCGTGATCCACGATGGCCAGGCGATCACACAAGCGCTCGGCTTCATCCATATAGTGCGTGGTGAGCATCACCGTCCCCCCGGCACGCTGAAATCCGCGAATGATGTCCCACAACTGCCTCCGGCTCTGGGGATCGAGACCTGTCGTAGGCTCGTCCAGAAACAGAATCCTCGGATTGCAGACCAGCGCAGTCGCCACCGCCAATCGCTGCCGCTGGCCGCCGGAAAGTTTTCCAACCCAGGAATCGGCCTTCTCGGTGAGTTGCAGTTGTTCGAGCACTTCGTCCGAAGAGCGCGGCTGCCGGTAAAAGCTGGCAAACAGTTCAATGGTCTCGCGCACGGTCAGCTTCTCCGACAGGCGCGTCTCCTGCAGCGAAATGCCCAGCCACTCCCGCATCTCGCGTTCATTCTCTCGCCAGGTGTGTCCAAGTATCGAAACATCTCCGGAGGTGGGCGCGAGAAGCCCCTCCAATATTTCGATCGTGGTTGTCTTCCCCGCCCCGTTCGGCCCGAGCAAACCGAAGCACTCCCCCGTCTGCACCTCGAGGTTTAGCCCGCGCACAGCCTCGACTTTGCCGTCGTAGGTCTTGCGCAGATCGCGACATTGGATGGCGGTGGGCACGCAGGCATTCTAACGCAGACTACCCTCAGCATTGTTTCCGCGGTCTGCCCTTTTCCGCAGCACTGCGAAAAGCTAAAATACCGCATCGCCCCAGCCTTTGGGGCATCTTTACTTCCATGCTTGCCCCAAAGCGCGGCTTCACTTGACAGCGTTCGCTCTAAGACGCCCGGGTGTGTCGTTTCCCTGCCGTCGGCTGCTCGCCTTCATTCGTTACAGCTCGAAAGGAAGCGCTTTATGCTGCGTAAGGTTTGTGTATCCTCGTCCCTTTTTCTGGCTTTGTCCCTCGTCTCCCTGGCTCAAGAATCCCGCCATTTCACCTTTCATTACTCCTTTTCGGTGAAGAATCTGCCCGCGGGTAAGAAGGTTCGCGTTTGGATTCCCGCGGCCCAATCAGATGCGTATCAGGAACTGAAGATGGTTTCCGTCAAGGGAGATCTGCCGCTGAAGAAAACCCGCGAGTCGAAATACGGCAATACGATTTACTTTGCGGAGACCACCGGTTCAGCGCAGCCTGAATTGCGCTTCGATGTTGCATATGAAGTGGTGCGCCGTGAACGCGTCGCACTGAGCGGCAGCCCGCTTCTAGCCAATGCCACCCTCACCAAGAGCGAGCGCCAAGAGGATTTACAACCGGACGCGCTCGTGCCCGTGACCGGACTGCCGGCGGACCTCGCAGCCAGGGTGACGCAGGGCAAGACTGAGCCGCTCGACAAAGCGCGCGCCATTTACGACTACGTCTTTACGACCATGCGTTATGACAAAACCGGCACAGGATGGGGAAACGGAGACGTGCTCTACGCCTGCGATGCCAAAAAGGGGAACTGCACCGACTTCCATTCCCTGTTCATCGCCATGGCAAGGTCGCAAGGCATTCCCGCCCGCTTCGAAATTGGCTTCCCTCTTCCCTCGGACAAGCACTCCTCCGAGATCGCGGGCTACCACTGCTGGTCCGATTTCTATGTTGACGGAAGGGGCTGGATCCCAGTCGACATCTCAGAAGCATGGAAGCATCCAGAGAAGCGCGACTACTTCTTCGGATCGCACGACGTGAACCGTATGCAGTTCAGCATGGGGCGTGATCTTCGTCTGCATCCGGCCCAGGACGGCAAGCCGCTCAACTACTTTGTTTACCCTTACGTGGAAGTGGACGGGAAGGAATACCCGAACGTTTCGCTGGCGTTCTCGTTCTCAGATTCGGCGTCAACCGTTGCCCGGAACTGATCAACCTATAGGTCCGCCCAAAGCCTTGATTTGCTCGCAGATTTCTCGCCGTCGCTTTTCCCTTAGTTCATGCTCGGCATGATTAGCGTCCGAGACGCCGGTACCATCTGGGTCGTCCGACTGTTTCAGCAACGCCAACTCTTGCAGCAGGCCCATCATCAGTTCGGAATCTGTGCTCATTCGATAGTCCGCCAGTTCGTGAGATTAGTGATAGGATGCGATCCGTTGATATCCGGAACTCCGGAATCAAGTGTACACATAGCTGAACTGATTCCAGGGGTCTTGGGGACAGAGAATCTGGACGGACGGGGACTGAATTCTCACATCGCCAGAAGACCAGCTAACCTGTTCGGTCCACCCGGCCCGGGGTTTCCCGAGGGCTGCGGCATTTCGGGTGGCGAGGCGGGCGGCAGTGGAGACGCTGAATCGGCCGGTTTTGGCGCCTCTTCCGAATCCTCTCCCGGACGCCGCAAGCTTGGAGCGTTGGCTGGCCGGTCTTCCTGCTGCTTCGCTTCGGTGTCTTTCTCTGGCTTTTCGAGGATCACTTCTTTTTCGGTCCGTACGATCTTCTGGCCACCGACTTTCATGGTTTCCACCCGCACGACTTCGTCGCTCACGATGCGGACGAAATCTACGTCCTGCGGCGGTTGCCCGTAGATCCACTCCTCGTAGTCGGTGTCGCCATCTCGCTCGCGCACTTTTTTCGGCGCTTTGCCCTTGGCGTGCAACACCATTTCCGTATTCATTCCAACCAGCACGTGATGCGCCTGGATGGCCTGTTTCACCTTTGGAGGCACGGCATCCAGATACGCTTCCTCTTTATTTCGCGCGTTGAAATCCAGCACTGGATATAGCACATCGCGCAACTGCCGCGCGCTCATTTCAGGAACGTACTTGTCGAAGTACACATCCAGATAAGTCCCGTGCGGATTCGGTTGCGACTCGGTGGGAGACAGGGGCACCGACGCGCCGTTCGCACCGGAAACCTGAACGTGCTCGTACCACTTCTTGCGATGAACCGGACCGCCGTTAATATCGAAATGAATGTGGTCTTCTTTAATCTGCACAAACGAAATATGCGCGGGATCGCCCGGTTTTACTGCGGGTCCCCAGATCGCCAGAGCCTGTTGCAAGTCTTGCCCGCTGGGCAGAGTCGCGCCGTTTTTCAACTTCAGGCCCTTCGCACCCATAGGAAAGAAGGCGCGCGCATAGAAGATTTGTGTCTCGAAATCTCGGATGATTTCAAGCCGTGTCTGTCTTGACATACGCGGAGCGTCAGTAGGAATCGGTGGCGCGGCAGCTTGTCTTGTTGATTGGGAAATGGAAACCGGCGGGGGCGACTGGGCTTGTTCCGGGGCCGGGGTTGAGCTCTGTCCGTGGACAAAGATCGCAGGAAGGAAAAACGGAAGCAACAAAAGGGACGCGAAACGGACACGTTCCATAAAACACCCCAGGGTCCACTTCGACCCATTATAACGCGGCGGCCGATTCGGGAAAGCACGAAAACGAAATAGGCGGTAGACCTGCCGGAAAAGACCCTGAATGGACTTTTGATTCCGGCAAAAAGGGCTTAATCGGGGCAGAGGTTGAGCGCAGCGGAGCAGAGGACCTCCCAGCCAAGACGGGCTCCGGCCGAGACGCCCTAGCTTTTGCTCTGGATCCAAGCCGCTCTGCGGTCTGGTTCTAGACCAGGTTCAGCGCCTTCTTGATGGTGCCGCGCTCGTTCTGGATTTTTTCCTGAAGAAGCGTGATGGCATAGATGAGCTGTTCAGGACGCGGCGGGCAACCCGGCACGTAAATATCCACAGGGATCACTTGATTCACGCTCTGCACCAGCGCATAGTTCTGGAACACGCCGCCAGAAGTAGCACATGCCCCCATGGAAATCACCCACTTGGGCTCGGGCATTTGCTCCCACAACTGCCGGATGACAGGCGCCATCTTGTTTGAAACGCGGCCGGCAATAATGATCAGATCGCTCTGCCGTGGTGACGGGCGGAACACCTCTGCGCCAAAGCGCGCAATATCAAAGCGCGCCGCGCCCATCGACATCATCTCAATCGCGCAGCAGGCCAGACCGAATGTCATCGGCCAGATGGAACTCTTGCGCATCCAGTTCACGGCGGAGTCCAGTGTGGTGAGCACGACCCCCTCAGGAGTGGGATTGCCGAAGGTAAGATCCTTAACCGTCCTCTTGCCATTCTCGACATCAACGTAAGGTCCGAAGTTCAGTTCGCGGGACATTCTGTATTTATTTCACCTGCTGTTCATTCTACAAGGTGCACGCAATTCTGTTCCACTGTGCCCTGGTCGAAACCTCTTGACACCACCACCGGTTGGGATAAGGTTGGTGAATCTTTTCCCTCGGCTGGTCTTTTTCGGCCCTTTTTGCAACTAACAATCCAAGTGAGGATTCCTGGATAGCTGCGCCTTGCACACTTATCCTGTGCACGGACGGAGGCGCCTTCACCAAGAGCTCAAGGAGATCAGCATGTGTGCATTACTCTCTTTCATCACCGGTAAAGGAGTTGGCCAGCGGCAGAGCCACATCCCTCCCCTTTCCGCAGACACAATCCAAGTGCAGGCTCCACTCGGAATCACGCTTCCGCACTATCCCTTTCAGCCGCTTCCCACACCCAACGGTCCGCCGCCTTACCGATTTGATTTGTCGCAGTTGCTTCCAGCAGCTGACGTCACCGCCATCGCAAACAGCACTCTCGTCTTTCACACCGTGGGAGATACCGGCGACCATCGAGGTCAGCAGCAGGATTTTGTTGCCGAAATGATGACCCAGGACGCGCAAGGCCTGTCCGGGGACCGGCAGCCGGCTTTCTTTTATCACCTCGGGGATGTGGTCTACTTCGCAGGCGACATCAGCATGTACGGCGACAACTTCTATCAAACCTACAAAGACTATCCGTGCTTCATCGTTTCGATACCCGGAAACCACGACTGCCAACCCGACGATCCGCAGGATGGTCCGGTCGATCCCAATAAGAAGCCACTCGACGGTTGGATACAGAATTTCATGTCCAAGAATCCCGGGCAGCTGGGTTCGCTGAAGACGGGAGCGAACCGCACCCAGATGGATCTGCCGAATTGCTATTGGACTTTCACCACCCCGCTAGCCACCATCATCGGACTATTTTCCAACGTCGGTGAGACCGAGGGGGAAATTCATCAGGACCAGGTGGATTGGTTTCAGGGCGAACTGAAGGCTGCCGATCCCAATCTCGCCTTGATCGTGACGGTTCATCATCCGCCGTTTTCCGGCGACGTGGAACATTCCGGAAGCAGCGTGGTTGATCAGGTCCTGACAAAGGCGTTCCAGACCGTCAAGCGTTATCCCGACCTGGTCTTGTCGGGGCACGTTCACAACTATCAGCGCTTCACGAATGTTGTGGAGGGGTCCAAGGGTCCACTGCAGATTCCCTACTTGGTGGCTGGCGCCGGCGGCTACACGAATCTCGGAAAACTTCAGAAGGTGAACGGTGCGTACCCGAAGGCGCCCTTGGTCGTCGGTGCTGGTCTCAGTCTCGAACAATACGATCAGGATGACTTTGGATTCTTGCGCCTGGAAGTGAGCAAGACCCAGATTGTCGGAACCTACTTGTCGGCTCCTTATTCGGTCGGAGGCACGCCTGTGGCAAAGGTGAAGGACAGTTTTACGGTCGACCTGACGAAAAATACGGTCGTCACCGGCGGGGGTGGTGCAGTCGGCGGACGGACGCTGCCTAAACCTAAACCCACGCCTCTGAAAAAGAAAGGTTAGTGGGTTAAGGGTTCAGAACGACTTTGCCGAACATCTGACTTTTTTCCAGGTAGTCGTGGGCCGCGCGAATTTCCGCGAGTGGAAAGACTCGATCCACCACTGGCTTTAAACGGCCGGCGAACAGGTGGCCTAGAACAGCATGCAGTTCGGCCATGGTTCCCATATACGATCCGAGCAGGAATAGCTGGCGCGCAAACAGATGTCGCAGATCGAGTGCCACGTTGGGTCCGGTGGTGGCTCCGCAGGTGACAAGCTTGCCACCGCTCTTAAGGGAGCGCACGCTTTCGTCCCAGGTTGCGGCTCCGACGTGCTCGATGACAATGTCGACGCCTTCTTTGTTCGTAATCCTCCGCACCTCTTCTGAGATTTTCTGCTGGTAGTGGTTGATGCCGAAGTCCGCGCCAAGTGCGCGTCCCTTCTCAAGCTTCGCCTCATCGCCTGCCGTGGTGATGACCCGGCAGTGAAACAACTTCGCAATCTGGATCGCAGCGATGCCTACACCGGAGCTTGCACCTAATACCAGCACGGTCTGCCCACCCCGCACTCCGGCGAGCCCCACCAGCATGTGCCAAGCGGTCACGAACACAAGCGGCACGCTCGCAGCCTGGTTGAAATCGAGAGCGTCGGGAATGGGAATCACGTTCGCCGCAGGCACGGCAATCAACTCGCAGTTCCCCCCGTCGACTCCATTTCCGAGAACGGTGAACTCACGGCATTGATTCTGCATTCCCGCAAGACAGGCGACGCAGTGTCCGCAGAAATGCATGGGCGCAATCAACACCCGCTGCCCGCTCTTGAGCCCGCTGACATACTCGCCAGCCTGCGCCACCTCACCCGCGATGTCGCTGCCGAGGATGTGCGGAAGCTTCACGCCGGGGAGCCCTTTGCGTACCCACACATCCAGATGATTCAGTGCGCAGGCTTTCACCCGCACCAGCACCTGATCCTTGCGGGGCTGCGGATCGGGAACCTCTTCATACATCAAGACTTCGGATGCACCGAAGGCGTGAATGCGGACTGCTTTCATAAGCACTTTCTCCGTATCAGAGTGACGCTACCACAAATCTCACAGGCTCCGGGAATGCTCGCTGCCGGATCGGCGTCATAATTGACTCGCCCTTGTTAACCGAATGATAATCAGAATTGCAGACGGTTGAGGAATGGATATTTACGAACAAATCGTCGAACTACGGCGCAGCGGGCGCCGAGGTGCCGTGGCGACCATCGTCAACGTGCGGGGATCGATTCCTTCGTTCCGTACCGCAAAGATGCTAGTCCGCGATGATGGCTCCATCGTCGGCACGATCGGCGGCGGCTGCGTGGAGGCCGATGTCTGGCAGGCGGCTCGCGAAGTGATGGAGTCGGAGAAACCTCGAACCTTAAAGTTCGACTTGAACCAGGATCCCAAGTACGACACCGGCTTGGTTTGCGGTGGAACGCTGGAGATTTTTGTGGAACCGATTCTACCTCCAGCAGTACTTTATCTATTCGGAGCGGGCCACGTAGCTCTGAACCTTTGCCAGGTGGCGGCCACCGCTGGCTTTGAGGTTACGGTCACCGATGACAGGTCCTCATACGCCACGAAAGAACGATTCCCGGCCGCTCGCGAAATTCACGCCCTCGATTTCGAAGAGGCCACGCAGAAACTCGATCCCAACGAATCTTCCTACATCGTAATCGTGACGCGCGGTCACCGTGACGACATGCGCATCCTGCGCTGGGCCGTGCAGACGCGGGCGGGCTACGTAGGGATGATTGGCTCCAAGCGCAAGGTCATCGAGATATTCAAGACGCTGCGGAAAGAGGGCGTGCCGGCCCATCTGTTTGATCGCGTTCACGCTCCGGTCGGGCTCGACATTGGGGCCATCACGCCGGAAGAGATCGCTATTGCCATCACGGCTGAGTTAATTGCGTTCCGTCGGCACGCCAGTTCGAACTTGCCTCATCTGAGTTGGTTCAAGGGAGCGCGCCAAGACGCTGAGCCCGCGGCCGCTGCACAGACGTTGGAAGCCGACGATCAGCCCCTTTGAGAGTCTCTGCTCACTGACTTTCCTTGAGCTTTCTGCTATCTTCCGCATCATGGCCCGTGCCCCGAGTTTTGCCGGAGTAATACTTGCCGCGGGCGAATCTTCGCGCATGGGCAGCGACAAAGCCCTGCTCCCATGGCCGCCTCAAGTTGCCGGGGTGCCGCCGTCCACGAGCACGTTTTTGTCAGCAGCGATTCGCTCTCTGACACTGTCCACCGACTTCATCCTCATCGTAGTGGGCAAGAACGAAGCGGCGCTGGCGCCGATAGCTTATGCGAGCGGAGCATCGATCGTCACCAATCCTGACCCAAGCCGGGGCCAGTTCAGTTCCCTTCAGGTGGGATTGCACGAAGTGCTCAACCGGGGCCGGGACGCCGCCGTAATCACACTCGTCGACCGCCCTCCGGTGAGCGCCGCAACCACCCAGCTGCTGCGGGAGGAGTACGAATCCGCTCCGCAAAACATATGGGCAGTCGTCCCCGAATTCTCCGGCAAACACGGGCATCCGTATCTTGTAGGTCGCGAATTGATCGAAAAGTTTCTCCAGGCGCCCGCCACCTCGAGCGCCCGCGAGGTTGAGCATCGCTACCAGGACCACATCCGTTACGTCGCCGTAAGCGATCCGTTCGCGGCCGTCAACATCAACACACCGGAAGACTACTCTGCTCTCGTGGCGAAGACTTGCTGACCATCTTTTAATCATCCCGCAATTGCGCACTCTGGCTTCGGCACGTTATCGTCGAAGTACATGAAAAACCCCGGGCCCCAAACCCTCCCTCTCACCAAGAAGGAATTCCTTGACTCGGTTCTCCGGCTCGGACCGAAAGTCGCGGCCTTCGATTGCGACGGCACGCTCTGGTCTGGCGATGCAGGGGAAAGATTCTTCGATTGGGAAATCAATCACGGTGTCGTGCCTGCCGAAGTTGGCCGCGCCATGCGCGCCCGTTACCTCGAGTACAAAGCCGGCAGCGTGAGCGAAGAAGACATGTGCGGAGAAATGGTCACGATGCATAAGGGGATGACCGAGGCCGTCATGATGAAAGCGGCTTGGGATTTCATGGAGAATGCCTTTCCCGGTCACATCTTTCCCGAAATGCAGGAGCTCATCCAAGGACTGCAGCAGCGCGGTTGTGACGTGTGGGCGGTTTCCTCCTCGAACGAGTGGCTGATCCGCCCCGGCATGAAACCGTTCGGCATTGCCGAAGACCACATCCTCGCGACGAAAGTCGCAATTGAGAATGGCGTGATCACGGACCGCCTCGCATGTATCCCCTCGGGGGCCGGCAAACCCAAGGCGCTGCGCGCAGTCGTAAAGAAGGAGATCGACGCGGCCTTCGGCAATTCCCGCTGGGACGCCGACATGCTGGCGATGGCCAAACACGCGTTCGCGGTGAATCCGAATCCTGATCTGGAAGCCGCCGCCCGCGAGAGAGGCTGGGCGATTTACTTCCCGGACGGAACTCGCGGCTAAAGTTCTGCTTGCAGTTCCCCCGAGCCCAACGCTCGGAGGCCTATAATTTCACTCTATGTACTCGGCCCGACTGCTCGACTATTTCCAGAATCCGCGCAACCCGGGCGAGGTCTTGGACGCTAACGCGACGGCGGAAATTGAGAATCCCGCCTGCGGCGACGTGCTTCGTTTGAGTTTGAGAATTAACTCCGGTCGTATCGAGGAAATCCGATTCAAAGCGAAAGGCTGCGTGCCGTCGATGGCGTGCGCATCGGCTCTGACGGAATTGGTAGCTGGGCAAACTGTCGTAGAAATCCGAGCACTCGAGCGCGATACATTGATTGCCGCCGTGGGCGGTTTGCCGCAAGCCTCGACCCATGCCGCGCAATTAGCCTTGGATGCGCTGTCTGCGGCGCTCAACCAGATCCGGCCCTGATTCCTTACTGCAAAATCATGCCCTCCGCTCACGCCGCACAACGCATTGCATGCCTTCAACCAAGCGCCACCGTGATTCTGGACGCGGTCGGCGAACTTGACCGGGTGGTGGCCTGTACGCGATATTGCGCTGACGTTGTGCCTAAGGTCGCCGATGGCTCGCGTCTCATTCTGGCCGACTCGTGGACTGCCGACACTGCCCAGATCGTCGCCGCTCGTCCCGACCTGGTGATTGCGGCTGTTCCTTATCAAGAAAAGGCAGTGAGCGAAATCCTGAAAGCCGGAACGCGTTTTCTTGGCTTCGCCCCGAAAACCATCGCCGATATTTATACCGACATTGCAACCCTTGCGGGTGCAGTTGGCGCCAGGGATCGGGGCGAACAGGTGATCGAGGCCATGCAGGCCAAGGTCGAAGAAGTACGCCGACATACCGCCGCTGCTCGACGGCCCAGAGTCTGGTGTGAGGAATGGGGCAAGCCGCTCATCGCGTCGCAAACCTGGGTCGCGGAATTGGTCGACGCCGCTGGAGGGGACTTCGTGGGCACACCTGGTCGCCAGGCCACAGCCGAGGCAGTTCAGCATCTCGATCCCGAGGTGATCGTTGCCGCCTGGTGTGGCGCGGGAGACCGCGTGCCGTTGGAGAAGATCATTCCGGATCGGGGCTGGCAGAGGACCTGCGCGGGGCTCACCGGCCAAGTTTTCTGCGTTCGCGATGAATTTCTGAATACTCCCGCACCCACTCTGTTGCAGGGTTTGCAGGCGTTGGCTTTCGCGATTCATCCCGAGCTATTTCCTTCGACGAAAGGAATCCGACGGATTGCGGACGTTTCCGCATCCCCTGAGGAGAATTCTACGCGGTGAGTTAAGATTCCATTGATGCACACTGCTGGCAGAATCGAAGAAGTCCGTAACCAACTCACTGAGCTTGCACAGACCGTCCCCAGCTCGCAGGAACTCATGCCGGCCATGGTGAAGGTTTTGCACGAGCGTATGCTGAAATACAACTGGGTGGGCTTTTATCTGCTGGAACCCGGCGCTCAGCCGCCCATGCTCGTGCTCGGTGCCTTCGAGGGGGCTATGACGCCGCACCCGCGCATCCCGCTCAATCAGGGCATTTGCGGCGCGGCTGCCTCCAGCGGTCTGACGGTCGTCGTCGATGATGTCAACCAAGACCCACGTTATTTGGCCTGTTCGTTGGAAACCAAATCGGAGATCGTTGTCCCGGTGTTCGTGCGCGGGAAAGTCGTGGGCGAACTGGATATCGACAGCCACGACGCCGCGGCTTTCACAGCGGAGCACCAGGAACTGGTGCAACATTGCGCCCGACTCGTAGGCAAAAAGTTCGAAACCGACGGTCAGTGAGATTCGAGCAATGAGAGTGGAAAAGGGCAAAGTCCGCGCTCCGGAGATCGGCCGGGTGTGGCTGAATTCGACTCCGCTCAGTTTCCGGCAGCTACGCGGACGCGCGGTTCTGGTCGATTTCTGGGATTACACCTGCGTCAACTGTATTCGCACTCTGCCCTATGTGCAGACCTGGCACGAGCGTTACCGCGATAAAGGTCTCACTGTGATTGGAGTTCACACGCCCGAGTTTACATTCGCACAATACGAGTCGAACGTGGAGCGGGGCATCCGCGAATTCGGACTCACTTACCCGATCCTGATCGACAGCAATCGCGAAATCTGGAAAGCTTTTGCCAACCGTTACTGGCCGACGAAGTATCTGCTCGACAAAGATGGATATCTCCGTTACGGTCACTTCGGCGAAGGCGGATACGCGGAGTGCGAGCAGGGGATTCAGGAATTGTTGCGCGAGATTGATCCCGAGGTGGAGTTACCGACGCTAATGGATCCCCTGCGCGAAGAAGACCATCTGGGGGCCGTCTGTTACCGCGGATCGAGCGAACTCTACCTGGGACACCACCGCGGACGAATTGGCAACGAAGGCGGATTCAAAGAGGATCAGATTGCCGACTACGTTTTTACCGGCGAGCCAGAACAAAACTTCTTCTACGCAATTGGGCGATGGGCCTCGACCGCTGAGTATTTCGAGGCGGCCGAGACTGGACCTCACGCTTTACGATTGCAATATGAAGCAGCCGCCGTAAACTTGGTCATGGCGTCCCCCCACGCCACCGCGGCCGAAGCTGTCATCCTTCAAGACGGCAAGCCGCTGACTCGCAAGCAGGCAACGCGAGACACGCGATTCCGACCCAATTCAAACAGGAGTGAGGACGAAAGCTACATCGCCATCGGCTCGGCACGCATGTATTTTCTGGTGGATAACCACAGGTTCGGCGAGCACGAATTGGAACTGCGCTGCTCGGTTGGAGTGGCCGCTTTCGCTTTCACGTTCACCAGTTGTGTCGATCCCGTGGCCAGCGCGCTCGAGGCAACCGCCGTGCGCGAACCATGAAGCGGGTCGTCGCAGCCCTCATCGTAAAAGACGGCAAACTGCTGGTGTGCCAACGCACGCGTCACCAGACGATGCCGCTCAAGTGGGAGTTTCCCGGCGGAAAGATTGAAGAGGGAGAACAGCCCCGCGACGCCCTGCGCCGGGAACTGGAGGAAGAACTGGGGATCGTGGCGAAGGTCGGAGACGAGATCGCGCGCATTCAACACGAGTATCCCAACGGCGGAATGGTGGAACTCCGTTTCTTCATCGTGCGCGAATTTCAGAAAGAAATCGAAAACCGCATCTTTCGAGATATGAAATGGGCCGAACCGAAAGATCTTTCGAAGTACGACTTCCTGGAAGCAGATCGAACGCTGGTTCGCGACCTAGCCGCGGGAAAATTCCTTTAACCCGACCGTAGCGTCCAAAACCACGCCACCGTCAGTCCAACCATCACCACCGTCGTCGACCAGGCAACGGCGTTAAACAAGCGGGTGTTTACGTACTCGCCCATTAGTTCCTTCTTGTTGATCAACAGCAGCATAAAGATCAACACAAAGGGCAGAACCACCCCGTTCACCACCTGCGAGAGCACCGCTATTTTGACCAGCGGCAGACCAGGGATCAATACAACAGCGCCTCCCGCCGCGATCAAAAACGTATAGAGCCAGTAGAACGCGGGCGCTTCGCCGAACTTCATGCCCACCCCGGATTCAAATCCCAAACCTTCGCACACGGTGTAGGCAGTTGAAAGCGGGAGGATCGAGGCAGCAAATAAAGAGGCATTGAACAGTCCGACCGCAAAGAGAATATAGGCGTAATCGCCGGCCAGTGGTTTTAGAGCCTGAGCGGCATCGGCAGCGTACTTGATATCGCGATACCCGTGAACGTACAGCGTCGCAGCGCAGGCCACGATGATGAACCAGGCCACCACATCCGTGAAAATACAGCCGGTTACGACGTCGATACGCGAAGCCTTATATCCGCGTTTCGAGACCCCTTTCTCAACAATCGACGATTGCAGGTAGAACTGCATCCAGGGAGCGATCGTCGTCCCGACTACGCCAATCACCATGTACAGGTACGCCTGCTCGCGAAACGCCTTCAGGGCGGGCGGTTTGACGGTTGCGATGGCTGCATCCTTCCACATGGGATGGGCCAGCACGCCGGCTACGATATAGGTCACGTAAAAGAAAGACGCCGCCAGAAACACTTTCTCCACACTCTTGTATTGGCCCTTGACGACAATCAGCCAAACGATTACGCAGCACACCGGGACGGTATAGAGACGGGGCAGGCCAAATAGCTCCAGGCTCGTGGCAATGCCGATGAACTCGGTGACTACGTTGCCGAAGTTGGTGATCAGAATCCCAATCATCATCAAGAAGGTGATGCGCAGACCGAATTCCTCGCGGATGAGGTCGCTGAGCCCCTTACCGGTGACGACTCCCATGCGGGCGCACATCTCCTGCACCACGATCAGCGAAACCGTGATCGGGATCATGGTCCACAGCAGAAGATGTCCGAATTGTGCCCCGGCCTGCGAATAGGTCAGGATGCCGCCGGCATCATTATCGACGTTCGCGGTAATGAATCCCGGACCGACTACGGCAAAAAACAGTAGGATTCGGATCTTCCAACGTCTGAGGAAACTCATGCGCACTTTTCGCAGACATAAAGATGGAGCGGATAGCAACCAACGACGCCACAGGATAAACGCACGCCATGAGTATGGCCAAAGGAAAAGTGCTGGCAGATGAAATTAAAGATGTCGGAGTTGGTGCGGGGCTGCTCTTAGGTTTTGGATCTTAGGTCTAGCGCGCCGCCTCTGAGTTCCGAAACCAAACACTCAAAGACCTAACACCGTTTTTCTTCCCTACAACTTGGCGCGCAACATGCTGATCACATCGTCCGATGTGATGACGCCGGTCAGCCGGTTGTGGTCATCCACCACGGGAAGAGTCTGAAGGTTGTACTTGTCGAATAGCTCCGCCACCTCATTTTCCTCGACGCCCTCATGCGCGAGGACCAGTGGCTCCTGGATGAGTGAGAGCATCGGAGTCGAGGGTTGCGCTAGCACCAATCTTGCCAGCGGAACCGCTGCGGTCAGGGTTCCGTGAGAATCCACCAGGTAGATGGTGCTGACGGCCTCCACTCCCCCTTCAAACTCGCGCAATGAATCGACCGCATTTTGCACCGTCGCCGCGATCGGCAAAGCGAGGAAGTCAGTGGTCATGCGGCCCGCGGCCGTTTCTTCCCGATGCTCCAGCAATTCGACGACGTCGTGCTTTGCTTCCGGCTCCATCTGCACCAGAATCTGTTCAGTGCGCTCATCGGGCAGTTCGGCTAGCAGATCGGCGGCCGCGTCGGGATCCATTTCCTCGACAATGTCCGCCGCCCTTCCCGAATCCAGGGATTCGACGATGGACTTCTGAACTCTCGGAGTGACCTCTTCAAGAGCTTCCGCCGCTGTCTCTTCGTCCAAAGTCTGAAACACGGCTTGGCGCTCATCGGGAGCCAGATCTTCTACGATGTCAG
>Ga0209006_10002529_pt1 | contig 16680 bp, 14 predicted proteins | sample JacPin_JW_Ref_O2_FD_188567 | JGI IMG/M metagenome (GOLD analysis project Ga0209006, IMG submission 188567) | Forest soil microbial communities from Algoma, Ontario, Canada - Jack Pine, Ontario site 1_JW_Ref_O2 (SPAdes) (version 2) | ecosystem: Environmental > Terrestrial > Soil > Boreal... | reverse complement strand
TACACGACCTGCGTGGTGTTCGGGCTGACGGCCAAGTTGATGGTGAGCCGCGAATTGTCGGCTCGTGCGGTCAGGACAACCGTGAGCCGAAGTTTACTGTGCGTTAGATAAGGAGCCACACGCAGAGCCCGGATCGGCTGGTGAAAACGACGCCGCAGAACTAAGAGCCCATGGCGGCAGAACATCTGACACATGAGCCGATTCACCGTCTCGCACTTGAATTCGCAGCGGGGGCCGCAACCCACTCTTCGAACGCCAGTTCTCTGCTTACTCGCGCGTGAATCCTCTATAATTCGCCTTCAAAGTTCGAATCCTGAGTGAACTGGAAATTACTCGAACTAAGAGCTATATCAAATTGAAGAATAATGATTTTATGCCCGGGAGAGGGCCCAAAGACGACGAGTTTCTTCCGGTAAATCATCGCCTTGGAGTTTGCTGGGCCGCCCTTACCCACTGAGTTGCCCCCCGACAGCGTCGCTACAACCAGGGCTTCTCCCCGGAAGATCGTGGGTAATGCAATATCTCGTCGGACTCGCCTCTGGTCAGAGCTCTCGAGGGAGCGTGTTCAATGAATCTCCGGCGCATAGTCATTCTGGTACTTGCAACAGCGCTGGGTTGCTCCGAAGCCGTTGCGCTTCCACAGACTGACCGTATCGACACGGCTTATCTCGGCGCAACCGTCTTTGACGGTAATGGTAGTTTGGGTCGCCCTGACATGGTCATCATCACTAGGGCGGGCCGCGTCGCGGCCATACTTCCGGCCGCAAGCTATCGCGCCGAGAAGAGGACTCAAGTCATTTCTCTGCGGGGAAAATTTATTATTCCTGGCCTGATCAATAGCCACGTTCACCTCGCGACCGCGGCTAGACCGTCTGCTGCGAAGACGTACCTTCGTCGCGAACTTTACAGCGGCGTGATTGCCGTCAGAGATATGGCCGGTGACGTGCGATTGCTCGCGGAGCTCAAGCGTGAGGCAGAGTTCGATGAGATTCCATCGCCTGACATTTACTATGCAGCTGTGATGGCGGGACCAGAATTCTTCGTGGATCCGCGCACGCACCAAGCCGCCCGTGGGCGCGTTGCAGGTGAAGTGCCATGGATGCAGGCGGTAACCTCTGAGACTAATATTCCCATCGCAATTGCGCAGGCTCACGGAACCGGTGCAACCGGCATAAAGGTCTATGCCGACGTTTCCGCGCTGCTGCTGAACGCTATTACCGCGGAAGCGCATCGGCAGAACATGCTGGTGTGGGCTCACGCGGCCGTGTTCCCGGCTCGCCCAAGTGAAGTCGCGAATGCCGGAGTCGATGTGATGAGTCACGCCTGTATGCTTGGCTACGAGCTATCAGACCCGTTTCCCCAGGCAGCGGCGCACCCTCCGGTACCTGTTGATGATCAGAAACTCGAACTACCGAATGCGCAGTTCGACGCGCTGCTGATGGACATGAAGAAGGGCGGCACGATCCTGGACGCCACGTTGTACGTCTACTTTTCCGATGACTCGGGGGTGGACTGCACGTATAGGCTCACCGCAAAACTAGCCGGCGAAGCTTATCGCGCTGGAATCCCCATATCGGCAGGCACAGACGACGAGCCCGGCGACAGCAAGGGCGCCTACAGCGCATTGATAGAGGAGCTGGTACTCCTGGTCGATGGAGCCGGCTTGACGCCTGCGGATGCCGTTCGTGCGGGAACGGTCAACGGCGCACGGACCATAGGACGCGAAAAGGACATAGGTTCAATCGAGGTTGGGAAGATGGCGGACTTTGTAATTCTCGACAAGGACCCGCTGAGCGACATCCGCAACATCCGCGACATCTACATGACCGTTAAAAACGGGGTTAATTACAAGCGAAGCACCTACGGGTCGCCCGTGATACGGGGGCACCAGCCATGATCGCGACGAAGCAAGCCCAGCTCATAACCCATTGATGACGACGTCGAGCAGCTGTTTGAGCAATTGCTCGCGCTTCTCGTGAACGCGCTGTGCCAAGAGGTTCGGATTGTGAAAGCTAGCCGTCGCCTCCAACAGGAGGACGACAGTCCTAGCGACGGGGTACTTCGTGAGCTTCTTTTCGCCCGCAGCCTCCTCGACCAAACGCGTGAGCTGGTTACTCGCGTGAGTCAAATGGCTCGTATAGAAGTCTTTGCGTTGTTCGGCCGCGGCCTTGAACGATTTGTACAACTCCGGATCACCCAACACTTTCTCGCGCTTGGCGCTGTACAGCTTCTGGAACCATTCATGTATTTTCGCGACCGGATCCTTGTCCTTGCGACATATCGCCGCTAGCGAGACCTCAAGCGCATTCACCCAGCGCTCCGAAACAGCATCGAGAAGGGCTTCCCGATCGGCGAAGTGGGTGTAGAGAGCTGCATGGCTCACCCCCAAATCCTTCGCGATTTCCACTAGTCGCACCCGGTCGAAGCCATGGCGGCGCATGTGCTCGACCGTTACGTCGATCGCCTTGTCGCGGATCTCATTAGCGGTGAGTCGTGTTTTCGGCATGGCAGCAGTATAGGCAAGCGCAAGCTTCACTTACAATATTGACGCTGTGTAACTGACAAGTTACGATATTAGTAAGTTGACACTAAAAGGAGCGCAATCATGAAGGCTAGCGGCAATACCATTTTGATCACCGGCGGCGGCACAGGGATTGGATTGGCGCTAGCGGCGCGATTCCTGCAGCAGAGCAATGACGTCATTATCTGCGGGCGGAGGCTCGAGAGGCTGAACGAGGCCGGGCGGCAATATCCCAAATTGCATGTCTACCAGTGCGATCTCTCGCAGGAATCTGCTCGCCGAGATCTCTTCGAGACGGTCACTCGTGATTTCCCCAAGCTCAATGTGCTGCTGAATAACGCAGGAATGTGGGTTCCGACCCGACTCGATCGGGCGGAGTCTTGGCCCGAAGCGCGACAACAGATCGAGACGAACCTAGGCGCGATTATCCACCTCACGCAACTCTTCGCAGAGCATCTGTCGCGACAATCCGCGCCGGTTGTCTTCGTAACAACCTCGGGACTCGCCCATATTCCGCGCGCGGGCGCCCCCGTCTATTGCGCCACCAAGGCGGCGCTTCACTCATACGCACTCACGTTGCGACACCTCTTTAAGTCGCGGGAGATTGAGGTCATCGAACTCTGTCCGCCGCATGTTGACACTGACCTGGGCGCTCCCGGGGTCAATAAGGCAGGCATCCCGGTGGACACCTTCGCGGATGCCGTCATGGACGAACTGCGCAAGGGAACTGTAGAGATTACATATGGATACTCCACGAAGGCCGCCAACGCTTCGCGGCAGGAAAGAGACGAGCTCTTCAAGACACTCAATGCTGCCTAAAAAGCGGCATCCAGCTAAGAGGATGTAGTATGAAAATCTTTGTAACGGGTGCCACCGGTTTCGTCGGCTCCGCGGTCGTGCGCGAGCTCCTGCAAGCGGGCCACGAGGTTTTCGGACTCGTTCGCTCGGACGGTGCGGCGCAGTCGCTGCTCGCCGCAGGCGCCAAAGCCTACCGTGGCGAACTTGAGGACTTGGATACCGTGCGCAACGCCGCGGGCGATTCGGATGGCGTGATTCATACTGGTTTCAACCACGATTTCTCGAAATTCAAGGAAAACTGCGAGCTCGATAGAAAGGTGATCGAGACTCTTGGGTTGGCGCTCGGCACGGCCGGCCGGCCATTAGTCATCACATCGGCAATTGGCGTGCTGCCCGGCGGCGCGAGGGTGACCGAGGACACGCGGCCGCTGTCGCCCAGCCCAAACCCGCGTGCGGCGTCAGAGGAGGCAGCACGCGCACTCATAGAGCGTGGGGTGCGTGTGTCGATCGTTCGTCTCCCGCCATCGGTTCACGGTGACGGTGACCAGGGCTTCGTGCCAATACTCATCAAGATAGCGCGCGATAAGAAGACTTCTGCCTTCATCGGCACAGGCGCAAATCGATGGCCTGCCGTCCACCGACTCGATGCCGCGCGTGTTTTCAAGCTCGCCGTGGATGAAGCGGCACATGGTGCCTGCTATCACGCCGTTGCTGAAGAAGGTATGGCGTACCGGGAAATTGCCGAGGTGATCGGCCGACGTTTGAACGTTCCCGTCGTGAGCAAGACTCCCGAAGAAGCGGCTGCCCATTTCACTTGGTTTGCGCACTTTGCAGCGCTTAACGTCGTGGCCTCCAGTGAGCAAACGCAGGCAAAGTTGGGATGGCGCCCGAATCAGCCCGGACTCATCACCGATCTCGATCGACCCGCGTATTTCGCAGCCTGAGAGAGAACGACCAGTTAGGAGAAACGGCATGTCATCGGTAACCCCAGCGTTCTCGTCGAGGCCTTTATGGAGCTTTACTTCCGGGTCGGCCTGATGGCCCGCTATTCGGGAGCGGACGTATCCACGGTGACCAGGATCTTTTTCTTTCCCAGCTTTCTACATGTCTACCTGAACCAGGACCTTGTGGAAAAGGCGGTCAGCCGCTCGAGGCGCACCCGACGTAGAGGACGCTGTACTCACCGGATCCGGTCAGCTGTCATGTGCTGCAGTAGACGCTGCTAGTAGGGCAAGATTGTTGAGGGCGTTGCCCCAAGACCGATAAAACAGGTGCGTAAGATCTGCGATGACCCGCGCACTGGGTTTCTCGGTCATTCGAATATTCGAATACGAGCGAATACCGATTCTCGTCCGACCGCGGTTGTCCGAAAAGTCCCAGTGATAGAACGCGACCACGTCATGCACATCCACGCCGTAGTCTCCGGACATCGACTGGGGCTTGTCAGCGGTGAGCTTGACCACGATCTCGGATTCCTTAGTGACCTTGAGTTGCTCTTGGTAATAGAACAATGTGGGGTCACTAAGACCTGTCCCATATAGAGGTGTAGCCTTCAGAATTTGTCCTTCCTGCAGCCCGATACCGGCGTAGGGCGGGCCGGATACCGAATTCCAATGGTAGTCGGTGTACCAGCGGTTCATATCCAGATAGAGAGGCCACACCGTGATCAGCGGAGCATCGATGTCTGCGCCCGTTGTCAGGTACTCCGTAAGTTCATAGGGTTTCTTCATTGATTCGACTCCCGTCTCTACGATTACGGACGTCCCGCGGCAGGGCGGCGAAGTGCTTCTTAAACGATGCCGTGAAGTTCGTTGGCTCTTCGTACCCCACCTGTACTCCAATATCACTGATGGGGATGTCCGTCGTCTTGATTAGGTGCAATGCGGCTTGCATACGCCTTTCGGTCTGGTACTCGTGAATCGAAATGCCAAAGCTCTGTTTGAAGCCGGAGTGAAGCTTATTTCGATTCAGCTTGTGGCGGCCGCTGAGACCCGCGAGCGTGACTCGCGCCGCGGGATCGGCATCTATTTGATCTCGAATCTTTTGTAGCTTGGCTCGCTCCGACGTAGTAAGACGAATTGAAGTTAGCATCTGCGTACGCGTGCTGCGCCAGTCCTGAAAGAGCATCCGCAATAGGTCTAGCGCGAGGGTCCGTACAGTCAGGTCATGCCAAGCTCTGCTGAGTCGGATATTGAACAAGCGACTGGCCTGGTTGAGCGAAGCCTTTGAGGCGGAGAAGTGACCCATCCCAGTCTCGTGACGCGACCAGAGCGATGTGAGGACCGGTGGAACATCGCTTTCGTCGAGTGCCAGAGTCTTGAGCAGGTATTCTCTCGAAAGACTCAGAGAGCAATAGCGGTACGCGGTGCCACCTCGAAATGTGGCAGTGAGTGGCTCACCCGGCGGAAGAATGATAAATGAGCACTGGGCTCCTTCGTCGTGTACGCCCATCGCTCGCGCGCTGTAATCCGCTTCGCCGGAGAATACGACGCGCAGTCGCAGAACGTGCTCAAGGCTCCTCGCTGTCAGACGCCAGTCCTTCATGACCAGCGCGTCCGTGATATGGACACAAAATCCCGGCTCCGCCTCATGGACTTCTTCATATCCGGAACCCACGAACCCGTTGATGGGTTGATCTCGCTTTATGGGTTGGCGGCCGTAGACCACGCCCTCGATTCCGCCACTAATGGATGGATCAATCCTCTGGATTGCTTCGAGCTTGTCCCAAAGGTCCGCATCATCGGAGCTAATGAGAATTCTGTTGCGCACGAGTCCGGAATGCACGGTCTATTGCTGGTCGCAGTGACCGGATTATCAGCTCTCGCATAGGTGTTTGCACGTCCATCTCTGCTTTGGTTCGCGCGGGGCGATTCCTGAGCGAGGACGATTTAATCATTGTCTTACGTTCCCATTAGCGGGCTGAGCATGCACACAGTTAGAGTCACGACTTGGGGGTAGAAAGACGGCGTCTCTTCAGGTTCAGCGAACGCCGGGTGAGTGTCGCCATGAGCACAGCAGCAGAGTTGCAAGAACTTGTTCGCAGCCATCGGCCGGGCGAAGGCCTCCCCGGACCCTTTTATCTAGGCGGCGACATTTTCGAACTCGAAGTCGAGCGTTTTCTAGGCACTCATTGGATGCTGGTTGGGCACACGTCGCAACTGTCCTCGGCGGGCGACTATTTCGTGGTTAACGCCTTGGGCGCTTCCGTAATCGTGGCGCGCGACCGCAGCGGTGGGATTAACGCCTTCCACAATGTCTGTCGACATCGGGGCGCACGTCTATGTGACGTACCAAGTGGACGAGCGACACTGATTACCTGCCGCTACCACGGCTGGAGCTACAAACTCAACGGCGAACTGGCCGCATGGCGTCACATGCCCGAGGAAGCCGAGAAGGGTAACTACTCGCTGCTTCGATGCGCAGTGACGACGTTCCAAGGGTTCATTCTCATCTGCCTCAAGCCAGCAGAGGCTCCCGACCCGTCACAATTGCTACAGCACGTCGAACCTTACTGGAGCCGTTATGAGCTTCACAGCTGCAAGGTCGTTGCCGAGCGCACCTACCGAATACGCGCAAACTGGAAGCTTTGTGTGGAGAACAATCTTGAGTGCTATCACTGCCTGGGGGGCCATCCCGAATACACGGCTATAAATGCCTTTGTTCGCGCGGACGAAGGTGTCTCACGGGCGATCGTCGACGGCTTTTCCGCATTTCGCGAGGAGTGGGAGGCGCGAATGCGCTCGGCCGGTACCTTGACCGGTCGGAGCGAAATGAGAACCGTGCAGGGGCAAATGTGCCGGGCGGGGACGGTACCTCTGGCGCCGGGGAAGCTCACCGCTTCGCGCGATGGTCGAGCACTCGCGCCTCTGCTCGGAAGAGTTGCGGGCTACGACGAGAGCGTCACTACCGGGGGTATTGGCTTTATTTCCTATCTCATGGCCACGTGCGATTACGCGCTTTCGGTCACCTACCTGCCCGAAAGCGCGAACACGACGAACGCAGTCATGCGATGGCTGGTGCACGAGGATGCGGTGGCGGGTCGCGATTTCGACCTCGACGAGCTGTGCTTTATCTGGGACGAAACGACGAAACAGGACAAAGAACTGATTGAGCTCAATGCCGCAGGAGTGGGGTCGCGAGGATATAGGCCCGGTCCGTACTCCAGACTCGAGAGTCTCACGTCGGACTTCATTGATCGATATCTAGCGATCATGTCTGAAGCGTCATGACTAAGACGCTATCGGAGGGCTACGCGGGATACGCGGTACTGCTTCTTTTTTTCGCGAACATCGCGAATTACGGTCAGCGCATGGTCGTCTCCATTTTGCTCCCGGGCATCAAGTCCGAGGTGGGGCTCACGGATGGACAGTTAGGGATCCTAATGGGAGGTGGATTCGCGATCCTATACGCCATTGCAGGGGTTCCGCTTGCGCGCTTCGCCGAGCGCCGCGGACGCGTGAAATGGCTTTCAATCGCGCTGGTGTTCTGGAGCCTAGCAACCGGAGTCTTCGGCCTGTCACGAACGTTTCTGCAGATGCTCGCGGCGCGCGGCGCGCTGGGAGCAGGGCAGTCGATGTGTATTCCGACCTCACACTCGCTGCTTGGCGACTACGTGAAACCGGGGAACCGCCCGCTTGCATTTGGTGTGCACTCCGCGGGTGGGGTGCTTGGCGCGACATTGGCGATGGTGTTGGGCGGATATCTCGGGGCCGAGATTGGCTGGCGTCTCACACTTGAACTCTTTGCGCTCGTTGGCGTCGCGCTTGCAGGTGTCATCGCGCTGACGCTTCCGGATCCGTCCGGCCGCACTTCAGGGGCAGGGCCTAGCGAGCACGTACATCTCCCACTGCGCTCCGCGGTCGCTCGTCTGATTGGTGTCCGCTCGTACGTTCTCGTTCTCATCGCAGTGTGCTTCGCCATGCTTGTTGAATATGGCCTGAACCAGTGGTTGCCGTCTTACTACGTTCGGGAGTTCGCGCTACCGGTTCAGAGCGTGGGCATCCACTACGGAATCGCCATTGCACTCGGTGGAGTTCCCGGGAGCGTCCTCGGTGGCATGGTCGTTGCTTCACTGGCGCGGCGGGATGTTCGCTGGTTGGTCTGGTTCCCGGCAGTTATGTACATCGTGGGCATTCCGGTCGGCCTTTCAATGCTTTTGGTCCCGACCGCCAACGTCGCGTTCACCCTCAATGCGTGCTATGCGTTTGCCGTCTACAGCACCAACGGCGCGATCTGGGGAGCTTGTTTTGTGCACGTGCCCCCGGAACTGCGTGCGACGACCAGCGCAATTACGCTGTTGGTGGCTGGAATTGCAGGCCTCGCGGTCGGCCCGGTTGTGGTCGGCATTCTCAGTGATGTGCTGACGGAGCGCCTGGGACCCCAGTCGCTTCAGATGTCGCTAGTTGCGGTGGAGTGTCTCGCAGTGTTCGTGGTTGTGCCGCTGCTGCTCGCAGCGCCGTTCGTGGCACGCGAGCGGCCTGCGCATGCCGGATTGGCAACTGCGCAATCGTCCGACTCCTGAAGAGTTAACGCCGATATGAAACGACGGTACGCAACTCCGCGCAGTCTTGGCATGCAAGGGCCGGTTACTCGGCGCGACTTCGTTAATGGAGTCCTAGTCGGTTCCGGCGCTGCCTTGGTCGCCGGGACCGCGGGCTTTAGGAGCGCGGCGGCTTCGAATCCCAATGTCCCCTCGGGATCTGAATGGACAGGATACGGCGGAATCGGCGATTACCGGTGGTCGAACGGCAATACCGAAGCGGTTCGGGATGCGGCGCACGGCATTCGCGACCACCGGTATCCCGAGCTGGATGTGGGCGCCGCGGTAGAGAGTCACGACGTTGTGATTGTGGGCGGGGGATTCTCGGGGCTCTCAGTCGCGTACGAATTCCACAAGTGGCGGAAGCCTAATCAGAGCTGCCTTCTCCTGGAGAATCACCCGGTTCTCGGAGGCGAGGCCAAGCAGAATGACTTTGAGGTCGACGGTGTCCACCTCACTGCCCCGCAAGGTTCAAACGCGGGGCTGATACCGGACAAGGAATATACCGGCGGCGGCGGCCGCTATCAGGTCTACATCGACTACTACCGGGAGCTCGGACTCCCGCTGGAATATCCGCTCGAGCCTCTGGGTCGGGCGGCTCAGAAGTATCGCCTTCCTACCGAGCACTTTGACCCGATGGTCGCAGAAGCGGCCTACGACGTCGGTTATTACTTTGCGGGCAAGGGTTGGGTGCGAAATCCGATCGCCTCCAAGTTCGCCAACACGCCCTGGCCCGAGCCGGTGCGGCGACAGCTAGACGATTTCTCCAATAACCGACGCGATCTCGTCTCGCACAGGGAGGATGTCGATCGCTGGCTGGACTCAATTTCGTACTACGACTTGCTCGACCAGCTGGGATACGGCAGTGAAGTAAAGGGCTACATCGACCCTTTGCTGTGCGTTGGCAACTTTGGCGTGTGCGGCAACGCGGTCTCCGCACTCGCCGCAAAGCGGCTGACACTGCCCGGCACGATCCCCAGCACAGCACAAAATCGTTTTGCGGATATCAGCGTTGTCTCCTTCCCAGGGGGCAATGGCGGCATCTATCGACGTATGCTCCTCGCCGTTCTCCCGAATGTGCTTAACGGCGATACGCCGTTGCAGGCGGCACTGACGGGTCGCTTTAACGCCGCAGCTCTTGATGTAGGGGGCAATCCCGTGCGGTTCCGCACAGGATCGACCGCAGTGCACGTGCGGCACGAGGGCTCCCCAGGGACGGCGGACTCGGTTCTGGTGCAGTACGTCAAGGACGGTCAAACCAAATTCGTGCGGGCGAAGGTCGTCGTGATGGCCTCCGGAGGTTGGGTCAATAGAAACATCGTGAGCGACCTTTCAGCCGCTCACCGCACGGCGTACGCATCATTTCACTATGGGCCCGTAATGACGGCGAACGTCGCCGTGCGTAACTGGCGCTTCTTTGATCGGCTCGGGTTTCCAGTCGCGCGCTGGTTTTCCGGCATTGGTTGGCATGTGTGTGTACGTCGCAATTTGACGCTTGCCAAACACCCGAAGCCGCTGACACCCGATAGCCCGACGGTCCTGACGTTCTATATCCCGTTCATGAACCCAACTGTTTCTCCCGAGTTGCAGGGGCCCGTGGCGCGGGGACAGCTACTTAGTGCGTCGTACGCCGATTTTGAGCACCAACTGCGGGAGCTAATGACGGAGATGTTTGGCCCGGCCGGCTTCGACGCGCGGCGGGACATCGCCGCGATAGTCCTGAATCGCTGGGGTCACGCTTATATGGCTCCGATGCCCGGCTTTTTCTTTGGCATGGCGGGCGCTTTGGCGCCTTCCGAGCAGCTACGCGTGCCGCACGGAAGGGTCGTGTTCGCCCACTCTGAGTTGCAGGGAAACATGAACATGGCCCACGCAATGTTGGAAGGAAAGCGGGGCGCCTCACAGGCGTTGGCGATGTTATGAGCAATTCATTCTTCACGGGAGAAAACGCCGGAATGCGCACCTTGCAACAGAACAAGACCAAACGCACCGGGGTCATCGCATGAAAAGCGCTCTGCCATTTGTTGGAGTAGTGGCACTCCTGGGTAGCGTCCGGCCGGTTTCTGCTGATGACGCAACTTTACAGGAGGTCGTGGTGACGGCCGAAAGGCGGACTGAGTCGCTGCAGGACGTGCCGGCCGCGATTACTGCGCTGAGCGGCGAGTCGCTGGATCAGTTGCATTTGCAGGGAAACGCAGACCTGGCCCAACGCGTACCGAGCCTTGCTATTGACGCACTGTCCCCGGGCGAATCAACTCTCACCATACGGGGGTTGGGAACGTCCTATGGGTTAGAGCCCGCCGTGTCGTACTACCTGAACGAAACTCCTCTTGATGTGCGCACAGATGGATATACGGGCGCTCCAGATATCGATTTCTTCGACGTCGATCGGGTGGAGGTGCTTCGCGGCCCTCAGGGCACTCTGTACGGATCAAGCTCAATGGGCGGGGCCATCCGGGTGCTTACCAACCAGCCGGACGTCTCTGCGTTTGCCGTGAACGCGGAGATTGGGGGATCTGCGATGGACGGCGGAGGGTATGGGTATCTTGCAAAGTCCGCGGTGAATATCCCCCTGTCCTCAGATCTGGCTGTGCGTGTGGTGGGTGCCTATGAATACGTGCCGGGCTACGTCAACCGCGTGATTCCGGGGGATTTCAGTGACCCGCACCCGGCGAGCGATTTACTCGTTCAGCGACGCATTAATGACGCGGAGTTGACAAGTGGTCGCATCATCGCCACTTGGAAGCCGACCGACGCGCTCTCGATCACGCCGAGCTTGATGCTCTCTCAGATCAGAGCCGGCAACAACTCTCAGTACTATACTAACCTGCCGGACTTCACGACTGCCGCTTACTACCCTTCTCCGCAGAGCAGCCGGCTGACCGTGGGCAACCTGTTGCTTAACTATGAGCTGGGCTTTGCCGATCTTCTATCATCGACGTCGGTCCTCTCTCACGACGTGGACACCTGCGCCGACTTCACGTTGTTCTTTGCGAACCTGGCACCTCTGTATGGTCTGCCCTATCCCCCAAACACTCCAGGAACGGATTGTCTGACGTCGACGAACCCAGGCTTCACTCAGGAATTTCGCCTCACTTCCCCGGCGGACCGGCTTCTCCGCTGGGTGGCTGGCGCGTTCTTCAGCCATGATCGTCAGCATTCCGTCGAAATGACTGACAGCGCGGCCTTTGCGGACGCCATCGGACAGACCGATGGCTCCAACCTCTACACATTCGACCAGTCAGTCATCGATCAACAGGCGGCTGTGTTCGTGGATCTCACTTACAAGATCTCGTCAAAGTTCGAGGTAACCGCCGGCGACCGCTACTACGAGTTGCATGACAGTCTGGAGAACGTACAGACCGGAGCATTTGCAGCGCCAAGTCAACCGCTGGTGCACGCCAAGGCGAGCGGCAACAGTCCGCGCTTTGTCCTGAACTATCATCCTCTAAGTGATGCGTTGCTCTATGCGACAGCGGCTAAGGGCTATCGTCCCGGCGGTCCGAATGTCGGCTTGCCAAACAACATCGGGTGTACCCTCACGAACGCATATCAGCCGCTATACAATCCGGACTCTGTGTGGAACTACGAAGTCGGGGCAAAGACTGAATTCCTCGAGCGCAGACTGGCTGTCAATGTCGCCGCCTATCGGATCGATTGGACGAACGTGCAGCAGACGGTGACCGATCCAGGTTGCGGCTCGCTATTCGTCGCCAATGTCGGGTCCGCACGTAGTAAGGGAGTAGAGGCGGAAATCAATCTTAAGGTCACCCCGGAGTTGTTGCTGGCCGTCAGCGGCTCCTACACAGACGCTCGATATCAATCCATCGCAGCTGCCTTCCAAAGCGCGGCTGCCGTATCCGCCGGTGATCCGGTGCCGGACGTCCCCAAACAGAAACTGCTGGTGTCGGGCGATTACACACGACACATCGCAGGCTATTCCGGCTTCTTGCACGTCGACTGGAGCCACGAGGGATCCGTGCCAACGGGGTTTACCTTCAAAGCGACGCGCCCGGCCTACAGTGCGCTTGATGCCGCGGTAGGACTTCGCCGCGATCACTACGAGGTCTCGATATACGGACACAATCTCACGAACTCGACCGGAATCGTGTTCATTCAGCAGAGCACTGTCTACAGCTACGCAAATGCGTTCCAGACGCAGATAGCGACTCCGCCGCGAACGGTCGGCATCAACATCGGCCTGCACTTCTAAAGTGTGACGGATAGTCGCTCGGACCGTTGCATTGAGCAGCATTGTTCGTCCGTTGAGATCGACTGCCAGTTAGGAGCCGGGAGCAACATGTTCTTTTCGCGAAGCGAGTACCTCGAGAGATGGGACCGGGTCCAGGCGGCGATGGCTGCGGCGGGTTATGAGAATCTGCTGGTATGGCAACGGTCCGCGGGTACTTACGACAAAGTCGGAGATGTGTACTGGCTGACGAACTTCCAGACCTTCGGTACGGGCCAGGGGCCTCCAACGAGGCCGGAATTCGGCGAGCCTTTCTGTTTTTCTGCAGTTTTAATTCGCAAGGGCCACGAGCCCGAGCTGCATACCGGACTTAGCCAGAACGACATCGACGCAACCAGAGTGGTCTGCGGCAAGGTGGTGTACCACGCGCCGCCGATGATGCCGACGTTTGCGGAGTATTTGCGCGCTACGGGTATCGAGGGGCCGGTCGCTATCGTAGGCGATGACGTGCTCCCAGGCATGTACGACCGCGTCCTGCGTCAGCACACGCCGCAAGTTGAGTGGGTGTCAGAGGAGCAGTTGCTGGTTAGGCCTCAGATGATCAAGAGTGCCCGCGAGCTTGAGGCTTATCGAATTGGGGGGGAACTCGTGACCGCAGGCCTGACCGCGGCCGTGGAGGCGATGATAGTGGGTGAGCGGCAATGCGAGGCGGCGGGCAGGGCAGCCGCGGCGATCATGCGCGGCGGCGGCGGGTTTCATCGCATCGACATCAATCACGGACGCTTCAGCGAGAAGTACTTTTTGAGCCGAGACCTTTATGGGCATAACAGGAGTGCACCGTCGCCTGGCGATCTATTCACGGTGTGGATCTATGGCCCTCTTTTCGAGGGTTACTTTATGGATCCCGGTCGAACAGGCGTCTGCTCAGCTCGTCCCACGCCGGCGCAAAGGTCATTGCTCGAAGACTGCGCCTCGATTGTGAGTGGCATGTTGGAGTCCGTCGTACCGGGCGTCAGCGCGAGAGCGGTGGGACGTAAAGGCTGGGAGCTCTCCCAACAGGTGGGCTATTCCGACGGTCCGCCAGGACACGTATTTCCGCTCCTTGGTCATGGCCTAGGTGTGTCTGTACCGCCCCTCATCATTCCATTCGGTGATGTGGAAGGCGGGGAGCTTGGCTGGACGGCCCTCGAAGCGCCCATCCAGGCGGGCATGGTGCTCGGTGTCGAAGCATTCCTTGCCCGTGAGGGTGTCGGGCGTGCAGGCTTTGAGCGCAATGTCATTGTCACCGATACCGGTGTCGAGCTCCTCGAAAAGACGCCAATGCTTTTCTGGTAGGAGGCGCAATCATGGATGCCTCGCGAATCGAAAGCCGAGACGGGTACGTGGATACCGGCGGCGCGATCATCTACTACGCGACGATAGGAACGGGTCCACCTCTGGTGCTGCTGCACGGTGGCCCGGGCGCTACGCACGCGGACTTCCTGCCTTATTTATTGCCTCTCGCGAGGCGTCGACAGCTCGTGCTGATCGATGAGCGTGGCTGTGGGCGCTCCCAGCAGTTTGAGGATCATTCTCAGTACAGTCTCGCCACGTTGGCACACGATATTGAATCGGTTCGTTTGGCATTGGACTTGGGCAAGATCGATCTGCTGGGGCATTCCTTCGGTGGAATTCTCGCGCAAGCGGTGGCGATCGACTATCCGGCTGGCATTCGTCGACTGATTATTGCGGGCTCCGGATCTTCCGCCGCGCGCATTAACGCGGATTTCAAGCGGATCAAGAATTCCATGGATGAGAACGTGCGTGCGCAGATCGAAGCCTTGGAGGCCCGCGGTGTCATTGGCGCGGATGGGGCACAGCTGCCCGAATATCGCGCGCTCGCGGATAAGGCAGAGGCGTCCTACCTCTATTTCATCCGACCGCCGGCGTGGGACAGCGCTAGAGCACCCATGGGCTGGGATGTACTCAACCAGATCTGGGGTGCGAACAGTGATTTTCGCATCGATGGCAGCCTCGCGGGCTTCGACTTCACGGAGGCACTACGGAAGCTCAAGATCCCCGCGCTTGTCATCTATGGCGACCATGACATGGTTTCTGATGCCACGGCTCAGGAGTCACACGCGGCGCTCGCCGGTTCGATGCTGATCAGGATTCCGCGCTGCGCGCACATGATGATGGTCGATCAGAATACGGCGTTCATCGATGCGGTGACGAGCTTTCTCGAGCAGTAGGGCATACCGACGGGACGCTGTGAATTGAAAGACAACCAAGTGAAGCGTCCTTGGTCGATCGCGCGGCTCGCGCCCATCGTTGTAGTGGCTGTCGCCACGCTCGTCTACAACACGCTCCCCGCCATTACGGGCCTGCTCGCTCGGCAGCTGGGATTCGACTCGGAGACGCTTGGGGCGTTTGGCTCCGCGGATCTCTTTGGAATGGGAATGGGTGCCTTGGCAGCGATTGCCGTTATGCGCAACACCTCACCGAGGGCAACGGGTGCTATCGGTTTAGTGGTGTTGCTTGTCGCTGATCTCGGTTCCGCAATCTCGGGTAGCGCTGCCGCGCTAGTGTCCCTGCGCGCCTTGGGCGGCGTGGGTGCAGGGCTGGCAGTGAGCGCCGGCTACTACATGTTCAGCCTTGAGGACCAACAGCGCAACGCCGCGGCCTCCATGCTTGCTCAGATTGCGCTCGCTGTCGTGGCGGTCGCTGGAATCCCGAGGTTGGCGCACTTATGGGGATGGCGGTCGGTGTTCGTGGGATTAGGTTTACTCTTGATTCCCTGCCTGCTGCTCGCGCGACAGTTCTCGGCAGGGTACAAGGAGACGAATCCAGGAGACTTATCCGGCAGTCAGACGTCGGGCGTTCTGTGGCTAGGACTGATCTCCTCAGCACTGTTCAATGTGGCTGTGGACGGGTACTGGACCTACATAGAGAGCATCGGCGCCGCGGCAGGTATCACGGAGGACATGATCTCCTGGGGTCTGTCGATCTCGACTGCCATGGGCCTTCTGGGAGCGGTTTTGGCAATCGTTCTTGGTGATCGCGTACATGGGTCAATTGTCGTCGCCTGTGTGATCGTGAACATTATCGGCATCGTGGCCAGCAGTTACCCGAGCTCTTGGGTATATGTGACTGCACTATCGGTGTATTACGTGACTCTGCCGATCTATTTCTCCGCTCAGTTTGGCGTCGTGATGCGACGCGCAGCCAGCAGTCGCATTGCAGCCCAATTCACGGTCTCGATCTACGTCGGGTCATTGGGCCCAATCCTCGCTGGTCTGGTAGCCAATCACTATGGAGTACTTGCGGTCAGGTGGTTTGTGGTCGTGTTAACAGCCGTGTCGGGAGTGCTGTTATGGCTTGGTTTTTTTAGTTTCTACGGTATACACCGACCTTCGGACAACGGCGTGGTTTCTAGCCCCTAACGCAATAGCGTTGTCTCGTAACCGAGGAGCCGATGGTTGTCGGACTGAGAGTCCGATGTTCTTCATCTCGCGGAATTTGAGTTCGACGTGAAGGTGGCAGCTCTGGTCGTCTAACGCGAGTTCTCTGCTTACTCGCGCGTGAATCCTCTATAGTTCGCCTTCAAATTCGACCCGCGATAGGGCTCGAAATAAAGTGACTATAGAGTGATAA
>Ga0209006_10002528_pt1 | contig 16684 bp, 16 predicted proteins | sample JacPin_JW_Ref_O2_FD_188567 | JGI IMG/M metagenome (GOLD analysis project Ga0209006, IMG submission 188567) | Forest soil microbial communities from Algoma, Ontario, Canada - Jack Pine, Ontario site 1_JW_Ref_O2 (SPAdes) (version 2) | ecosystem: Environmental > Terrestrial > Soil > Boreal... | reverse complement strand
AGGCTATAAGCCGCGTTCTTGTCGGAGTGTGGCTCAGTCCGGTAGAGCACTGCGTTCGGGACGCAGGGGTCGCAGGTTCAAATCCTGCCACTCCGACCAGAAATCATTGGGCTTTTCGTCTGATTTTGCACCTCGGTCAAGTTGGCCACCGTTTCGGCGATTGAAACGATCCTATCGGTCTGGCCAATCGCTGCAGCAAACCGTGGACGTGAAGAACGATATTTCCCAGGGCCATTCTCGACCAGACCATCGAGCGACTGTTGAGTTGTGGGAATTATCCGATAGCTAGAGAGGCCGCGTCCTGAGCTACGCCCTATCAGGTCCCTGTTGCTCTTCGCGCTTGAGCTGCTGCTGCTTGTATTCGGCCTGAATGGCAGGATCGTCGTTGCTTCCACGAACCGTGTCGGCGTCACCCGTACCGCCATCGAGGCCCTTGGCTGCCGAGATGTGATCTTTGAGATCAACTGCAGCCGGGCGGATGTCGGGCTCCAGGTACTTGTCGAGTATTCCCTTGCCGGGATTGTCGAGTTCCTTTGTCAGCGCCCGCAAATAGGCGGTCTTGTCGGTCGAGGCCCAGTCAACGCTGAAGCCGGCGCGCTGAGCCAGGATGGAGTGTATGACCATCATCGCGCGTCCGTTGCCGTCCAGGAAGGGGTGGCCGTGAGCCAGGTAGCCCATAACTTCGCCCGGCTTTTCGCGCATAGCCCGGGGGTCGTTGCCAAGTTTAAGCGCATGCTCGATCGCGTTCTGTATGAATTTCGGATGTGCGAAAAGAACGCCGCCTCGGCTTACAGCAATGTTAGGTGCCGTCTTTGTGCGATCATGCCCGGCCCAGGGATACATCGCCTCGAAGAGCGTTTCGTGAGTCCTGAGCAGGTCATCGTAGGTCAGGATCCTCTTTTTCTGAAGCGCAGCGAAAGCGTCATCAATACCCGTCGTAAAAGAGGCATGCTCCAGCCTTCTGACGATGGCGGGATCCTTCTCTTGGGCAAGATTACGTAGGTAGCCGCGCGTTTCGAAGTCGCCGAACGGATCAAATGTCACAGCTTGGCTTCGCGTAGATAGCGGGCCTGAAGCTGGATCATTTCCGCGCGTGTGATCCGGTTTGCGCGCTGCAAGCCGATCAATAGCCGCTCGATCTCATCGAGTTCGACCATATCCCCAGCCAGACGCGACACGTGGTGAGCAAGAAGGTCATTTGGACCCTCGGAGTAGGAGACGTGATACGTCCGGGCAAGGGTCCGGATGTGTTCAGCGGTCGAGGCGGCGGTCAGCTTTTCCATGCGTACAATATAGCATTCTGTGACTGAAATTCTAATTAACGAAAAGCAACTGGAAATCAGCAGCTTGTGGGCCAAAAGCGCGGGGCATCAGGCTCATCGATGCGATGGGAATTTATACTTCGTTGTGGCGGCAGCCGGGTCTGGTGCTGCCAGACGGCAATCATTTGAACGTCGAAGGCAATAGACGACTGGCAGCAATCCTGGCGCGAATGTTGCAGTTACAGGCGACTCTAAGGAAGCGGTGGGTGACCGCGGCGTTAGGTGCTTCTGATAATCGGGCGTTAGCGGGCATTGTTAGCCATCAGGTTTTGTCTGAGCCTTACTTTGTCGATCTTGCCGAGCGACGTCAGTGGCAACTCGGTAACTATGTGAACATGCTTCGGAGCGTGAATCGCTCCTCTTACCGATTTGACGTGTGCAACGATCGCTTCCTTTGAGACGTCGGATTGGGGGTCTACGATAACGGCTGCCGCGACGGCTTCACCCCAATACTCGTCGGGCAGTCCGACGACTGCAGCCATTCGTACACCCGGACAGCTCGCGAGAGCATCTTCCACTTCTCGCGGATAGATGTTGAAACCGCCCGAGATGATGAGGTCCTTCTTGCGATCGACGATGAACATGTACCCGCGCTCGTCCATGCGTGCGACATCGCCGGTATGTACCCACCCGTCTCGGAGCGTTTCGGCAGAGAGTTCGGGCTGACGCCAGTAGAAATCCATCGCTGCCGGAGTGCGCGCACATATCTCGCCGGGCTCGCCAACCGGGACCTCTTGGCCTTCGCTATCCAATAGCCGAACCTCGCAGTTCGCCACCGGCAATCCGCAAGACGTCAAGAGCTCCGGGACCAGGTGGTCCTGGCGCCGGAGCACTGAAATCGGGTAACACTCGGTTTGACCATATCCCTGAGACAGAATCGGCCCTAATCGATCAATCGCCTGCCGCAGTCTCTGCGGCGACGCCGGTGCGGCACCGTAATAGATGCACTGAAGCGGCCCGATATCATTCCGGGCGAGTTCGAGATGGTCCAGCAACGCGTACAGCATCGTCGGCACCAGAAACGTTATGTTGATCCGTCTCTTTTCAATCGCGTTGAAAACCCTGTCGGGTTCGAACTTCGATACCGTATGAACGGTTCCACCCCGATGCCAGGTGGGAAGTAGCATCGTTCCGCCCGCATGGCTGTTCGGGGCGATAGCCAGATAGTGAGGGAGTTCAGGCAATTCGATATCGGCAAGAACGCTCACGCACGCGAAGGCGACCGCGTTTCGGTTCGACCGAACTGCGCCTTTGCTTCGACCAGTCGTGCCGCCGGTATAGTGGACAAGTGCGATATCGTCGGGCTCGGCCAAATCAATCGCTGTCGTCGCGCCGCTATCTGCGGCGAGCTGCAACAGGTCTGGGGCGGCGTCAAAAGAGCCCAACGAGAATAGTTTGACCACGCTCCCGCATTTGGAAGCCAAGTCCCTGCCGCGCTCGGCGTGCGTCGCAGGGGAGATGACGATAGCGGCTGATTCACTGTCCTCCACCTGGAAGGAATGGTCGGCAAGTGAGCCCTTGGGATGAAGCCAGGTGGCGCTTAGCCCCAACCCTTGAGCCGCAACGGCTGTGCACCAGCTCTCCGCCGAATTCTCGGAGAGCAGGGCGACGCGTTCGCCTCGCTTGAGCCCACCGCGCGAAAACACCGACTGAATGCGTCCGATCAAATCGGCTGCCCCAGCATAACTGACGGTTCCCATCTCGGAGGAAAACGCAATCCGGTCGGGATATCGGCGTAGCGCGCGAAGTGTCTGCCCGGCGATTGTAAGGCCGCTGTGGATCGACAGGCTCATCGCAGTCCTCCCTTATTCGTCTTTTCTGGCGATAAAGTTACTTCATAGTAAAATTACTGCTGAGCCTCTGTCATGCGCGAAATCAGCGCACGGCCTGTGATTCGAGTGCGTCATGCTTGGTCCGAGCGCACCTTTATGGATTCTCGCAGATAGTCGGAAAACCGGTCCGCCATCTCTTGCCCGCTGAAGGCGCCATCGGATCGAAACCAGCGGGTCATCCAGTTCACCGATCCCATGAAGAAAAAGACGGTCAGCTTGGGATCAACCTTGCGGATGGACCCGTCTTCGACGCCTTTTGCAATGAGGGCACGGAAACGACGATCAAAGCGGTTTCGGCCGGCCACGATCGTCTTCTTGTTTTCAGGCTGGAGGGCATCAAACTCCATCAACACCGCGGATGCGCCAAATTCTCCCGTGAGGAGTTCGACGTACCGGCGTGCGAGCGCCACCACCCGATCGAGCCCGCTGCCGGGCAGGCTCTCCGCGAAGTTCATCGCCTGAGCACCGAGTTCGTTCGAAATCAGGTGGCAGGCGTAAAGGATCTCTTCCTTGTTCTTGACGTAGTAGTAGAGAGCCGGCTTGGTGACGCCGAGCTCTGCCGCGATGTCGTCAAGCGAAGTATTATAAAAGCCGCGCGCACTGAAGGCTCTGGCAGCCTTCCGGATCAGGGCAGCCCGCTTTGCTGCGAACTGCTCGTCGCGACTCTGACCGGCGTCTTTCCAGGCGTCAGCCCTCCGAGGTCGTGCAGGCAAAGTCGTCCCCCCTTGGTCCGGCGATTATCAGAAGCGTCCCTCTTAAACAATCAGCTCGCGGTTCGATCGGTTGCATATGTACGTCCTCACGCGGAGAAGGCATACCCCCCGTTGACCGGGTAGGTCTGGCCGGTGATCCAACTCGCCGCATCCGAGCTGAGAAAAAGGATCATATTGGCGGCGTCGGTCGGCTCGCCGAGGCGACGGATGACGTAGCTCTTCAACATGCGGGCGACAGCTTCATCACTGATGAGGCCGGCCACACCCGGCGTCCGGATTCCCGACAATGCGACGCAATTGGCGGTGATGTCATCCCGTCCGACGGCTTTGGCGAGCGCTCTCATGAAGCCCGCCGCTCCGGCCTTTGCGCCAGAATAGACCGCAAGGTGAGGCTCGCCCACGCGGCCCGCATCCGAAATCACCGTGGTGATTCGTCCGTATCGCCGCGACATCATATTCGGCAATGCCGCCTTGCAGCAGTTCAAGACGCCATAGAAATTGGTGCCGAGCCAGGCGGCCCAGTCTTGCGGGCCGGTCTCCCAAAACGGCTTGATGTCCGCGACATCCTGGGTCGGTCCCGCATTGCCGGCATTGTTGACCAGGACATCGACGGGACCGAAAGCCTCCTGCGCCTTCGCGAACATTTGCGCGACCGACTCAAGCGAAGTGACGTCCGCCTGAACGGCGGTAGCGGAACCGCCCATAGCGCGAACCTCTTCGGCAACGGCCAGCGCTCGGTCCAGATGAAAATCGTTGACCACGACGCCGCCGGCACCGTTGGAAGCGAGGTGCAGCGCGGCCTGCCGACCCACGCCTTGGCCTGCGCCGGTCACGAGCGCGACGCGTCCCTTGAGGTCGAGGATGTCGGTCATAAGGAGCTCTCTCAAAATCGATATTGACTTTTAGTACAATCTTTTTACTTTGAAGTAAATAGACAAGGGCGGACTAAATGACGGACGAACTGTCCATTCAACGACGCGGTTCCGCTGCCTGGTTCACGCTGAATCGTGCCAGCGAGCTGAATAGCCTGAGCTCGAACCTGCTGAAGGCCCTGGATCTCGGCCTCGCCGAGATGCTGGCGGATCGATCGGTCCGGACGATCGTCTTCACGGGCGCCGGTCGCGCCTTTTGCGCAGGCGCTGACCTCAAATTCCTTGAAACACTGTCCGACCACGAGCGTGACGAAGCTACCGCGGCGTTCCTTCTGACCGCGACAACTCTGATGTCGAGAATTGCGGCAAGTCCGAAGCCGACGATTGCTGCGGTCAATGGCACCGCTGTCGGCGGCGGCCTGGAACTGCTGTTGGCTTGCGATATCATCATCGCGGCGCGTGGGGCACTGATCGGAGATGGTCACGCCAACTACGGGCTTCTGCCCGGCGCCGGCAGCAGCATTCGCTTGCCTCGCCGGATCGGAATCGGACGCGCCAAACAACTCCTGTTCACGGGGGAGCTATTGTCCGCCGAGCGACTGGCGGAGTTCGGTCTCGTCAACGAAGTCGTCGATCCCGCGGAACTTCACGCGCGCGTCGACGCAATCGCCGCCGCCATTGCGGTCAAAAGCCCGATCGGGCTCGCGCGCATGAAGCAGATCGTCGAGCACGCCTTCGACATGTCAGAGTCGGCCGGCCTCGCGCTGGAACAGGCTCTAAGCAATCTGCACGCGACAAGCTTCGACCGAAGCGAAGGTTTGGCAGCGTTCCGCGAACGCCGCAAGCCGAGTTTCCTCGGCCGATAGTTGCCACTCCAGGGAGCAAGCGTCATGAAGGAAGAAGTCTTTGTCGTCGGCGTCGGTATGACCCGCTTCGGCCGCTGGTTGGATCGGTCCATGAAATCGCTTGTGGCCGAAGCCGTTCTGCAAGCGCTCAGGGATGCGAACTGTCAGGCTGCCGATATCGAGGTCGCATTCTTTTCGAATACGACGCAGTCGATTATCGAGGGTCAGCATTTGATTCGCGGCCAGATCGCGTTGCGAGAGATCGGTATCGAGTCGATCCCGATCATGAACGTCGAAAACGCCTGTGCCAGCGGGTCTACCGCCCTCTACCAGGCGATAAACCATCTTCGCGCCGACGCTGCCGACATCGCGCTCGTGGTCGGCGCCGAGAAGATGTATCACGAGGATCGCCGCAAATCCGCTGCCGTCTTCGATGGCGGATGGGACGTCCACGAGTCGAAGGCCGTTGCCGAGCGGCTCGCTTCGATCGGCGCCGGCTTCCCGGCCCCGGCAGGGCGTGGCCCCGGGGTAGCAAGCCCGTTCATGGAGCTGTATGCGTCCCTCGCCAAGGGCCACATGAGCAAATTCGGTACGACCGAGCGTCAGCTCGCGACAGTCGCCGCGAAGAACCACCGCCATTCCACGCTGAACCCTCTATCGCAATACCAGAACGACATGAGCGTAGAAGACGTTTTGGCCGGCAAACTCATCGCCTGGCCGCTCACGCTCCCGATGTGTTCACCCATCAGCGACGGTGCCGCGGCAGCGATTCTCTGCACCAAGCGAGCATTACAGCGACTTTCCAACGTCCGGCCGGTCAGCGTTCTCGGCTGCGCTCTCGCCAGCGGCTCCTCCCGCGAATGGTCCGATGCCGAGGCGCACATTTGTCGACGTGCTGCGGACAAGGCCTACGACGAGGCGGGTGTCGGACCGCACGACATGTCAGTCGCGGAAGTGCACGATGCATCCGCGTTCGCGGAAATCGTCCAGATCGAGAACTTGAGGTTTTGTGAAATAGGCGAGGGTGGGGCACTTTCGGAGCGAGGCGAGACTGCGTTGGGGGGCCGAATTCCGGTCAATCCCTCCGGAGGTCTCGAATCGAAGGGGCACCCGATCGGTGCCACGGGTCTTGGTCAGATTTACGAACTCGTGCAGCAGCTCCGAGGCGAGGCCGGCGGCCGGCAGGTCTCGGATGCGCGTCTTGCGATCGCAGAAAACGGCGGCGGCTTCATCGGCGTTGAAGAGGCCGCCGCTGTCGTTACCATCCTCGGGAGATGACGGATGATTCCCGAGAAACTACGTCAAAGACTGAAGCTCCCGGTGATGGCCGCACCGCTATTCCTGGTCTCGGGACCAGACCTCGTCGTCGAGGCATGCAAGGCTGGTGTCGTTGGCGCATTTCCGACCCTCAACCAGCGAACGGCGGAAGGGTTTGAAGCATGGCTCATCGATATCAGGCGGCGTCTACCCGATGAAAGTTCGGCGCCGTTTGCGCCGATGTTCGGGATTCATCGCACAAATCCGCGCCAAGCTCCCGACCTGGCGCTTGCGATCAAATACCAGGCGCCCATCGTCATTACGACTCTTGGCATAACGCACGAGATCGTCGACGCGATCCACGCCTATGGCGGTCTTGTTTTTCACGATGCGACGACCGTCAGGCACGCGATCAAGGCGCTGGAAGCGGGCGTCGACGGGATTATTGCCGTGTCGCAGGGCGCTGGAGGTCATGCGGGAACATACAATCCGTTCGCGTTCCTGGGCGAACTGCGCCCGATCGTCGGGAAGAAGGCTCTCATCCTCGCCGGGGCGATGAGCGGCGGGCAGGCTATCGCAGGCGCGATCGCCGCCGGGGCGGACATGGTGTCGCTCGGAACCAGGTTCGTCGCCACCGAGGAAAGCATGGCGCCTCGCGGTCAAAAGCAGATGATCGTCGCCTCATCGATCGAAGATATCGTCTTCACGGATGAGATCTCGGGAATAGGAGCGAGTTTCCTCAAGCAGACCATCGAGAAGCTTCGGCCGCCGCAGAGCGGCCCCGTTCAATTCAATGTGGCCGAGGAAATCAGTCCGAAGGTCTGGAAGGACTATTGGTCTGCAGGCCAGGGCGTGGGGGCGATAACCGAAATCGTGTCGGTCCGCGCCCTCTGTGAGCAGCTCAAGGCCGAATACCAAAGTGGAGTCGCTCGCCTCGTCGGAGCACAGGTCGGCGGGCGTGGCGAGCTCATTGCCCAGGAATAACACGCAAATTCATACGGGAAGGAATCAACGATGCAAATGACCTTTCTGCTGTCGTCGAGTGCGGTAGTTTGAGGATCGTTGAAGTAGAGTAATGAGTGACAAAGCGCGACGAATAGATGGTGACGTCCGCGAACATTTCGTTCTGATGCGATTGGAGTCGAACATCCGTAACGCGCAGGAAAAGGTCAGGCGGGCCGTGGATCTCCTGGTCGAGCAAACCCGGAAGCCGATCGATAAGTCGTCAATCCTTACCGCCCTGGATCAGCGTGAAATTGCGCTGTGCATGGGTACCGGCCGATTTGGCTCGACGCCCCCGGCCCGGGTCTTCGCCTGTTGCCGGCCTCCCATGACGTTTGCGGTGCTCCGGGATTGCGTTTCTCACTTCGTCCGCAAAGTCCGCCATGTCGCGCCGGATTTGGTCATGTGGACCGGCATCGGCGATCATCCGCTGCAGGAAGTCGTGAACGAAGTCCGGGCTAAATTTGGCAAGCTCGGATGCCAGGGTTTCGACACGGCGGCGATGTTGGGCGGTGCGCTCGCGGCGGCGGTTGGCACGGTCAACAATGTCGCTCATGATTGCGCCACCTTTCAGTCAGGGGTCTTTGCGGTTTTGGCCGTGTCACCATAGACGCGCATTTCCAAACCGTGTTCTTCGGAAATGTTGAAGTCGAGGCGATGGACAGGGCGCAATCGCAGCGCGGGGGAGCCTATGACTTGACGGCGCCGGCGGTCATGCCGTCGATGAAGCGACGTTGCAGCAGCACGAAGACCAATACCACCGGCAGCACGATGATCACCGCTGCCGCCAGCATCGCGCCCCAATCCGTCGAATATTGCCCGGTCAAATTGTAGAATCTGACGATGGCCGTGACATTGCTGTCATTCTGCAGGAACGTGACTGCGATGACGAACTCATTCCAGGCGTTGAGGCCGACGATGATCGCGACCGTCAGAAGCCCGGGCCTCATCATCGGCAGGATGACGTAGAAGAATTTCTGCCAGGCTGTCGCGCCGTCCACTTCGGAGGCTTCCTCCAGCGCATAGGGGATCGAGAGGACGTAGGTGCGCAACAGAAAGATCGAAAACGGCGAGAACATCGCCGTATAGATCAGCGCTACCGCCGGGATCGAATTGACCAGGCCGAGTTTCGCGAAAATGAAATACAGCGGATACAGATAGAGCTGCACCGGCGCGGTGATCGACGCCATGAAATAGAAGGTGAGGAAGCGCCAGCCGCGCCCCTGCTGGCGGGCCAGCACATAGGCGCAGGGAGCGGCCGTGGCGCAAACCAGGATGATGGTCAGGCCGGCTACTTCGGCGCTGTGCAGTAGGCTCGGACCGAGCCCGGCATTCGCCCAGGCCGTGGTGAAGTTCTCCCAGTGCAGCCGATCGGGCAACGCAAGCGGACTGGTGCTGATCTCCACGGACGTTTTCAGCGCATTCATGACCGCGAGCACGATCGGCAGCAGGGAGGTGAATGACGCGATCCCGATCAGGATCAGGCAGAGGGTCCGGTTCAGGCGACCTTCCATCATGCCGCCTGGGCGCTTTCGCGGGTTTGCAGCCATAGATAGACCGCCGTCGCGCACAGGCCAAACAGGCTCATCACGCAGGCCGCGGCCGTGGCCTCGCCGACGTTGCTGTCGAAAAAGGCGTGGCGATAGGCAAGCGTCGCCAGCACCTCGCTGCCATAGGCGGGGCCGCCCTGGGTCACGATGTAGATGAATTCGAAGACCTGGAACGACCAGATCACGGTGAGGATCATCATCAGCGCCAGCGTCGGTCGAATCCCCGGCAGCAGCACGTAACGCAGCAACGCGAAAAAACCGGCGCCATCAAGCCGGGCCGCCTCGATCTGATCGATGCTGATCTGCCGCATGGCGGCGAAGAACACCACTGCGAGAAATCCCCACCAATGCCAGATGTCGACCGCGGCGACGGCATAGAGCGACCGGTCGGGGTCGGCGAGCGGATCCGAAATGGAGAAGCCGTGGCCGTTGAGCCAGCCCACGAGCCCGGTGGTGGGGCTGAAGATCATGCCCTGGAAGATGCGCCCGGTCACGGCGGCCGCAAGGATCCGCGGCAGGAAGATGATCGATTGCACCACGATGCGCATTTGCGGCGCCATCATCAGCGCCGCGGCCATCACCACCGCAAGGCACATCGGGATGACCAGGAAAATCGCCGTCCAGATGAAATTGTTGGTCAGGGCGGACCAGAACACGGGATCTTCGAACAGGTTCTGGAAATTGGCTAATCCCGCCCACGCCGGCGTGCCGATACCGTCCCAGAAGAAAAACGCTCCCGCCAGCGTGAGCAGGGCCGGGATCAGGATGATGCAGACGTTGATGAGCAGCGCGGGAAGCGCAAACAGCCACATCACGTCGCTCAGGTCGTGCTGGGAGGAAGCGGCGGCACCTTGCCTTCCCTATATTCCTGCGCGAACACCGTCTGCAGCCGGTTGAGAAAGGCCTCGGTGGTGATGCGGTTCAACCAGACCTGTTCGATACCCTCGATGACATAGCTGTTGGAGGCGTTCGGCCAGAACGTCCAGGTCGTAAAGCCGAACCGTCCTTTGCTGAACGCCTCGTGCAGGCCGGCAATGGTCTTCTCGAACAGCGGATAGCCGATGCCCTGCAACAGATCGGGTGGAAGGTCCTTCACCGGCAATGCCCACTTGCCGGGCCAGTCGCGATTCATGGTCTCGTAGAATTTCCGCGACAGCATGAACTCGAACACCGCCGCCGCGCCTTCCGCGTTTTGCGAACTCTTCGCGATCGAAAGCGTGGCGCCGCATGCCAGATGCACCAACGGTGCGGTGACCCTCTCGCTAAGGCCGGGTATCGGAACCACGTCCATCACGGTGTCCGGCTTGGACATGCCGTAGGACTTGGTGCCGAACGACCAGGTACCGTTCATCGCCATGGCAGCCTTGCCGTTCACCACCTGCAGGAAGCTCTGCTCGATGGTGAGTGAAAAATAATTCTTTCCGAAGTAGCCCTTGTTGTACCAGCTCTTGGAGAGTTCGACGGCTTCGACGAAAGGCGGCGCCGTCCATGGCAGTTCGCCGCTGAGCGCCTTGCGGACATTGTCGGGACCGGCGACGTTGTTGAAGAACACCGTCATCAGCCATTCATTGACGCCCTTCCAGTCGGCATTGCCGGCACCGAAGGGAACGATGCCCTTGGCGAGAGCGGCATCCGCAACCTGCTCGAGTTCTGCGCGGTTGGTCGGAACCTTCCAGCCGTTCTCGCCGAACAGCTGCTTGTTGAAGAACAGGTGCATCGACTCGTAATCCCGCGGCAGCGCATAGAGCTTGTTGCCATAGACGCCGGTGTTGAGCAGCGCGGGCAGGAAACGCTCCTTCCATTTGTATCTGGCCGCGAAATCGTCGAGCGGCAGCAACTGTCCGGCATTGGCGATGGCGGTGAGGTATGCCGGGCCCGACGTTTGCACGATGTCGGGTCCGTTGCCGGCAAGCAGCGCGACTTTCAGCAGATTGTTGACGGCTGCGCCTTTTACCTCGAGCTGAAGAAGATACTTGTCCTGCGAGGCGTTGAAGGCGTCGACCAGATCGCTGCGCAGCGCCGCCTGACCGTCGGAATTGGCCTGCGCAAACCAGAAGGTGACCACCTTGCGTTCGTCGTCGGCCCTGGCCGGTGCGCGCGGCAGGCTGGCGGCCAAGGCGGCGGCAGGCAGGGCAGCAACGATTTGACGTCGGGTCACTGGCATGGCGGCGCTCCCTGTTCCCTGAACCGATCGGATCAAGCTTGTTGATATTGCCTTAGTAATACGTATAACTGCTGGAGATGACATCGTCAACACGGACACCGCCAGGCGGCGGACGCAGCGCGCGCCCGAATTCGCGGCCGACGCAAAAGGATATTGCGCTGGCCGCCGGTGTCTCGCAGGCCGCCGTGTCGCTGGTGCTCAACAAATCGGAGACACCGTCGGTTCCCGATGCGACGCGGGCGCGCATCGTCAAGCTCGCCGGTGAAATGGGCTATCAGCCGCATCATCCGGCGCGGATGTTGCGCCGGGCCCGGACCATGGCGCTGGCCTGCGTTGTGCCCGACATCACCAATCCGTTCTATCCGGGTCTCGTCAGGGGCGTGCAATTGGTCGCAGCGCCGGCCGGTTACGATGTGCTGATGTTCGATACCGACGGCCGCGAGGAGGGCGAAGCCCGCGCGCTCGACTGGCTGCTTCAGGGCCGCGCCGACGGCGTGGTCGGCACGTTCTTTCACCTGCGCGTCCCGGAACTGTCGGCGCTCGCCGGACAGCGCGTTCCGATCGTGCGGCTGGAGAGCAGGCACAAGGCGGGCGGCGATCTGCCGATCGACAGCGTCTACATCGACAACGCCGAGGCGTCGGCGGCGATGACGCGATATCTGATCGAGCGCGGCCATCGGCGGATCGCCATGATCCTTGCCGAGGTGGGCCCGAGCCAGCAGCGGGCGCGGGGTTACGCCGCGGTGATGCGTGCCGCCGGCCTCGCGGCGGATGTGGTCACGGACAGCCGCTATTCGGAAGAGTCGGGCGCGCGCGCCATGACCGAGATTCTGGCGCGCAAGCGCCATCGCCCGACGGCGGTGTTCGGCGCCAACGACATGCTCGCGGTCGGCGCGATGGTCTCGGCGCGCAGCGCAGGGCTATCGATCCCCGATGACATCGCGATTGCCGGCTTCGACGACATCCCCGCCGCCCGATTGCTCGGCCTGACCACGGTGCGCCAGCCGGAATTCGATCTCGGCGCGCTCGCCGCGCGCACATTGGTCGGCCGCCTGCAGCCGGGCGGATTGAAGCCGCGCGGCCAAAGCCTCGAACTGAAATTTGAAATCATCAAGCGTTCGTCGGCCTGACGCCTGCGGACCAAGGGAGCAACGCGTGCCTATACCACATGATTATGCCGAACGCGTCTATGCGGGCGTGCTCGGCAAGTTGATCGGCGTCTATCTGGGGCGGCCGTTCGAGGGCTGGACCTATGAGCGGATCATGCAGGAGCTCGGTCCGATCAATTTCTATGTCAACGAGCGGCGCGACGTCGCGCTCCGCTCGCACCATCTCGTCGTGACCGATGACGATATTTCCGGCACCTTCGCCTTTCCGCGGACGCTTGCCGACTGCGGCTTTCCGGAGCGGCTGACGTCGCGGCAGATCGGAAACGGCTGGCTGAACTACATCGTCGAGGATCGCACGGTGCTGTGGTGGGGCGGGATCGGCAATTCGACCGAGCACACCGCCTATCTAAGGCTCAAGTCCGGCATTCCGGCGCCGCAGAGCGGCTCGATCGAATTGAATGGCAAGACCGTAGCCGAGCAGATCGGCGCGCAGATTTTTATCGATGGCTGGGCGATGGTGAGCCCCGGAAATCCCGAGCGTGCCGCCTACCTCGCGGAGCAGGCAGGACGCGTCAGCCACGACGGCGAAGCGGTCCATGCCGCGCGGTTGCTGGCGGCCATGGAGGCGCAGGCCTTTGTCGAAGCGGATGTCGAGACGCTCCTGGATGTCGGTCTCGGTTTTGTTCCCAAGGACTGCCTGATCCGGCGTGTGGTCGAGGACGTGCGCGCATGGCATGCGGGCGACAACAGCCATGATTGGGAACGGACGCGGGCGCTGATCGCCGAGCGTTATGGCTACGACAAATTCAAGGGCAATTGCCACGTCATTCCCAATCACGCCCTGATCATCCTGGCCACGCTTTATGGCGGCAACAGCTTCCAGGCCGCGATGCGCATTGCGAACACGGCAGGCTGGGATACCGACTGCAACGCCGGCAACGTCGGATGCCTATTCGGCATCAGGATGGGGCTCGCCGGGATCGACGCCGGGCCGGACTTCCGCAGTCCGATTGCGGACCGGATGTATATCTCGACCGCGGATGGAGGCGGCTCGATCACCGATGCCGTGATCGAGGCGAACGCGTTGATCAGAGCCGGCTACGCCCTGAACGGATCGGCACCGCCGGCAACGGCCAAAAACGGCGCGCGCTTCAATTTTGAGTTTCCCGGCAGTCTTCAGGGATTTTGCGTCAAGTCCGGTGCGCCGGCTCTTCTGCAGCAGGTCGAGATTACTAATGTGGAGGGGCACAGTCGGGATGGACATCGCAGCCTTGCCATCGACTTTCGACGACTGGCGCCGGGCCTGGTAGCGCGCGTGGCGACGCCGACGTTCTTCGACAAGGATGTCTTCACGATGCCGATCTATCAGCTGTTGGCATGTCCGACGCTGCATTCCGGACAAGTCGTCGAAGCAAGAGTGCAGGCCGGCGGAAGCGTCGATGGCGTTTCCGTTCGTCTTTATGCCAGCGTCTATGACGATCGCGATCAGCTCACTCTGATCTATGGCGATTCACTGCGATTGCAGTCGGCCAGCGAGGCTGTTCTGAGCTGGCGGATTCCGGACACCAACGGATATCCGATCTTCGAGATCGGGCTCGAGCTTGAAACCGAGGCGCCGCTCGGCGTCGATGGCACGGTCTACCTCGACTATCTGACCTGGGCCGGCGCGCCCGAGACCAGGCTCTACCGGCCGGACAACAATCTGAGCACGATGTGGAAGCACGCGTGGGTGAACAATGTCAGTCAGTTTCAGACTCGTTGGGAAGGAATGCGCGTCACCAACGGCGAGGGTATCGGCTTCATCTCGCAGGGCTCGCGGGATTGGCGCAATTATCGGGTCAGGTCGGAGATCACGCCGTTGCTCGCCAAAGGCTGGGGGCTTGCGGCCCGCCTGCAAGGACGCGAGCGTTACTATGCGCTGATGTTCGACGAGGTTGATGGTGGTCGCGTCAAGCTTGTCAAACGCGATCACGGCGAGACCATTCTTGCGAGTGAGCGCTTCGCCTGGGAGTTGGATCGGCCCTACGGCTTGGAACTTCGGCTATGCGACGCCAGGATCGCATCGCTTGTCGACGGCAAGGAACTGTTCTCGCTTTGCGACGAGGACAAGCTGCGGCTTGAGGGCGGGGCGGTCGGACTTCTCGTCGATACTGGATCGATCTCGACCCAGGCCGTCCATATTTCTCCGGTTTGAGGAAGCGATATGTCGACCACCACTTCCAGCCGTTTTGAAACTCACGTCCTCGCCTGTCTGGCGTTTGGCGTCATCGGCGACGCCATGGGCACGCCGACCGAAAATCTGGAGCCGGCGCAGATCGAAGCGCGCTTCGGCTGGGTGGATTCATACCAGGGCGACGGGACCGATGACACGATCATGCGCGATCTGATCGCCTCGGCGCTGATCCGGACCGGCGGCTATGCCGACGCGGATAGTTGGGCGGAGGAATGGCGCGAGCAGCAGCACGCGATCTTTGGCAGCAAGGTTGAGCGCTTCTTTCCCTCCGTTCTGCACGCGGCCGCCAAGCTGCGACTGGGCTATGCGCCGCGCACGATCGCCGCGGGCACGATGCCGAGCTCGAGCTCGGCGATGGCAATCTCGCCGGTCGGAATCGTCAATGCCGGAAATCCGCGCGCCGCGGCGGCGCAGGCCATGGAGATCGCAAGCCTGATCCACGTGACCGATGTCGCATTCTGCCAGGACGGAGCAGCGGCTATCGCTGCGGCGGTTGCTGAAGCATTGATGCCGGAAGCGACAATCGATTCGGTCCTGAAAGCGTCGACCGCTCACTTGAAGCCGTGGAGCGGGCACGAAATGCTGACGCTGATCGCGGCCGCACTGGAACTTGCTCGCGAAACCGGCGACTACAAGCTGTTCCGGGAGCGCTATCACGACAAGTTCCGCCAGCGGATCGCCTGCGACAGTCGCGAAACAGTCCCCGCGACGCTGGCAATCGTTGGTCTTGCCGGCGGCGATCCACGATTGGCCGCCAGTTTCGGCGCCAATTTCGGACGGGATGCCGATACGGTTGCTTGCATGGCGGCCGGCATCTGCGGGGCGCTCAGCGGCATCTCGCCCGCAAGTGCGGAACTGATCGAGCGATTGCCGGCCGAATCGCGGCGTGCCCAGGTCGAACTGGCTTCGCGGCTCGCGGCCGTTACACGTGCCAAGATGGAGAGCGAATTGAAGGCTATCGCGCGTTGTCCGGTAGGCGCAGTCTCGCTCAGTCCCAAACTACCACCCGTATCGGCGTCGGATTAAAGCCGTTACAGGGATTGTTCACCTGCGGACAGTTCGAGATAACGAAAATCAGATCCATATCCGCGGTGATATCGACATAATTTCCCGGCGCGGAGATGCCGTCCACGACGTTGAAATCGCCGTTGGGGTCGATCGGGACATTCATGAAGAAATTGAGGTTCGCGACGATATCGCGCTTGGTAAGTCCATGCCTGGACAGTTCGAGAATGAAATTCTCACGGCAGGCGTGCTGGTATTTTGTCGCTTCGCCGAAACGAACCGCGTTGCTTTCGCAGGAGCAGCAACCGGCCGACGTATCATGCTGGCCGCAGGTATCGGCGGTGATCGTCGCCATGACCCGGTCTCTGTTCGAGACCAGTTTGGTGCCGAGCTGGATGTAGGCCGACCCTTGCGTGCGGAGGGTGTCCTGCACGCTGTAGCGCTCGGCCGGATTGTCCACGCTGTATAGCAGCGCATCGACGGCCTGTTGGCCCTCGGTATCGATAATGCGCAAGGTTTGTCCTCGCTTGAGGACGCGGGACCATGGCGCCTCTGCCGGGATGACGTGCACATAGATGGCGTCGGCTTCGTTTCTGGCGGTCGAACCTGCGTGTGTCGTCAATGAAACCTCCTCAGGCGTAGAGCCGATCGGTGAATTCGAAGGCCCTGATGGCTTCCGACGAAGTGGTGCGGCAGGGGTCGTCCGCTCGAGGGGAGGGCGGCTGAAAGCGTATCAGCGTGATAGGTTGGGAGGCCGGCGGACGGGCAGGGTCCAGCGGA
>Ga0209006_10002527_pt1 | contig 16687 bp, 16 predicted proteins | sample JacPin_JW_Ref_O2_FD_188567 | JGI IMG/M metagenome (GOLD analysis project Ga0209006, IMG submission 188567) | Forest soil microbial communities from Algoma, Ontario, Canada - Jack Pine, Ontario site 1_JW_Ref_O2 (SPAdes) (version 2) | ecosystem: Environmental > Terrestrial > Soil > Boreal... | reverse complement strand
TGCAAATCGATGATGTAAATTCCGTTGCGCTCTCCGAAGATGTATTCCTTCATCTTGGGATTCCAGCGCTTGGTCTGATGCCCGAAGTGAACACCCGCTTCGAGCAACTCCTTCATGGTGATAGTAGCCAATGAACCTCCTTATTTAGTCTGCATCCGGTAGTTCAAGGTTTCAAAGTTGCAAGGCCGCAAGGTTTCAAAGCTCACCAATCCGCTCCGATCTTTGAAACCTTGAAACCTCTGAAGCTTTGAAACCTTCTTTCCCGGATTGCCATTCCGTCCCCGCGCCGCGAGGCACGGAAGAATTGAACACCTTGAACACCAAGTTTCAGAGTTTCGCAGGTTTCAAGGTTTCAAAGACCACCCGGTCACTGAAAGCCTTGAAACTTTGAAACCATGGAACTTTGAAACTTTGCCATTACCGCTTGCTGAACTGGAAGCGCTTTCTGGCGCCCTTCTGCCCGTACTTTTTGCGTTCCTTGCTGCGCGAGTCACGAGAAACCATGCCTTCGGACTTCAGCTTGCCGCGCAGTTCTGCGTTGAACTGCATCAAGGCGCGCGCAATGCCGAGCTTTACCGCGTCCGCCTGACCGCGCACCCCGCCACCCAGAACGCTGGCGACGATACTGAACGAAGCCCCGGTATCGGTGGAAGCCAGTGGAGCCTTCGCAGCCGAGCGCTGAGCCGGCGTAACAAAATATTCTTCAAACTCGCGGCCGTTCACTTTGAACTCGCCGCCACCGGGACGCAGATACACGCGCGCAATCGCACGCTTCCGGCGTCCTGTTCCGTAGTATTGAACCAACTCTGCCATTTTGCTTCTAGCTCCTAAGCTTCTAGCTTGATTCCGTTTGTCATCCTGAGCGCAGCCGTTGTTCAGGCGGAGCGAAGGATCTTTAGCTTACCCGCCTAATACGCGCGCACTTCCAACTGAAGTGGCTGCGGCTTCTGCGCCTCGTGGGGATGCTTGTCGCCCCTGTAAACGTTCAGCTTGGACAACATGTGGGCCGCCAACTTATTTTTCGGCAGCATGCGGCGTACAGCATCTTCGATAATCTTCTCCGGTCTGCGCGCCAAACGCTTGCGATAATCTTCGGTGCGTAGGCCGCCCGGATAGCCGGTGTAGTGGTGATACTGTTTCTGCTCCGACTTCATGCCGGTGGTTCGAACTTTCTCGGCATTGATGACGATCACGTGATCGCCGGTGTCGAGAAACGGTGTGTACTGCGGATTTTCTTTGCCCATGAGGATGCGGGCCACTTGCGAGGCCATACGTCCGAGCGTTTGCCCGTCCGCATCCACGACGTACCACTTGCGCACAATTTCCCCCGGTTTGGGGAAATAGGTTGACATCGGAACTCTCCCAGAATGAAAAAAATTGCGAAAACGCGATTGAAATTACAAAGAAGACCGCTCGTTGATTCCCCGGCGAGGACGCCAGACCATCAGGCGGGCAACCGCGAGACTTCCCAAAGCTTTAAAGATATCGTAGCGTGCAACAGATTGTCAACGGCGGGTTAATGAGCTCATTTCCTTAAACCTTAAACAGCCCTGGGAATCCTGTGCTAACATTCCGGCCCATGGCAGCGCCGCCAGACGTTCGTCGCCGTTTGTACCTCATTTTTTGGTTGCTCACTTTGGCTGCTGTTTCCACCTTCGCGGCCGATGAGACCGGGCAACCTGCGCCTCGCTTCCGTGCCAAAACCACCAGCGGCGAGCAGTTCAACAATGCGTCCATAAAAGGCAAAGTGGTGCTGCTGGAATTCTGGACGAGCTGGTGCAAGTATTGCGAAAACGATGCTTCTCTGGTCGATGACATTGCCAAAGAATTTTCCGATCAAGGCTTGATCGTGCTCGCCATTGACGTGCTCGAGCCCGATCAAAGGGTGAAGAAATATCTGGGCGACCATCCTCGAAGCGTTCCCATCGTGCTCACGAAGGATACAAATCTTGCCGCGATGTATAACGCCACGAGTTATCCCATCTACGTAGTCATTGACCGCGACGGAAACATAGCTGCCGAACATCGCGGCGCGGCGGGTGAAAGAGGACTGCGGAGAATGCTGAAGCGCGCGGGACTTGAGGCTAAGACGGAGGCGACAAACTAGCAGCGCGGAAGAACAGCAGGTTCCTCCACTCCGCCGTCGCTGGCGCTCCGGCTCCGGCCGGAATGACCAGCGTGGGGCACGGGCGAATCACTGGTTGCCAGCTTTCAGTGGCAAGTGCCCTACTCGTAGGCCAGCGCGTCGATCGGATCTTTTTGTGCAGCTTTGTACGCCGGATATAGCGCTCCCAACAACGCTCCGGTCAGGGCAATCACAGTAGCCCTTACCACCCACTCGGCGCTCCAGAAGAGCTGCAACGTCGGCCTCTCAAATAAGATAACGTGACGCGCCAGCAAACTCACAATCGTTCCCACCACAATGCCTACAATGGCGAGCAGCGCGGTCTCGCGCAGAATCACGTTCACGATGTATAACTTCGATGCCCCGAGAGATTTCAGGATGCCAATCTCCCGCGTGCGTTCCATCACCGCCGTGTACATCGACTGAAAGATCACCAGAAACCCAATGATCATCGAGATGGCAATGACAATACGGATCGAGGTCGCGAACCCCGGCAAATTTTCCGGAGTCATCATCGATAAGTACTCCTGCATGGAGCGTACCGAATAGTTCTCCATGCCCGGAACGAGCTTGATCTCGTCCACAACAGCGTCAGTATTTCCGGGATTGTCAAGTTTTACGTAGAAAACGGACGCATGGCCGGGCGTTCCAATCAGATCTTGCATAGTGGCGAGCGGCAAAAACTTGCGTGCGCCCTTGCCATGCTCCACGATTCCCGAGATGTGGAACTGTTGATTAAGAATTTCGATCGAGTCTCCTACTTTCGCGTTCTTCGTTCCGGCAAAATAGTCATCCACAATCACGTCATCTGGCCGTTGAAACGGGCCTCCGGAGAGGAAGCGGAATGATGGCAGGATGCTGTTGTAGCTGGCGAAATCGATGCCGTAGATGATCTCCAGCGAAGGCTTGGTAGTCAGCTCCCAAATCACAGGCGCGGCCACTACGACGTGCGGCAACTGCCGCAACTTGTCGCCGACCTTCACTGGCATGGGCGCCCCGGTAACCCCAACCAGCGCCGATGAACCGGGTGGCTGCACCATTACATCCGCGCCGACGCCCATCTGGCTGGCTTTCGATCCATTCAACTGGCCATAAAAAAAAGACACAATCAGCAGGATCAAAATGACTTCCAGAGCCACTGCGCTGACGCTAATCAGCGAGCGCATCGGCCTCTGCACCAGATTGGCGACCACCATTTTGTTGATCATGAGAGTTGGTTCATTCGATTTTCGAGCGTCAGGAACTACTGAACATTCGCCGCCGCTGGTGGGGGCAGAACTGCGCTGGATTGCGGCTTGTCGAGGTGCACCACTTCCGCTCCGGGCGGGACCTGCAGCGCAAACTGGTCGTCCCGCAAGGGTTTGTTGATCTCCAGCTTCAAGATGTTCAGCGTGATGTCGTACTCTTCCTCTGGCCGGGAAATCTCGATTCGCGACGGGAAACTGACGCCGTCATGCTCCTTGTAATCGGCATACCGGGCATCCGTTACCAGCCTGGCTTGGTCATCGTATATATACTGCCGGTGCGGTTGCAGGTCAGTCCGGCTGAAAACGATCTTGCGCGAGAGCACACCGCCATTGTCCCCGATTTTTCGGATCACAATCAATTCGTAGTCATCCTGCAAAACTCGATGTCCCTTGGCGTCATGCAGAATGTCATAGCTGTGCTCCACGACCGCAACCTCATGCTCGGGATCAATCGGACGAATCAGCAACGCATCATAGATGTCCTGAGGGCGAATGGTCTCCATCGGCTGGTCGGTGGTATGCGTCTGTACGTCATTGCGTCCGACGACAAAGCGGTTCTTTGGCGGAATCCAGAGCTTGAAATCTCGACCGTCGCTTACCATGTCAAACGCGGTGGTCCGCACAATCGGCAGCAACCCGATCATGTGCAGCATTGCCGGCTTCCGGGCCAGCACGTAGCCACGAATTTCCTTGTAGTCGGTGACGTGCCCTTTTTTCGCGCCGCCAACGGACGTATCAATGTCGACGGTCGCCTGCAGCGATTGGATTGTGTTTGCCTGCTGGTTGATGATATCGATCAGTTGCGACTGGGAAGCTTCCTTCAGAGGAGCTTTTGAGTACGTTTCCTCAACCGGCCGGGTGCGCAACAGGCAGCCCATACTGGGCAGCATCACAAGCAACAGGGTCAAAGTCCAAAAGGGCAGGCTACGTCTCATGAAGTGTTTGGGTGTCCTCCAGAACATTTGAGTATATCGCGCCGGAAAGGGTGCAATATGTATGGTTTGAACATTGGGTGCGCGCATGGAGAACCCGGATACTAACGACAGCAATGTTTGAGGGGAGTTCTGGCAGCTTTGTATCATCTACACTACTGGCATCGTGCGTAGAATTTTCTCGCTTATTTTGATCCTCGCGCTCGCCTGCGCGGGCTGGTTTGCCTGGGCAGTGTGGATGCCGAACCAGCCGACTGGACAGACTTTTGCTTTGCTGCGCCCGGGATACTCGACACGCCACATTGCGGCCGAGTTGAAATCGAATGGAATTATTCGCAGCGAAGATGCTTTTATTCTCTGGCACTATCTGCATCACGGCCGCTCGCTGAAGGCAGGAGAATATCTGTTTGAAAAACCCGCGAGCCTGGTCGATATCCATAACCGGCTGGCTCGCGGCGATGTTTACTTTCACACAGTCGTGGTCCCCGAAGGCTTCACCATGTTCGACATTGCCCGTGCCATCGAGGCTGCCGGACTTGGTCCCGCGGAAGACTTCTTGAAAATCGCCAGGACTGATACAACGCTGATCTCCGATATCGCTCCCGGGGCCAAGTCGCTGGAAGGCTATCTTTTTCCTGACACCTACGAGTTTAGCCGCATGATGACTATGCAGGAGATGGCCGCAGCCATGGTGAAACAGTTTCGTCAGGTGGCAAGGCAGATCGGATTGATTCAGTCCCCGGGCGGCGAAACGGCCGGAGGGGGACCGCCCGACATCAATGCGAATGCAACTCCCATTCCGGAGGTCACGGCTCGTCTGGTTCCTACTCCAGATGAGAGGCTCGAACGGACTGTGACTATGGCTTCGATTATTGAGAAGGAAACCGCGGTTGCGGAAGAGCGCCCTCTGGTCGCCAGCGTCTACTACAACCGGCTGCAAAAAAGAATCGCTCTTGACGCGGATCCCAGCATTATCTATGCCGAATTATTGGCTGGAACCTACACTGGAGCGTTGCACCACGACGATGTGCAGTTCAACTCGCCCTACAACACCTATAAGTCAGCAGGACTGCCACCCGGACCAATCGCGAGCCCGGGCAAAAGCGCGCTGGAAGCTGCGATGCATCCGGCTACAACGGATTACCTCTACTTCGTAGCCGACGCCGCCGGCCACCACCGCTTCGCCCGCACGATTGAAGAACACAACAAGAATGTGGCGGCCTATCGACGCGCCATGCGAGGACAGTAGGGACCAAGTTGTTTCCTCGGGGATGCTCTCTCGATTACTGTTAGAGGAATTGCGAGGCGTCGATCATGGAAGCCTGAGGTCTTGCGGACGCCGTCTCATCTCCATCCAGCCCTGCAAGATCAATACTGCGGCCATACGGTCTACCGCCTTCGCGCGCTTCTCGATGGACAATTCCGTCTCCCGCAGTAGCCGATTGGCTTCCGCCGAAGTCAGCCGCTCATCCCACAGATGGACCGGCAGGCGAAAACGCTTTCGCAGTTCGTCCGCGAACAATTGCATCTTGTCGGATTGAATGCCTTCAGCGCCGCTCATGCGCAGCGGAAGGCCCACCACGATCTCCTTCACCGAGAATTCCCGAATGACTCGCTCCAGTGCCGTCATATCGGTTTTCTTGTTGCGGCGCTGCAGAGTCTCTAGTCCCTGCGCCGTTATGCCGAGAGGATCGGAAACGGCGATGCCAATTCGTCTCGCCCCAACGTCTAATCCTAGCGTTCGGCCTATTTTCCGTGACTCTGGAGTACTCACGCCGCGATTATATGCGTCTATGTAGCTTCGTGAGGTTCAGGGCATCGCCGAAAAAGAGCACTCTCTTCAAGATATTTATGCACAACAAGTTACGACCGAGTAAGAGTACTCTGGGCGCGTTGAAGCCGGCCAGTCTTGCTTTCTGTCCCATTCCGGGATAGTATATTTGTAGTAACGAGAAGATGTTTTTCCCTCACTAGACGCCTTTCCTGCCCGGGGTCGATTATGAATAGCGACTTGAATTTCCACATCGGCGATAAGGTTGTCTATCCCAACCACGGGGTCGGAATCATCGAACAAATCAGCAGCCGGTCGATTGGCGCGAACGTGGAAAAGTTCTACCTTCTTAATATCAAGGCCAGCAGTCTCAAGGTCATGGTGCCCTGTAACAATGTGGGGAGCGTTGGCATTCGCCGGGTTGTCCGCAACGGCGAAGTGCAGAAAATCCTCGATTTTCTATCGGTGCCTGAGGATGCCGGCACTGCAGATTGGAAAGACCGCTTCAAGGAAAATTCCGACCGCATGCGCACTGGATCTCTACTCGAGGTTGCTGGCGTGTTGAAGAGCCTGATCGCCCTCCATCAGGCTAAGCCTCTTTCTTTCCGCGAGAAAAAGATGCTGGAGCGAGCGCGCTACTTGCTGGTCAGTGAGATTGCCATGTCCCGCAGCTGTGAAGAGACAAAGATTGAAGAGCTTCTTACGCTCGCCCTCGCCAAATGTAACCTGCGATTCCCGGAAGCGTCCGAATTCCAAGCCTAGTCAATCGTCTTTAATAGTCATCGCTTAGGCCGAATTAATCGGTGAAAACCCATTCGGTGCGCAACACAATCCTCCTGGAAGCCATCCATCCTCCGCATGATCTGCGACATCCGCATTGGCACCTCGGGCTTTCACTATAAGCACTGGAAAGGACCGTTCTATCCCTCCAAGTTGCCCGAGTCAAAGATGCTGCAATATTACCTACAGCACTTCGATACCGTCGAACTGAATAACAGTTTCTACCGTTTACCCACAGCGGAAGCTTTCGACGGCTGGCGCAATGCCACTCCGGAAAATTTCATCTTCGCCGTGAAGGCCAGCCGTTTCATTACTCACAACAAGAAGTTGAAAGATCCGGAGAAAGCTCTCGATAATCTTCTGCCGCGCGCAGCTCACCTTGGACCTAAGCTCGGACCGATCCTGTTTCAACTGCCGCCTCACTGGCGCGTAAATCCGGATCGGCTGCTTGCTCTTCTGGAGATCCTGCCTCGTGATCTTCGGTATGCCTTCGAATTTCGCGACCTATCGTGGCTCACTCCTGAAATTGATTCCATCCTGAAGAAATGTAACGCATCCTTCTGCATCTACGAGCTGGCTGGATACCATTCTCCATTGCGCATCACGGCTGATTACGCCTATATACGGCTGCATGGTCCCGAGCCGGGCAAGTACCAGGGCAGCTATGCTGACGAACAATTGCGCGCGTGGGCACAGCGAATCGAAAGCTGGGCGCGTGAGCTCAAAGCGATTTATCTCTATTTCGATAACGATCAGTACGGTTATGCCGCCATAAACGCGATGAATTTAGGGAACATGGTTCTTGGCCGTCGAGCGCAGATTGCGTGACTTCCGGCGGAGTTTCTGAGCATGACTTTTAAACAGCTTCTTTTGAGATCGCGCGAAGTTTGCAAAGGTGGATATAATTTGGCGGGCAACTTCCGCTCAGTTCCAGAGCATCTGGAACCAAGGTTGAAGCAGTATTACCGTGGCTACGGGAGGCCGGCATGTCGAAGCGCATTCTTGTCGTAGACGATCACGATGTGGTCCGGAAGGGAGTGCGGCTCGTCTTGCAAAGTCATACCGAATGGCAGGTTGTGGGCGAAGCAGAAGACGGTTTCGACGCCATCGAGAAAATCCAGACAATGGATCCCGACCTGATCATTCTTGATATCAGCATGCCCCGTAAAGATGGTTTGGAAGTGCTGGCCGAACTCAAGCAGATGCAGGTCCGCGCCCTTGTGCTGGTGCTCACGATGCATGATTCGAAAGAGCTTTCCCTTGCGTTGCAGAAAGCCGGCGCGTCGGGTTACGTAATCAAAACGCAGGTCGCCCGCGATCTTGCACCCGCCATCCAAAATATGTTCAAAGGTGGTATGTTCTTTCCTTCCTCGGCTCAAGTTCCGCCCGATACGACAAAACCGGCAACCACGGCATAATCTTTCCGGGAAACCCGCGGACTACGCCAGCGTCGCCAGCCTCAGCCGCGCGTTTCTCGCCGGCGGCAACAAGTGTTATGTTTACCGCTGCGTGACGACTCTCGCTGACCTGTATCTTGTCGACGCTTTGAAATAGCGTCTCGGTTGCCGCACCGGGACCATCCGCTGGCAACTGCCCCAAAGCCGATTCTGGCCTGCCACCGGGAACTCCTGCTCTCTTTCGTGCGTATCTTCCGTCAAAGAAAGCACACGAGGTTTTTATGGAGAGCCAGCCAAACCCGATCGAAGTTTTCGTCAACCATGGGAATGCACATGTCCAGGAAGTCGTGCGTCAGGCTCACGTCGAATTGCGGCAGCTCTTACAAGAACGCGCCGAAGTGATACGCCGCATCGGTACGATCAAGCAAACGCTCGCAGGACTCGCCAACCTTTTCGGCGATGGAATCCTAGACGATGAACTGCTCGAACTGATCGACCGCAAAAGCAACCGCCAGCCCGGATTCACCAAGGCTTGCCGTGGAATTCTGATGGATGCAAAGCATCCCTTGAGCGCGCGGGATATGTGTGAACGCATTCAGCAAAGGGAGCCGCAGATCATGCAGCGGCACAAAGATCCCATGGCGTCGGTTACCACTGTGCTCAATCGCCTGGTGGCTTATGGAGAAGCCCAGGCGGTAGCCCTCGAAAACGGCCGGCGAGCCTGGAAATGGGCTTCAGACTCGCCTGACGATTTGGCCGCAAGCTAGCTGCCTTGAGGAGAGAGCACTCGCTGAACTATCCCGGGGGCAGCAGCATCCCCTTTTCCAAATGCCGGGTGACATGCGCATAGGAAGCCGCGTGAGGATCGTGGGTGACCATCACAATGGTCTTGTGAAAGTCCTCATTCAGCCGCTTCAGGATCTCCAGAATTTCCGTGGCTGAGTGACTGTCCAGGTCTCCCGTAGGTTCGTCCGCCAGCAAAAGCGTGGGATCGCTCACAATCGCTCGTGCAATCGCCACACGCTGTTCCTGTCCGCCGGAGAGTTGCTTGGGCAGATGGTTGACGCGCTCCTCTAATCCCACCAACTTGAGGGCTGTCATTACATGCTCGCGTCGTTGCTTGGGATTCAGCTTGGTTAACAGCAGCGGCAGTTCCACATTTTCGAATGCGGTCAGCACCGGGATCAGATTAAACGTCTGGAACACATATCCGATGTGCTCATTTCGCCAGTGCGCCGCCTGCGAATCGTTGAACCGGAAAATATTCTGGTTCTGGACGAGCAGTTCGCCGCCGGTGGGACGGTCAATCGCCGCGATCATATTCAGCAGCGTCGTCTTGCCCGAGCCCGAGGGGCCCATCAGCGCCAGAAATTCTCCAGCGGCGATGTCGATCGATACATCATCGAGAGCCCTCACTTCGAACGCCTCGCGCTTGAAAACTTTGCTCACATTGCGGGCCTGAACCACTTTCGTTCCGGTCGCGACGTTGGCTTCGGCAACAGTGCTCATAAATTATCCCTTCACCTTGATTGTGTCCCCGTCTTTCAAGTCTTGCGGCGCTTTCGTAATCACGCTTTCTCCACCCACCAACCCGTCGACGAGAAATCCATCGGTTCGCTGGCTCAAGACATGCACCTCGCGCATGCGTGCCTTGCCATCAAATGCGAGATACACCACTTTCTTGCCATCGCGATCTCGCACTGCCGAGGCCGGCACGAACGCCCCCGCAGGTTGCGTGCTGGATGCTTTTGGCGCATCCGCCAGAAACTTGACCGTGGCGTTCATTTCCGGACGCAAGAAGACATCTGGATATTTTCCCGGATTCAACACCTGAACTTTCACTTGCACCGTGGCTTTTTGCCGGTTGGCCTCGGGAGAAATTTGCGCAATCTCGCCATCGTAGGTTTTATCCGGGTAAGTGTCGGTGGTGACGATGCCTTTTTGTTTAGGGCCCAGCCGCGCGAAGTCCGCCTGCGCGATATCGAGTTCCACCTGAAGATCGTTCAGGTCCGCGAGAGATACTACCGATCCCTGGGGTCCGCCTGCGGCAGCGCTGGCGAATTGCGCGGTAATTAACTCTCCTTTTTCCGCAGTCCGATCCAGAATCGTACCGGTAACGGGCGCGCGTATTACGGTCGCATCGAGTTGCGACTTCGCATAATCGGTAAGCCCCTGCGCCTGGGCTAACGATCCGCGAGCTCTCGCGATTTCTTCCGCGCGTGGTCCAATCTTCATCAGCTGAAAAGCTTTTTCGAGAGAATTCACGCGCTGCTGGTCCGACTCGAACTTGGCCGTGGCATCGTCCATTGCCTGGCGCGAAACTACACCCCCGGCGGAAAGTTCTTTCGTGCGGTCCAGCACGAGCTTGTCATTCACCAGCGTGGCCTTGGCTTCGTCCAGATTATGTTGCGCTTGCTGAACTTCTTCCGGACGCGACCCGTGCTCCAGTTCGTCGAGGTAGGCGCGAGCATTATCCAGCGCGCCCTTTGCCTGTTCATAGGAGGCGCGAAATTCTTCGTCTTCCAAACGCACCAGCACTTGCCCTTCTTTTACCTTGTCGCCTTTTTCCACGCCGATCCAAGCCAGCCGCCCCGTAACTTTCGAGTTCACATTGATGGTGTGATGCGCGACGATGTAGCCAGTGGCCGATAACACGGTGCCGCCCACGTCGCTGCTTTCGGCTGCGGCGCGCGTGACTTCGACCTCGGGCACATCACGAGCCAGCATGCGATAGGACAATGCGCCGAGACTCAATATGACTACCACCACAATGCCAATCACAATGTATCGCCGCGCCCACGTGGGCGGTTCTCCACTGGCCGTTCCACGGTCGGTACGGTCGATTCGCAAGCTCTGCAGGTCTTCGTGTTTCGCGTCGATCGGCATAAGTGATAAATCTGAATACGAAATCGATACTGATTCGGTTTCCAAAAAATCAACCGCGCAAAGCACTCAAGATATTCTGCCGCGCCGCGTGCCACGCCGGAAATAACCCGCCAAAGAATCCCATTGCCAGCGCAAATAAGAGTGCGAATCCAGCAACCCGCGGCGTAATCTGCAGACTGAATACCACCTCACTGAACGTCACCGCGTTCGATGTTCCTGTCTGCATTCCATTGAAGGGCAGCATCAGCAGAATGCCAACGACCGCGCCCAACGTCGCCAATAGTAACGATTCCAGGACGAACGAAGTGAGAATCGAAGGCCGCGAGAATCCCAGAACGCGCAGAGTTGCTATTTCCCGGCCGCGATATGCGACCGCCGCGTACATCGTATTCATGGCCGCAAAGCTCGAACCGATGGCCATGATGACTGCTACTACGATGCCGATAAATTTGATCGGAGCTCCGGAACTGGTTTGCTTCGCGTAATAATCGGTTTCGAGAACTCCCTCCAGTTTTAGCCGTTGATCGTCACTCACGCGATTCTTCAACGCGTCGGCTGCAATGGGATCCGTGGCGCGCAGATATGCCGAGGAAAATCCTCCCTGCCGGTCGAAATCCGATGCCATCTGATTCACGTCAGACCAAATCTCCGATTCGTATGCTGAACCGCCCGCGTCAAAAACACCCACCACTTTCCATGATCCTTTACCGAACTCCATGGTATCGCCGATGTTCGCGTGGGAAAATCGCGAGCGAATCGATTTGCTCACCACCACCTCGCGCTGCCCGGTCTGAAACCATCGGCCCTCCACCAACTTCGCGCTGGGCCGCAGCTCAAGCCCATCCGGCATCATGCCCCGCACGGTCACGTTTACCTCACCCGTTCCATCCTTACGGGGAAGCACAATCACCACCACCCACTCGCCGGAAACCATGGGCTCGCCGTGACTATCTTTCGCGATACCGGGTAGAACCTTCAAGGTTGGAAACAACGCTGCGTCAAATCCCCCCGAGAGCTCTGCCTCCGATCCTTTGCGAAGCACCAGAACATTCTGGGGGTTGCCGCTGGAGACGAACGCTCTCTGCAATCCCGATAGCAGAGCCATCAAGAAAATGGCTGTAGTTACCGTAAGCGCAATACCCAGGGCGGTCATGATCGTCAGCCCCTTGCGAAGCTTTAAATTGCGGACGTTGTAACTGATCGGTATTGCCATAAGCTCGCTCTCCACTCAGCCAGACTGCTCAGCCCCGATTGTTCAACCAATGTGACGCAGGCCCTCGACGATATTGGTGCGCGACGCACTAAATGCGGGAAGACAGCCGCTGAGAAATCCTACGGTTGCCGCGACGAACAAGGATGCCAGCATGGTTGGGATCGTCACCTTCATGCCTGCAGGGATCCCGATTGCAACCGGGGAGTGAGTGAGCCACCGTATCAGCAAAGTGGCGGCCAGAACTCCCAGCACCCCTCCCGCCAGGGACAAGGCTACAGCTTCACTCACGAACATAGACAGGACGCCCTCGCGAGTGAATCCCAGTGCCTTAAGCACGGCAACCTCGCGGGTTCGCGCACGGATCGACATCGCCATGGTATTCGCAGAAACCAGCAGAATCGCAAAAACCACCGCGCCGCAAATGCCGAGAATAAACGCCTTTACGTTGCCCAGGGACGAGACGAAAGAGAGGCGAAAGGCTTGCTGGCTCTCCGTCTTGGTCCGCTGCGGCGCATTGCGAAACATTTCGTCGATCACCTGGGAGACAGGTGCCACGTCACCGTTTGACGCAACCTGGGTGACATACCAGCCAGCCTGACCCTTAAACCAACTTACGGACTCTTCCAAATACTTGGTATTGAAATACAAAGCCCGAACCGGGGGGTCGACGGTATAGATCGCCCGGATTGTGACCTCTGGATGCACAGGAAAGTAGGGGCTCTGCAGAGTGAGCTTGTCGCCGATTTTCCATCCGAATTTTTTGACCAACTCGATATCGACCATGGCGCCGGTCCGGTCCTTTTGCCACGCGAGCAATTGGTCAGCAGGGACGATCTTGTCGGGCGCGACCTTCGGATACTCATCCGGATCGGTTACCAGCTGGGCGAAGGAGTTGGTGGCGCGATCGTCCTTGTATACGTTCCCGAAGTAGGTCATCGGCGCGACGGCGAGCACCCCGGGTACGCTGCGGATTTTGTCGCGATAGTATGCGGGCAGGAAAAATGCCAGCGAAACCCGGTCCCGGGTGATGATGGTCTTCACCGCATTCGGCGGTCCCTTATCGATGTAAAACGTGCGCCAGATCGACATCATCATGGTGAGCAATAGCAGCGAGAAGCTGATGCTAAGCATGGTGAGCAAACTGCGCCGCTTGTTACGAAACGCATTGCGGACTATGAACCCAGTGAAAGTCATACGGTCAACCAGATTTCAACCAATGTGCCGCAACCCATCCACAATATTCACCTTAGAAGCGTGGTACGACGGAATCAGCGAACTGACGAGGCCGACGAGTGCGGAGACGAATAAAGAGATCACCCACATACCGGGCGTCACTCGCATGTTGAAAAAACTAAAGAACTGGGGTGAGTGCGTCACCATGTAAATCAACCCGTACGCCAAGCCAACCCCGATGAGTCCTCCCGCCACCGCGAGCGCGACTGCTTCACTCACGAACAAACCCAGCACGCTTTGCCGCGTGAATCCTAAAGTTTTGAGCACGGCAACTTCTCGCGTTCGCTCGCGGATCGACATGGCCATCGTGTTCGCGGAAACCAGCAGAGTCGCAAACACCACCGCGGAACAAATCATCAGTATGAAAGCCTTCACATTGCCCATCATGGCAACAAACTCAAGTCCAAAAGCCTTTTCGCTCTCAGATTTCGTGGGCTGCGGCGAGTTGCGAAACATATCGTCTACCGTGCTGGCGATGCGGCTCACATCTCCGGGAGAAGCGGCAAGAATACTGAAAGTTCCGGCCTGACCTTTGAACCACGACACCGCTTCTTCCACATACTTCGTATTGAAATACACCGACTTGTTGTCCGGGACAGAGCTAAAGATTCCTCGAACGTACAACTCGAGATTGACGGGATAAATCGTGCCTTGCAGAACGATCCGGTCACCCAGCTTCCAGCCGTACTTTTTGGCCAGGCTGTCATCCACGATCACACCCTGGCGGTCGCGGAGCCATGCGGTGCGTTGCTCGTCGGGCATTTGTATGTCCCGGAAAACCTTAAAAAACTCCTCGGGATCGGTGCCAAACTGCGCAAAAAAATTCTCCGGCTTCTGATCTTTATAGATTCCGCCAAACCAGGAGACTGGCACCACGGACACCACTCCCGGGATTGCCCGGATTTTCTCCCGGTAGAAACCAGGCAAACTAAACGTCAAAGAAACGCGGTGCCGGGTCACCAGCCGCTCCGCGGACTCCGCGCTGCCCTCGTCGAGGTAAAAAGCCCGCCAGATCGTCATCATCAGTGTTAGCAGAAGCAAAGAAAAAGCGATGCTAAGCACGGTTAATATGCTGCGGCGCTTGTTGCGGAAGGCGTTCTTCGTGATAAATCGGCTCAGTGTCATGATTAGAACCCGGGGAAGAAGCGATATGCCGGACTGCGGAACAGCATAGCCCGTGCAGGCCACAAGGATAAACGAATGACCGCGCTCCCCACAACCCGTCGCTGCGCCCGGATAGACACCGAACTCCACTGTCTTAGCACCGCCAACATTCTTTATCCCGTCGTGATCGGGCGCCAGTGGAGATCGTCATCCGGCTGTCATGACAAATGTCATCCGGTAGTCCCTCAGGAGGTTAAACGTTCGGAGAGCCAAAAGGTTACGCGTATTTAGGTGTACGGGCGGGATTTATTGCCGCCAAACTGGGCTGCGCCCAGCGCTTCTGGCAGAAGAATTTCTCAGTACTTCGGTAACTCGAACCTGCAACTCCTGAGCGTTATCCTAACCCTGCTGCCCCGGATTTAGATCCTCGCAGACTCCCCGCGGGGAACTGCGCGGCTGTTTTCTTGTGATGAGGCACGGAACAAAATGTCGACAATCGGTCACTTCGAAATTCTGAGCGAACTCTCAAAGTCTGCCACTGGTACGGTCTATAAGGCAAACGATCCTCAAACCAGCCAAACCGTCGCGCTGAAGGCGATCCAGCTGTCCGCATTCGGCGACAGCGCTGGCGATCTGGAGAAGTGCCTGCTGGAAGAGGCAGAAGCCACGAAGGTTCTCAGCAATCCCAACCTCGCGCCGGTGTACGGTGCGGGCGAAATCGAAGGCCAGTTCTGCGCTGCCATGGAATACATCCAGGGCAACAGTGTGGCCACGATGCTGGCGCGCAAAGAAGGCTTCTCCATCTGGGACCTGCTCGATATCGGACGCCAGGTGTGCAGCGGCCTCGACCATGCACACTCGCAAAACGTGTTCCACTATAGCCTCGAGCCCTCGAAAATCATGTGCGGCTGGGACGGCACGGTTCGCGTTCTCGGCTTCGGCGTCTCCAGCGTGGGCAAATTCGCCGCGCAGATGCCTGGCGTTCCGTCGATCCTGCACTATATGTCTCCGGAGCAGATCCGCGGAGAAGCCATCGATGCACGTTCGAACCTGTTCAGTCTGGGCGCACTGTTTTACGAGATGGTGACGGACCGCAAGGCTTTCGATCGGGAGGATTCCGAATCTCTTCGCCAGAGCATTCTCGAAAGCGTGCCTGTGCCTCCCATGCACGTGAACCCGAAGCTTCATCCCATTCTTAGCGACCTGATCATGAAAGCCCTCGCCAAAGATCCGGCGGAGCGCTATCAGAGCGGCAGGGCATTGCTCGATGATCTGGAAAAATGTAAAGAGTCGAAGCCGCAGGCGGCGAAAGCTGCCGCTGCCGCAGCGTCGGCGGTCGCACCTTCGGTCAAAGCTGCAGTGCAGCCTAAGTTCGCGTCCGCGCCGCCTGTGCCAGTGAAGCCCGCGATGACGTCTGTGGTCTCACAAGAACGAGCCGCGGCAGCTGCCAAGCCGGTCGTTCAGCAAGCGGTTGCCGCTGTGGCAGCCCAATCCGCCTCTCCACTTCCGGAGCTCCAGACATTCTCGGCTTCGACTTCGTCCGCTGTCGTCGATGCGCCGGCAGTGGAAACGCCCACAGTCCAATCTCCGCGCGGTGAGCAGCCCCGCATTGCGGTCGATCCCATGATGGCGGAAGATGGCCCATCGCGGGGCGGCAACGTCAGCTTTTCCGAGATGACCGAGCTGCCTCCTCTCAAAGAAATTTATATTCCGCAGCCGTCTCCAGCGCCTGCATCGCAACCGGAACCAGAAGCTCTGTCCAATTTCCACGCAGGGTCCGAACCGGAAAAGCAGAAGATTCAGCCCCGCGAAGTCGCCGAAAAAGCGTTCAAGGAGATCAAGAACGTTCCTCCGAACTTGATGGTTTATTCCATCGCCGCCGCTGCCGTGGTGATCCTTATCATTGCAATCTTTCTGGTTCTGCACATCAATCATCTGAACAGTGACGATGATGCTGGCCGTCCAGCCACCGAATTGGCCAGCCCGTATTCAGCCGCGC
>Ga0209006_10002526_pt1 | contig 16687 bp, 24 predicted proteins | sample JacPin_JW_Ref_O2_FD_188567 | JGI IMG/M metagenome (GOLD analysis project Ga0209006, IMG submission 188567) | Forest soil microbial communities from Algoma, Ontario, Canada - Jack Pine, Ontario site 1_JW_Ref_O2 (SPAdes) (version 2) | ecosystem: Environmental > Terrestrial > Soil > Boreal... | reverse complement strand
GGACGAAAAGGCGTCTATCCCGTCTACACTGTATGCTTCCCCCTTTATTTCCTCGTGCGAAAGTTATTGAGCTCAATTACATAGCTTGCGCTCGTTCAATGGAAGCAGACCTTCTTCCTACATGTACAAAGCAAGCACCAAAAACTAGCTGGTGCTATCTTGTGCCTCATCGAGCATCAAAGAAACGGTGACACGATCGACCAAGGCCTCGTCAAAAAGGTCGTTGACTCATTTGTCTCTCTGGGTCTCGACGAATCCGATACCAATAAAGCGTGTCTCGACATCTACAAGGAACATTTCGAGGTACCTTTCATTGATGCCACCGAAAAGTATTACAAGAAGGAGTCGGAGTCCTTCCTCGCCGAAAGTAGCGTCTCTGATTATCTGAAGAAAGCAGAGGAGCGACTTAGGGAGGAGGAGGATCGCGTGGAACGTTACCTGAACACGCAAACGCGCAAGGCCCTTATCAGCAAATGCGAGCATGTCCTTATCCGCGAGCATTCCGAGCTTATGTGGGAGAGCTTCCAAAGCTTGCTTGATTTTGATAAGGACGAGGACCTGCAGCGTATGTATGCTCTCCTATCTCGTATTCCTGAAGGGTTGGAGCCTCTGCGAAAGAAGTTTGAGGAACACGTAAAGAAGGCTGGTTTATCTGCGGTCTCGAAACTTGTCGGAGAGGGTGGTGCCAGCGTTGATGCGCTGGATCCGAAGGCGTATGTGGATGCTCTGCTTGAAGTTCATCGCAAAAACTCGGAGACTGTGACAAGGAGCTTCAAGGGTGAAGCTGGTTTCGTGGCTAGTCTGGACAAGGCGTGCAGAGAGTTTGTCAACCGCAACGCTGCGACTGGAACATCCAGCACGAAGTCGCCGGAATTGTTAGCAAAGCATGCCGATATGTTGCTGAGGAAGAATAACAAGATGGCCGAGGAAGGTGATCTCGAGGGGGCTTTGAACCGTGTGGTATGGTCTGTTTATGCTATTTCTGAACACTTCTCACTCAAAAGTGATCTCAGATGATACTTTTCAAGTATATCGAGGATAAAGACGTATTCCAAACATTCTACACAACCAAGCTTTCCAAGAGACTTATCCACGGTGTGTCGGCGTCGGATGAGAGCGAGGCCAGCATGATATCCAAACTCAAGGAAGCTTGTGGTTTCGAGTACACTAATAAGCTACAGCGTATGTTCACTGGTGTGTCCGCAATGCATATCTTTCGAGAAAGAAGGCTAATCTATTCATGCAGACATGAGTTTGAGCAAAGATCTCACAGACCAGTTCAAGGATCGCATGCAACTGAACCATGACGACATGGACATCAACTTCAGCATCATGGTACTCGGTACCAACTTTTGGCCGCTAAACGCCCCAACGAACGACTTCGTCATACCGGCTGAAATTCAGTCCACATACGATCGATTCCAAAAATATTATCAGCAAAAGCACTCGGGTCGCAAGTTGACGTGGTTGTGGAATTACTCCAAGAACGAGCTTCGCACGAATTACCTCAACCAGAAGTATATCTTGATGACGAGCTCTTATCAAATGGCAGTACTTTTGCAGTACAACAACAACGACACATTGTCGTTAGATGAATTGGTTGCTGCTACTGCAATCAACAAGGAAATGTTGACTCAAGTGCTCCTGCTGTTGGTGAAGGCGAAGATCCTCGTCAACGAAGAAACAGATCAATACGATTTGAACCCGAGTCCGTGGACATATTTGACTTTGCTATGACCGGAACTGATATCTGTCTAGGTTTCAAGTCGAAGAAGATTCGCGTGAACTTGAACTTGCCAATCAAGGCTGAAGTTAAGGCTGAATCGGCGGATGTACTCAAAAATGTCAACGAAGACCGCAGTTATCTGATTCAAGCGACGATTGTGCGGTGAGTGACTCACGTGTTGCCCTTCTTATCTGCTTGTACCTATGGAGTCCTATCTAGGATCATGAAAGCCCGGAAGACGATGAAGAATCAACCACTTATCCAAGAGGTAATCTCCCAAATCTCGCAACGCTTCACTCCGAAGATCCCGGATATCAAGAAGGTATGTTTCCTGTGTTCGGCGCCAACCGAGGCTGACTTTATGCATGATCGTAGGCCATAGATCACTTACTAGAGAGGGAGTATATCGAGCGGGTTGACGGCACAAGGGACACGTTTGCTTATGTGGCATGATTCTTGCTGGACGTCTCTCGTGTTGTACCATCCAAATCCATGATTTACTCTGTAGCATAGTACTGCATGTGTTGCTTTGCCGTTAGTCTCGTTGTTCACGTTTCGTTCTGCAGATTAATTCTATTTTCTAGGGTATTATTAGCAGGATTCGTCAGGGAGACTTGCATTGATAAAGGATGAGTAACGGAATATTGTGCCTCGAACTCTGGTATGCGCTGAGTGTGTTCTACGGTCTACCGGAAACAAAGAGATAGTTGATGATATCTGCAAAAGTTTGCTCTAGATGAAAGAAAGCGATGCACAAAGGGTAAGGAAACAGATGGGAAAAGAGGGCAAAACAAAGAGATCATTCAGGAAGCGTATATAAATCGAAATCCTGAAATATTTGTTCCACCGAAGGGTGTGGCGACACGTCCGGCATACCACCGCTCGCCAGAAGTACAGGGGAGAATCCCTGCCCTGGAGTGGTGCGACAATCAAGCGTCGGGATCGACTCCAAACACGGCGGCTCACTCGCCAATGGCTCGGTGAACAACTGGTATTCGGAGGGATAGTCTATTGGTTCTCCAAAAAGCGAGATTTCATCGCCCACACAATATAGGGGGTCAGGCAGCGACGTTCCCGAATGCCACATGATGTCGTCAAGCGGGAGTAGATTTGCCAACGCGTTTAATGGTTGGGGAAGCCACGGGGTTGGGGGGGACAGGTCAGTAACTTCCTGTAACAAGATATCCGGAGCTCCTGGAAGGTTGACTTCTGTCTCTTTTTTGAAATGGTAGCTTCCCGGTGCCTGGACGGAGGATGATGAATCTTCGATTGATGCGACTTCTAAAAGGATGACGACAGGGTCTGGGAGGGCGGTGTTCGGTGACGAAGGTCGGGAAGTGCCTGGCAGAGGCACCGCCGTTGTGCTATTTTTCTCGGAACATTTCGCCTGGTGGCGCCTCAGAGCGTCTTTACGGGATAATCTGCGTGGGTAAGTTCAACAAATTGAGGACAACAAGGAAAGAGTAGTCAATCTTCACCGGCGGCCGCATCCACAAATAAGATTCCGACTTCTTGTCGTATTGGGACAAGATGAGATGATATGACGTCGAACATTGTCGTTCCTGAGGGAAGTTCCGCATCCCCAGGGACAATAAACTCGTGGCATCTGGATACGTTCATCGGCGATGAAGGATTCAGGAAGGGATTTATGATACTCACAGTTTTCTTCACTCCATTTCCTTGACCAGCTGATCTTATGTTCTGAGAAGCTCCTGGTGGGTGTGGGACCACAGCGGAGGGGTACGTAGCGTTGGTGACATTTCTTCGGTTGAGATGACGTCGTGGGCTTCGAGACGAGGCCAGTCCAGTGCGGGAGTTAGACGTAATTGAGGGTGCAGTGGGAGGGTTCATCGGAAGGACGTCTAGCCGTTAGTGAAGGTGGGATATTTGAGATGATGTTGGAGTTCAACATGGTTTGACCGTTTTATAGTGGGGTTATTCAGATGGTCGAGGGCCAAAGCGCCGTCGAGGCCACATCTACAAGTCAATTGGTTCGTAACCAGTGGGGCCACGGCGATCGAGCCAACTATTTGGGTGTAACCGAAAGAAAGGAGTGTGCGGGAAATGCTGTGTTCATTAGGTTGCCGAAATTTACTTCTACATTGTTAGGTTTACAACAATGCCTATCCTAAAAATAACGAGTACCGTCAGTCCACATCCATTCTATATATGGAGAGATACAACGGACTTGACGTCGCTTTGACTAAGGAACTGCCAGTCACGACCGTTTCCTTGACACTAATATCGTCAGTAAAGCAAGGATTGGCCAGCTGCGACTACTCGGTCAGACGTGATGGACGATGAAGACATCGATAGACTTACCATCAAACCCAGAGCAACGAGGATCCCAATCTCATGAATCTTAATAGCTATGAACCCATTTGATCTTTCAATTTCGGAGACAAATCAAAAGTGGTCTCATTATACCGGCTGAAGATGCGATAGAGGTATCCAAGGCGTCCGTGTCGAAACTTGAAGGGATTTGGCAAATCTCTTTGGGGGGGGACATAGTCCAGCACCATGGTCACCGTATTTATCGGTTTCGCGCTCACTGAACACCTTGATGCCGTCTTTCAGAAGGCGCTTCTCAGCGACGTCGACGTCTCGTAATCCTTCGGGGCCGAGACGTTCCATTTGCGAAATGGACTTTGTCCAGGAAAACTCGGGAGTTTTATTGCCAATGCTAAGCAAGAAGGATAAGCATGCCGTGGTTTCTTCGGTTTGACGCTTTGCTCGAAGTCTGCCTTTTCCAGATGGACCTTTTCCAGACGAACGGAGTCATTATGGTGTATGGTGTCTCAAACGGGCGGCATCATGTTTTTCGGATGTTGCATGACTGTCAGACCACCAACATGAACAAGGGCCCATCAGTCCTTATATAACACACCTTCACCTTATTCAACCATATTCCATCAAGCACCCTCGCTTGCAGTGTCTCATCGGGAAAATGCTGGAATTCTTGGACGTGACGACCCAGAACTTCAAGTTAGGGTGGGCCACGGTCCCGCACCATAAATCCCGTAACTCCCGTCAAACTCGGCATCTTCCATTGGTTGCCCCTTGGCAAAGACCGCCGGTCACCGGACCTGGGACCCATTAATGCCTATCATATCTATGCTCCGACACGGCCATTCGTACATTCGTGCATCCCCTACTTCGTCTCCCAACTCTTCCGGCCTCCCACTCACCCCAGCCTTCAGCACCCAAGTCCGGTCCCCCTGCAAAACCTGTTACCGATGGTGGAGGGCACGTTTAGGAACATAGACTCGCAGTGAGTTAACCTTTGCAACATCGCTTCCATGACCACAATTAATCAAAGCAGTCTCGACCACGACCCTGTCATTGTCGGTCACGATGCAGTTCCTACGGGGGATATCGATACGATCTCCAACGCACCTACCATGTCTGTGGTCGAGGAGTCCATCACTCATGATTCACTTCCAACAAGAGATGACATCGCACAATCCAACCAAATCAGTGTGGAAAACGGTGAACCTAAAAAACTAGAATGTGGATGCAGAGCTCAGGGTACCGCACTCATTGTCTGCTTCGATGGCACTTCGAATAAGTTTGGTGAAAATGTAGCTTTCACTGCCTACATTCAAGGTCACAAATCTGAGCCATTATTTTTGTATTTAGAATACCAATGTCGTCGAGATTTATGACCGGATTGTCAAGAATGATCGTCAACTCACGTACTACAACAGTGGAATCGGCACTTATGCCAAGCCATCCTGGCGTTCGTACAAGTACTGGAAACTCGTGATAAACAATATGATCGATCTCGCCATTGCTTGGTGTGTCCCAGTTTTCATTCCTGTGAATCAATGCAAACGGAACAAACAAATTTATTCAATTCAGGGAATTCGAGAGGATTGTGTTGGGAGGTTATCGCTGGCTATCCGCAAAGTATGAGCCTGGGTGCAAGATATATCTTTTCGGTAAGTCCTTCATTACTTATCATGATTGGTAGTCTTATCTATTCTATTCTCTTGCATAGGTTTCTCTCGTGGCGCATACCAGGTTCGCGCACTGGCCGGCATGATACAAAAAGTATGTTCATGGGATACCTTTCAGTTGATTATTTATGCATGTAAATAGGTTGGGCTTATCTTGCCTGGGAACGAAGAGCAAATTCCTTTGTAAAATATTGTTCCACAAATTCTTTGGTGTTGGTAGCTCACCAAATGTTCATAGTGCCTACGAGCTATTTGCTGATCACCAGAGTAATGCATATGAAAGTCGGTAAGCATAGATTCTGTCGTGCTCTTTAGACAGTGCGTGACATTCTGCTAGCAACGATGGCCGTACATTTGATATGGCAGCTCGCTTCAAGCAAACGTTTTCAAGAGATGCGGTGCACGTACATTTCATGGGCATCTGGTCAGCGTCAATGCTGCTATATGTCGAACCCCCTTGATTTTCAATTCAGGGATACTGTTTCATCTGTGGGCGTCATTCGCAGCAAAAACTTACCATTGACGAACCAGTGTAAACACATCTGCTATATCCGTCATGCCCTCGCTCTGGATGAACGCCGGGTCAAATTTCTACCCGAATACATGTGTGGGGGGGAGTCGTATAGAGATAAAGACATATCATCACCACCTCGCAGGCGCTTCATGAAGTTGAGGAACCCGGCTCCTGCGAAAGTTCATCGCCCCCCTCGAGTCAAAGAAGTCTGGTTTCCTGGATCTCACTCAGATGTGTGAGTTATTCTGTTTCCTAGTATTGTCTGCCATGTCTAATTTATCTGCAGAGGGGGTGGGAACAAACCAAATACCGAGCTGAACAATGCAGCAGTTTCGACGTTGTGGATAGGCAATGAAGCCATGATGGCTGGGCTTGAATTGAGGCCATCAAGAACCGTCTGGGATTGGACCGCTCTTGAGAGTGACAAGCCAACTGAGTCGCTGAATTACAAATGGCGGTGTCTGGAGATGTTACCCATCAAACATCTGACATACAAGGATGCCACATACACCCATTGGTAATAGCCGACTGTATCGTATGCCTTCAATTCTGATACCATTGGCAGGTGGCCCCACCTCTCAAAGCCTCGTGTGATCAAGGGAGGCCAGAAGATACATGCGTCAGTTGCCTTTAAAAAAGGATATCGTCCAGCAGCAGTGTTCTCGCCTGAATGTCACACTACCTGGGATATCATTATTGGCAAAGGCGAAAAGACGAGTGCTCGATGGGCTAATTCTCTTACCTCAATACTAGAGCTGGATCTATTTGATCATTCTGCGGTTCCTGCTATCATCAAGAAGCTCGGCGAGGAGGGCAGTTCTCAAGCAAAGCTTGAACTTCTTTGTCGCCTCACATTTATGGCAGATGACGGTATATTTCAATACTATCGAATGTTGTTGAGTCAAGTTATTGACACGATGTTTTGCTTTCAGCGCAAGCAGCGCAGACGATTGTGGATGCCGACAAAGATTATGCTCTGCTTGCCCAGTTGCTAATGCAGGTGCAGAATGATGATGCTGTCGTAATCGGAATTACAGAACTCTTGTCAGCATTAGCACGACGATGTCCGTATGGTGTAAAAAATCCTGCGGAGAAGCCTGAGATTGTCGAAGCAATATATTCCATGCTCAGAGCTCAGTATCGCAGGGACTTACAGATCGTCGGTGCAAACACCCTGACAAGCTTTGCCGTTGGCCTCGAGAACAGTCAAAAGTTTCAATATCTGCTTATTCCATCAGACGTTATTGATCAGCTATTCGATATGGCATGTGGAGAGGGAAATATATTTACTAGCGGGATAACGGCGATCTGCCATTTCCTGTATCAAGGTCTGCTTATTCAATCTTCAGCTATTACTATTATTGATGTCTGCTTGAGATGAACTTTGGAAAAGAGCCATCGCAGAGGAGTTCATCGACATCCTCATCAATCTTGTGAAGGGAGAAGACCCTGTGATGCAGTGCGTCAGTGTAACAGGTTTGATAATGCTTTCGACTCGCGATGAACCCGGTGAATCCTCTTCCATCATCCGTTGTTGTTGTGTTTACTCCTTATTCCTCTCCAAAGCGCCAACAGCCCTTGTTCAGGCCGGATTAGCACGGGAACTTGTTCAATTACTTGCAAACGATGACGAACTAGTTCGCCATGCTGGCATAAGTGCCATTTCTGCATGTGTACTCAGTCGTACGTCTCCACTTACCACCTATGTATTACTCTATGCTACTCTACAAAAACAGGGGAACTACGAGCAGCACTCCTGGAAACATCATTCATTGCCGCTCTGTTCAATGTCATAGAAAAAGATGAAGTGGTGAAATTCGACGATCTTATATTGGTCATGAGACTTGTGACTTTACCTCATGGTCAGTTTTCTAGCACTGATCCAATCTTGTTGCTAAATTGCGTGCACACTAAGATGATGTTGTCACTCATATGTTGGAAATGGATTGCATTTCTCTACTCATGAATGTCTTTGAGTCAAAGCCTCACTTTCAGGCCTGTTGTTGTTGTGCTTTTGTAATACTCGCAGAACGTGGTGAGTCACGATCACCATTCACTCTATCAAGCAACGAACTCTTATGCTGTTGGACTTTATGAACAGAAAACATACGGGCTGCGATGCTTGACAGGAATATCATCCAGCGGCTTATTGGTGTGCTCCAGGAAGATTTCATGGTCTACTATTACTGCAGATGGACCCTGAGTTCCCTGATGAACCACCGTACGGCACTCTTGTTACCTTTGTGTGTGATTAATCACACTGAAATGCCTTATAGCTGAATTTCTGATGGAGGCTTTGGCGAAAGGCTTAATGCCAGCTTTGAATGAGATTCTCCTCAAGCCAGATAAGCAAGCTCTTGATAAACAATCCAGACCCAGCAAATCAAGCACATCTTGGGTTTGTAAGTCGCCAGTTCCCTTGTACCAGTGTTTGGAAGCTGCTGATACAAAATAAAGCAACATTGAGTAAAATGTTGGGCAGGCAATTCCTTGAACCGCATAGGAAATCCATAGATATATCAAGACAGACGTTCCGATTTGTCGGGTCATCCATGACATGCGGGGATATATCTGGGGGTGAGTTTATGGTGGAAAGCCTGGTATGCGGAGCTGTGTCAGGAGGGCGGTTCATCGGGTCATCCATGGTGTGTGGGAATATATCCGGAGGCGAGCTTAAGGTGGCAACATTGAGTTGTGGGAATATATCGAGAGGATGGTTAATTACGTCCATGGTAACACCGCAGGTGGTGTCGACAGATGGCCATCTTCTCGCGGTCGTGTCAGACCAACAAGCCATCATGCTAGGGGATAACGAGGCCTTCAATAACCTGGGCGACACCTTCAGTAACCTGAAGGAAGCCTTTCGCAGCCTGGCAGAAACATTCAAGAGCCCGAATGTAATGCATGGATCAGACACTGAAGCAGGCAAGACGCTCGTGTCGGATATCACAAGATCCTGGGACTTTGATAGGAGGGCTAGACTGTTCAGCACGTTCCTTCGTCAAATTGGCGTGACAGCATGGTTGAAATCACTTGCCTCGTACGGTAAGATCTCATTAACTACTCTTTAGCCACTGTTCCTGACACTTACACCCAGGTGATGCACGGCATGAAATGTTGAAGGCTGGTATCATTGACACCCTGGTCTCTGTCATCATGACCGGAGGCGCAAGTACTCTCCTTGAGCTCGCAAAGTACAGTGAGTTAATGGACGCTCTAAATCAAGTATGAGTTCACGAATACCAAATTAGAGCTAAGGCTTTGTAAGCCTCGTGATTAGATTCTTCACACGTCAACTCTCAGTAGATAAACATGCCGCGCGACAAAAAGTCGCTCATCGTTCTTCTCCTTCACTCCCATCTCTCGTTTCGCTCACCCACCCACCTCCCATTCTCCAGTGTATTTGGGTTAGTCCGAATTTACTTAAATCTCCATTTGGACCAACCAAATACGCTCAAAGTCCGTGTCCGCCTGGGACATCCGAAAACAAATATATTGTTTATATTTATTTATGTTTGTTTATGTTTGTTCTCTCGGAAAACTCCAGAGAAACACCCAGGCGCACGCAGACTTTTCCCCAACCTTGGAAATAACATTGTCAACATTTCCATTGTAAATTTATGATTAGTTTAATAAGTCTAGAAATTGTATCAACCCTTAAATTCATCATCTAACATTTGATACAATTTCTAGCACAATCGTGACGAGGCGATCTACAAAGCCACATACTCTGGATGGAACGTCAGGCAAGTTCAAGTTCCAATTAGGTGACACTAGAGCAGCGATCTTGGAAACTACGGCAATTGCCTCACTCGTTGATCGTTTGAACGCTGTTGGACGTGAAGCTCACTATCTTACGGAACTGAAGACTCTGTCTGAATTAGCTAAAGATCGTAAGTGTCATTTGACCACGGAAGCATTGTTGTCACTGACTTCCTACAAGGTAAAGGACGAAGGCAGATGCAAAGTGTCGACATAGCACAGGCTCTTTCTACAATTCAAGAGGATCGTCCCGAATACAGAGCCGCCTTGCATGAGCTCAAGGAGCGCCTCAGCATAGACAGTACAGCTGAATCTTCTATGTCACGACAGTCGTGATCGAGATGGCCATACAGCTACATGTAATATTAGTGAAGCAGCGTACATGTATACACCAGTTCCGTGATCATTGATTAAAGCTCAGTGTATGCATTGTACTGTACGAGTTGAAAGGTGTATCACATACATTCTTAGGGCCATACAGCACCAAAAATACATGACCATGAGGTATATTCGCAAAGGGACTTGACCACGTACTTTCTGAAGCGGGCCAAACGAACAAGGCTGCATGATAATCAGGAGTGGGAGGATGAAAGGACCACAAGTAATACAAAATGGTCAGCATGGAAATGGGATTATGTTACTTCTACCAAGGTCAGCGTGGTAGTTCTAGGTTGACCATTCTATGTTCATCATCGTAGCCTTAGACACCCAGAATAAGCGTGCATGGTGAACCTACGCGACAGTCTTCTTGCAACACTCAAATCCCTGCCTGGTGCACGCGAGTTCCACATTCACGTCCTCGTCTCGTCGCCCCGAAAAGATTTCGCACTCTTTCATTTCGCTCACCCCCGTCCCAGGTCATATCTCCAGGACATCCTCATTCTTCTATCAGAGCAAACCACTCCAGACTCACCACGCATCTTCGTTTCGGCCATAGAGGCATCGATATATAACCTCCCGAGCACTTCGTGTGGTATACTTTACATTTCCAAAGTAGACACCACGGGGCAAGGTATCCAACCCTCACCAGCCGCCGTTCTCGTTCGATCGTTAATCACATTTTACTGTGATCCCGCAACACGTCCTATTGCAGTCGACCATCTCTGGGTCCATTTATTCGCTCGTGCACAGGGACAATACCTATTCCCGAACTCTTCAGAGTATGCTGGGAAGCGTCCTTTGACAGACACCAAGCTTTGTGCTTGGTGGAAGCGGTTGTTGGCAGACGTCGCGAAAGAGCTGGATACGCGAGCAGGGCCAAAGGCTAGGATAAAGCTTTATTATGTTCTTCCTGGATACAGCGAAATGGAGGCTATCAATGCTCTCAAAGTTGCGCCTACTTCGGCATCATGGACTTATGGCCATCCATACTCTCAATCCGACATTCCTCTGCCCTGTCCTATGAGCAGTGGCAACCATAACCTCGGACATTTCATTCCGTCGTTTAATGATGATCCAAAGTCTCGTTTCATGGACGAGATCGCTTATACGACAGATAAAGATGGCGTTGTATCACCAAGACCAAAGCGTCCCAAAACGACACACGGAGACGTATCGAGTGCCAAATTCATCCCTGCTGATGGTGAGAAGGATCGGAAGGATGACCAACCGTTAGGAGAGTTGGGAAAAGTCATGCCTGATGAATTTTGGGAACGAATGTCTTTCCGTCAGGAATGTGTAGCAGGGGCGGTTACAGGGTTTTTCACCATGGCGTTTTCGTTACCGTATCTCAAAGAACCGACTCGACTCGAGCGTATTTCTCCCCTAGAAGCACAAAATGGGCAGGTGTCTTCCCAGATAAACAAACGGATTATGACAACGCTGGTAACTGGTGTTGAATTTTCAACCGTCGACCGATCTATTCGAGGGACAGAGACGGTCGAGAGCGCGATAAAGGGATTGTGTGAAGGTCTTGCAACCAAACCTGCGCCAGCTGTTCGCATACGGCCGGTGCTACAGCATTCGCGTGGCGATTCAGGTCGACAAACGCCTGAGCGGGACTCATCAGAGCTACCTGAACCTCCTCACACACCGCCACGGCGACAACGTCTACTTGTAACAGATATTTCGCCGAATCCATTCCCAGAGCCTATCGCGAGTCTAGAAACGTACGATTCGTATATCTACGGCACTGTCACTGTCAGCAATCCTGGATTAGGAGTGAAAGCTGTTGATGAGAAAGCTGGTCTGGTCACCGTGCTCACCGCGAGGAAGAAGAAGAAAAAAAATTGATAATTTATTTTAAATATTTTGGTAGCCTGGGTGATGGGACCATGTGTAGATACTCGTTTGTTACCAACGTTCATCTGCATCAAGCCTTTGGTGGACGGTCTTCACCTCGATGACCAACCACGTCGTACCACAGTCTCTACCTTCCTTTGCTCAGGCCTTCAGCGCACCCTCCTTGAACAGTATTTCAGCTGGTAACAATTCTCTCCCACCCATCCAATCTCGCACTCCTTCATTCCATACTCGAACCGCCAATTCTCCACCTCTCCCTGCCCTCTCTCGTCCTCCCAGTATCGAGAACAATTCTGCAAACCTCAGAAAGCGTTCACGAAATGATCTCTCTTCCGCCGTTCAACACGACGACGACGACGACGACGATTCCGGGTATTGTTCCCGCTCTCACATACTTCACACAGTCCCTTTCGCTCATTACTTGATCTAGACGTCAATCCCCTCGTTTAATCCGAATCAAAGAAGAGCAGGATCATGACATGTTAGAATCGTCTCCCCAACCCGCCGATTCCCTAGACACAACAGGTGCCCCCGCACCTTCCAGTATTCGTCCCAACTCTTTGAAAAAACGCAGAGTTACTATCAGTGGTGCTCCCCACCCATTGGATACAAATGTACGCATTCCACCCTCTGAACCAACAAGTTCTACCCCCATCTCGCCTGTCGTTATCGGGTTCACTATTCAGCGTGATGACCCTGCTGCTCTCGAACAAGTTCGGTCTATGCTCACCGTCAAGCAGAAGCAAAAGCAACTCATCGAACAACGGAGAGGTAGTGCCGCAGGCATACTGTCTTCTACGGGAGGAACAGGAACCGCCAACGAAGAACGTGGCGTAGCTACGAAATCGCCTGCGGCCCCCCGAATCGCGCGTCGCAGTCCTAATCCGGCAGGCAATTCCAATAACAATGGCCGTCGGCTGCCCAATACGCCAGGTCAAGTTGGGAATACCACGGCTCGTCCACCTAGCCCCAACCCTACCATCGTTTCTAGTCAGCAAACGATCCAGGTTCAGAATCAGGTGCCCGCGGGGATGGCCAAAAACCTACTTCAGGCTCCACCAATCAGTTTCGCACGCCGTCGTGCGGGCCAACTCGGCGGGGGGAAGAAGAAGCCTGCAGACATTGTGATCAGTCCACGCGAAGCGCATACTCAAGAGCAGTTCCAACCAGCTATACAAAGTGCACCTCCTATTCCACAGGCAGGTCAGGGACAGTTTTATACTGGGAGGTTTCCTATGACCCTTCCGCGTTTACCATCGGTCATGGCTGGGAACGAGGGTATTCGACGGCCTATCGCGGGACAGGTGCCTCCCACGCCAACTCGGCTGGCCATGCAGCGGTCTCAGACCGGCACGGGTCATCAAGGTCCATCTTCTTTAGGTGTTCCGACCCGCTCACCCCCAGCTTCTGTTGCGATCGCAACCACCCTGGTTCCACCCACACCTGCATCTTTGCACCGTCCTGGTTATGCGGGGGACAAATCGGCGTTTTTGGCACCATTCGGTCTCTTCTACGATGCTCTCAATGATTCAAAGCAGTTGAAGAGCTGGCTGGGGGAGCAATTGCAAAAATCGAACCAGCTCGTGCAACAATTGACGCAACAGCAGGAGAGGTTGGATGAAGTGGTTGATAGTATGGTGGAACGTAAGCTATCTGGCGTACGGAATGAGGTGGTCGGTCTACATCGACGAGTTGAAGAACTGGAGGAGGCGCTACGTATTACACAGGCAGAACTAGTTCGACGTCGTCAGAGTGATGATGGTTCTAGTGGATTCCAGACCATGGGGAGGCATCCCATTCGGAATGGCGCGGCAGATGTGGCTCACGAGACATACACTTTCCCGCCAGTAACGGAACGAAGGCGAACTGATCCGATCGTTAAGCAGTCCACCACAGATGGTCGATTCGACAAGGAGCGCGAAGGCCATATCCTCTCAAGGTCTGAAAATGCTTCTCCAGTTCCTTACAACTCGAGACGGCTCTCTGTTTCTGCTATACGTTTGGACCCACCTCGCCTACCTCCAGAATCATCATCGTCATCGTCATCACAACTGCACAACATCCTCGCCGCTCCGTCACCACGCCCCAGGCTTTGCTCTCCTCGTGCGAAGAGCGCATCTTTGAATTCTACTCCGGTCCTTGCGTCTCGGAGTCATCACGAACCTCACGCAACACCTCATCGACAACTAACGAACCCACGACCTCGAATGTCTTCCCCAACAGCTGACCGCCCTGGCTCACCGATGGACGATGACGATGGTTGATGAGAATTTGCATCTTTTGATTTTCATGATTTCAACGTGAACAATTGGGTGACATCTTGGAGCTGTATATATCTTTTTTTTTTTTTTTCAACTTCGGTTTGTATTTTTGCTTTTTTTGTTGTTGCTTTCTGCTTTACTTTGCTCCCTGTCTTTCTTTGTGTGCGACCCCCCTTTTTTTTTATGTAAATTTTATTTTTTTCCGAACGCATTTCGGTCAACACGTTCTCTTCGCAGCATCAAAAAATATTTTTTTGTGTACTTTTTAGAGGGAATATTCCTGCCGAGATGTCTGCCCCTTCGGCAAAACATATTATTTAAACTCCGAAACTCATGAAGACGCGCATTCCGTCGACGACTCTCATTCGAACTTACTTTGCTCGTCGAGTGGACAAACGTCGAGCAGAAAGGCCACCGTATCGTCCACCAGATCCCCTCATAAATAACCCAAATGCGATCGTTAAACCACTTCGAGATGAAAATCTAACATTTATTTACCGTCCTCCACCAACTCCACCATCCCCATTCTCTTTCACTACGGCTCCAGTATCACCACTCCTAAGACCCCCTCCACCTCGAGAATCCACAGACATCCCCCTTCCTCCCTTCATCCGACCATCCGCACAAAAAGTGCAACCCCCACGCGCGTCAGACGAAGTCGTAGCCGAAATCCGCCGATTGCGGCGTTCTGATCCTGCACTATACAGTCGAGGGAAACTCGCAAAGATGTTCGGATGCACTGAGACGTTTGTCGGGCAGATCGCTGCGTTACCTAAACCGAAGAGGAAGGCCTTGGTGATGCAACAAGAAGCGGGTCATGCCAAGATGAGAGAGAGATGGAGCGAGAGGAAGGCTACTGCGAGATCGATTCGGGCAAAACGACGAGAATTCTGGTAATTGGGCACTTTACTGGTAAAATTCAAAGTGTGAGAGGGGTCTGTGATTCGTTTCGGGAGTCCGTTTCCTGAATGACTGGAACATATATCGAGCCAGAGGTCGAGGATTTCGATGAGCTTGCAACCTCGCCGTCCGTAAATATTCACATGGCACATCCGCAATTGAAGCACTTAAGCAAGCTCCTATTCAACGTATTTAAGTAAAACCCCTCCGAAACGAACATGGTCCTCTCCAGAGATTTATCCTTCCCAGCTACGGTACCCCCTCATTTAGATGATACGGACCACATCCAGCGATGCCTCCTTCAGCTACGGTCCAAGAATGTCGGTCTAGAAAAATACATTTACCTCAATGCACTCAAAGAGCGTAATCAAACCCTTTTCTATCAACTTTTGTTGGCCAATATGCTTGTAAGTTCACATCCCCGACCATTTAGAATCTGTACATAACTTGGGTCACTTTGAAGGAAATAGTTCCCATTTTGTACACCCCGACGGTGAGCATCCCCTTGTTCTCCTTGCGTCTTGCGTCTTGAATACCGTGATGTTAGGTCGGTGACGCATGCTCAAATTACTCCTATATATGGCGTCACCCAGAAGGCCTGTATGTATCCGTTGAACATAAAGGACACATTCACAAGATTTTATCGACTTGGCCTGGTGGTTCGAATGCGCGAATTGCCGTCGTAACAGACGGTAATGTGCAACGACCCACAAAATACCTCTATCCTCCCTGAACACCGTGTACACAGGTTCCAGGATCCTTGGTCTCGGTGACCTCGGAGCAAACGGTCTACCCATTAGCATCGGAAAACTGTTAGTTGTCTGAACCATTCCAGATTTTTTGATGGTCCTTTTTTCCTGAAGCTCAGTTTGAGATAATAGAGATTTGTACGTCGCAGGCGCTGGGGTTAACCCGAATTTGACCATCCCGATTTGCCTCGACCTCGGCACAAATACGAAAAAGTTCCTCGATGATCCGCTTTATATTGGTGTGCGAAGGGAACGACCCCCTCCTGTAGAAGTAGGTGTTCCTATCGTGCAGATCTCCCAGCCCCATCTCATTATTGTTGCGAGTATAGATGGACGAGTTTATGGATGAATTCATGCAAGCAATGAAGGACGTCTTCCCTCAGCTGCTTGTTCAGTTCGAAGATTTCTCCACAGACAATGCATTCAAGTGATTTCCGTTTTTTTTTCGGCACTGAAACATTCCGAATCTGATCACTCCTTCAGATATTTAGAAAGATATAGAAGACAAAATAGATGCTTCAACGATGATGTAAATTGGACTTCTCATTCTTTGCCTTCTTTCTCTCAATATAATC
>Ga0209006_10002525_pt1 | contig 16689 bp, 14 predicted proteins | sample JacPin_JW_Ref_O2_FD_188567 | JGI IMG/M metagenome (GOLD analysis project Ga0209006, IMG submission 188567) | Forest soil microbial communities from Algoma, Ontario, Canada - Jack Pine, Ontario site 1_JW_Ref_O2 (SPAdes) (version 2) | ecosystem: Environmental > Terrestrial > Soil > Boreal... | reverse complement strand
TATGTAGCCGGTTCCCGTCAATTTGGTTACAGCGATGGCGGCGACGACTTGCCTTCCGACGCGAGCCTATGGTCCTGGTTTCTTCATCACCCAGTCATATCCCCACACCTGCCCGAAACCCAATATCCCACCCTGTACGGGAAGTTCCCGTCCGGAAGCGAGCGGCCCTCGCTTGAACAGATCATGAGGAGGGGAGCTGACCTGCCGACTTGCCATTGCCTATTGCTGGACAGGGGAGATCGCCGGGCATACGTTGCCGAACGGGACCAGGCAATGATCCTGTTCGCGCTCATGGAGCCAGACGAGGGTGACGCCCATAGCGTATTTGTGGATGGGATGTTGATTAGCTCAGGGAGTGAGGACTACAAAGAGCCGCCTCCCCCATGGCTCCTGGAGCAGATCCGCCGGTTCTTGGATGGCCAAGTTGTTGGTTCACAAGGCACCTGAGTCAGGTTTACTCGGGTCAAATGGATCGGAGTCCGGGGTAGTTTCGAAAACGCTGCTTCGCAGCGGCTGAAGGGTGACACGTCACCCCCAAACGGGAACTGCAGAAATACCCGAAGTTCTCCGGGGTTTTAGGTGCGTCAAAGCATTCTGAATCAGCAACTTAGCTTTTTTTGTGAAATGCCGTGTTTACATTCGTAAACAAAATGTCGTTCTAAGCCGAAATCGAGTAAACACACTGATTCCATTGCGGTTGTTACTTTTCGACTAAGATGCTGCGCCCGATGTGTGAAGTGCATGATTGCCGGCCCTTTTCGACGTAGGCTTACTATGAGCGTTTCCCGCATTCCGCCATCTTCGACATCTCCAGCCGATACAGGGCGACCGGGTCAGCGTGCCAAAACCGTCGCCACACGACTTAGTCCCGAGGAGCTGCAGGAGGTCGAAGCCGCCGCCGAGCGCGACGGGAAATCCCTCGCCGAGTGGTTGCGCGAGGTGGCCCTTCGGTCGGCTCGTGAGCGGAGAGCGAACCCGATCGAGCTGTTGTTGGCCGAGCTGATGGCGACCCGTTATGCCCTGCTGAATCTGTTCCACGCAACCGCTCTGGCGGGAGCGGAAGGGAAGCACTTGTCACCCGATTCCGTGCTCAAGATTCGCGACCAGGCCGACGCCCAGAAACGACAAAAAGCCCGCAAGCTACTGCAGGATTTCTTTACCCAGGCAGAGAACCCCGGGGGTCGAAAAGCATGAGACCGATGCAGTTTCCGCGAACGTTTTCCTGGCTGATTGCGCTGGTATTGCTGCCCTTCTTGGGAGTGCTTTTCTTGCCTCTGGGATTCTCGTATTTGCTGACCTATCCACCGGTCCAGCACTACTACCTGGGAACCTATTTCGAGAGCGCCTTCGTGGGCGCCTTCGGGGGCGACCACTCCAGCGTAGCGGTCCCCGTGCAGTGGCTGTACAAAACCGCGCCGGGAAAGAAACGCGAGCTGGCGATGGTTGCCGACGTGGTCTCCGACTCCGCCGGTAACGACGTCCATCTGCCCATGAAACTCTCGCCTAGAGCCCGCGGCGAGGGCTGGACTGGCTTGGTTCTGGGACCCCGCGACGTAATCACTGCTGCGAAACTCAAGCCCTATCTGCAAGAGACCTTCTTCGATGGGGAGAGTGCATGGCGTTTGTTGCTCCAGCCTGAGCTGTGGGGTGCGGCGGCGGTGCTGTTCTTGCTTGCTGGGTGGATTATGCTGCGGGAGCGGTTCCGGCATGAAGAGCGCCACGGGCGGCGCACCAAAGGCCCTGAATTGTTGTCAGCTTCGCGCACGACTTACCGCGCGAAGGCCGATGGCATTCGCTTCCGTCTGCGATTTGGGAACCCGCTTTTGGGCAGACTCCCCTTTGGTCCGGGCTACCGGATTCCGCGCAAACTGGAGTCAAGCCACATCCTTCTTATGGGGGACACGGGCAGCGGTAAATCGACTGCAATCCGGCAGCTCATACGCCAGGTCCAGGAGCGCGGAGAGAGCGCCATCGTTTACGACCCGGCCATGGATTTTGTGGGCGAGTTCTACGACCCAAAACGCGGCGATCTGATCCTCAATCCCCTCGATGCGCGCTGCCCATACTGGGACCTTGGCGCTGAGCTTATGCGTGAGGAAACGGCAACCACGATCGCCGCCGCGTTCCTCCCTGACACGGAGTACGAGAGGGAGTTTTTTACCGATGGGTCGCGCCGCATTCTCGCTCATCTGCTAAAGCGCAAGCCACAATCGAAAGACATTTTGGAGTGGATGGCCGCACCAGGAAAGATGGCTGCGATGGTGAAGGGGACACCCCTTGCCGCACTGCTCGATCCCGCCGCGCCGCCGCAGCGAGCGGGCGTGATCGCCAGCATGAACATGGTTGCCGACAGCTTGGAGTTGCTCCCGGAATACGACGATGCGCAGGGCAAGACTTTTTCGACTGCCGAGTGGTACAGGGAGCGCAAGCGGTGGGTGTTTCTGACCTCCAGCGCCGACTATCGCGAGAAGCTTTTGCCATTGCATAGCGTGTGGCTCGACCTGTTCATTTTGCGCATGATGGGCCATTGCGACGATTGCGAAGCAAAGCCAGTGTGGTTCGTACTCGACGAGCTGGCCTCATTGAATAAGCTGCCTCAGCTTCACACCGCCGTCACGGAAAACCGCAAGTATGGGACCCCGGTTGTGTTGGGATTTCAGGGGCGCAGCCAACTGGAAAAACGGTACGGCCAGGACGCCGAAGCGATGCTCTCACAGCCCGCGACCAAAATTTTCTTCAAGACCAGCGAGCCGCGCGCGGCCAAGTGGATTTCCGAGGCCATCGGCGAGATCGAGGTCGAACGGCTCAAGGAATCGCGCAACTTGGGCCTGCTCGGCAGCAGGAAATCGTATGCCATGGAGATCGCCATTAAGCCGCTGGTAATGGCTTCCGAGATTTCAGGTCTGGAGTCACTGCGTGGCTTCATCAAGCAGGAGAACCGGGTCGTGCCAGTCTGGTTTCAGCTGACGACAAAGTGCAACAAGCAGCCGGAGTTTATCGAACGCAAGATGCCGGCCTTTCCACGGAAGCCGGTCGAGACAACCCTCCCTTCGACGAAAATGCCAGAATTATCGACAGCGCCGGAAAAGCCAGCGCGAGCACTACCGCCTTCCCAGGCCGCGATTCCGTTCGATGCGCCCGCCGAATCTGGAGATAAAGACCAAGGCAGAGATCGGGAAACAGAAAAGAGAGAGAAGGTCGCTTGTCAGGCTAAAGAAGGTTTCGTCTGGCACACCTCCAAGGGAATCGACTGAAATAAACGGTAAAGGCTATAGCTCCACCTTCTTAGGGTTTTGATCACGGGATCGAAAATCGCGTTAAGCGGTCAGGAAGGCGGAGTCCGTATTTCCGCCGGTAGGGTTTGAAGTTCATATACAGGCACCGAACAGCGTATACGTTCCCAGCCACATGCTGACGATTTCGAAACCATTATCGGCAGGCCAAGCCCGCACCTACCACGAGCGGGAGTTCGCCGCACAGGGCCAGAACTACTGGAGCCGCGACCAGCAGGGCCACAGCGAATGGCAGGGCAAGCTCGCTGAGCAGTGGGGATTGCACGGCGCAGTTGGTTCCGAACACTTCGCGCGGCTGAGCGAAGGCCAACACCCCGAGACCGGAGAGCAACTCGTACGTCATCAGACCTCTAAGACCTACGAGGGCAAGTACGGCAGGGGCGTCACCAGTGTTGAGCATCGAGCCGGATGGGATGCGACGTTTTCCGCGCCAAAGTCGGTGTCCTTGACTGCTCTGGTGGGCGGGGATGAGCGCGTGCGAGAAGCGCACCGCGAGAGTGTTCGGGTTGCACTGAGCGAGCTAGAGCGGTACACCCAGGCGCGAATCGGCAATGTGCGTGCGCCTGAGACGACGGGCAGGTTCGCCGCGGCGACCTTCGAGCACGACACGGCGCGTCCGGTCGAAGGGTACGCGGCACCGCAGCTTCATACCCATGCGGTGATCTTTAACGTGACCGAGCGGGATGTCGAGGCACAGAACGGAATAAAGAATGGGAAACAGACGCGCGCTTTGCAGCCGCAGGAATTGTTCGCTTCGCAGCGCTACGCAACCAGTGTCTACCGCTCCGAGCTGGCAGTGCGGCTTGAGAGATTGGGCTACACACTAGAGCGCGGCAAGCATGGGCAACCCGAGATCAAGGGCTATACAAAAGAGTATCTGGAAGCCTCCAGTCCTCGCCGGGAACAGATCAAAGACCATCTCCGTGAGTCGGGGATCAACGGCGCGGGAGCCGCGCAGGTCGCGGCGCACCGCACCCGAGATCGTAAAGAGCTGCTCTCGCCCGAACAGGTATTGCAGCGGCATCGCGACCTTTCCGCGCAGCACGGACATCAGACCGACCGGGTCGTGGCCGAGGCGCGCGAGCATCAGCAACGACAAGGACGGGGACAGAGTGAGACGCCGGCAGAGCAACAAACGCGGCTACACGCTTACGAACCCACGCAGTCGGCGCGGGAGGCCGTGACCTATGCCCGCGATCATGTTTTTGAGCGCTCGGCAGTCGAAGACCGGCGCGACATTCTGGAAGCGGCACTGAATCGTGGGATGGGGCAGATTACGATTGCACAAGTCCGGCAGGAGTTCGAACGCAGAGTGCAGACAGGCGAGTTCGTTGCCGTCGAGCACGTAGGTGCTGGACAGCAGTACACGACCGCCACGATGCTGCGCATGGAACGCGAGATCATCGGTCATATGCAGGAAGGCAACCGGCGGGTTTACAACGATCCGACGTTGGTTCCGGCACACATTCGTATCGAAACCGAAGGCCGGCACCGGGAATTGAATGCCGGGCAGCGCCAGGCAGTGGAAGAAATCTTTCTCTCTCGCGAAAAGATTCTTGGCTTAGATGGAATCGCTGGCGCTGGCAAGACGACGACACTAGCCGTGGTACGCGAAGGCGCTGAGTCGGCGGGTTACAAAGTAGAGGGCTTTGCGCCCACGTCCCGCGCTGCGCAAACGCTGGGAGACGCCGGGATTGAGACTATGACCTTGCAGATGCATCTTGTTCGAGGTCAGCGTGCCGATACCGGAGAGCACCGGCTCTATGTGCTGGACGAAAGCTCCTTGGCCTCTACGAGACAGATGCACGAGTTTATCGAACGCCTGCATCCGAACGACCAGGTACTGCTGGTGGGAGACACTCGCCAGCATGAATCGGTCGAAGCCGGCCGCATCTTCGCGCAGCTACAGGACGCGGGCATGAAGACGGTGAAGTTGGAAGAGATCGTGCGCCAGAAGGACCCGGAGTTAAAACAGACCGTCGAACAGCTGGCGCGCGGCCAGGTCGCTGAGGCCATTGCAGGACTGGAGCGGCAGGGCCGTATCTTTGAATTCAAGGGTCACAGCGAACGCATGACGGCCATAGCAAACGAGTATGCCAAGTCGCCTGATGGCACGCTGGTCGTATCACCCGACAACCGTTCACGTGCGGAAATCAATCAGGCGATCCATTCTGAATTGCAGGCCAAGCGTGTCGTGGCAAGCGATGAGCATCGCGTCCACATCCTTGTGCCACGTCAGGACCTCACCGGAGCGGATCGCACATGGGCCGAACGCTACAACGTCGGGGATGTGCTGCGCTACAGCCGCAGCTCGCGCGAAACCGGCATCGGAAAAGGTGAATACGCGCGCGTGAAGTGCATCGATGGTCCTGATAACCGTCTGACCGTCGAACTGAAAGATGGCACGGAGAGAACCTACGATCCACGTCGTCAACAGGGGGTGTCCGTATATCGGGACGAGGAGCGGGCGTTCTCTGTTGGAGACCGCGTGCAGCTCACGGCACCCGCACGCGAGTTGAAAACGGCGAATCGCGAGCTAGGCACAGTGCAAGGTATCGATCAGGACGGACGATTCAGTCTGAAGATGGACGCAGGCAGCCGCGACCTGCAGCTCGATCCGCGGCTACATCCGCATCTCGATCATGGCTACGCCGTCACCAGTCATTCCAGCCAGGGGCAAACCGCAGACCGCGTGTTGATCCACGTCGATACCGAACTGGGCGCTAAAGACCTGCTCAACAACCGCATGGCCTACGTTGCGGTGTCACGTGGAGCCTACGATGCGCAGTTCTTCACCAACGACCGCGACAAGCTCGGCGCGGCTCTAGTGCACGACGTTTCTCACCAAAGCGCGCATGAGCCGGAAGTGAAGCAGGAGCCGAGAGAGGATCAAACAATTGCGCCGCAGCGTGAGACCGGACCGCCGCAGGAGCCGGGGCTGGGTTTTCGGAATTAGGATGTAGCCTCGGGTGCTCGCACCGGAAGCCGGCGATGTAGAACTGCCGATGTTTCGAAGAATCTCATTCATGTGGCCATCCAACCCTGGATCCGCTTTCGTTGGTCAGGGTGGTGGGCTCGACCATCGGCCAGTTTTCGGAGTTGGCCACGATCGATGAAAGTTTCCAGGACATCTCTGCCGCATCGACCGCGGCTCGTGGCCTGCCCAACACCTTGCCTTGCTTGCGCGCACGTTCCAGCCCCGCCTTCGTGCGCTCGGACAGACGAATGCGCTCCTGCTCGGCACGGTACTGGCGGGGACGCTACGTTGGCGCAGTGCGATCAACTCGTTTGACACCGCCATTACGTTCGTGACCTAGTGACCGAACCACTAGCTAGTGGATGGAGAATAAAGAGTCCTGTAGAGGACCAGGTGAATGCGCTAGAGCGTAACAAGTCGATTATCCGACTGCACAACGACGTAACCACCGTGGTTGGCTACTTGGACCTAAACAAGCCGGAGTTGGCCCTCACGTGGGCCATGCAAGCATTGGAGCACTTGCAACCACTGGTCCAGGATAGCGTTGAGGAATTGAGGTTAGTCCAAGCCAAACTCGGCGAGTCGGTCCAGTAATTCCCTTACGAAGGCCAGAGTGCCTTCTTCGCCCCTTCATTCACAATCCCTATAAGGATAGACCTCATGGCGTTAGCGAATTCGTTCCCGGCCTTCGGTAAGAACTGTTTTCGATCAGTTGGAGGCTGGACCGCTTCGGAGGGGCTGCCACCTCACTTGTTCATCTGACGCGATTGAATCCCGTGATGCTTCTGACCCTAGCCAAAAGCAAAACCAATCCACGACGGCCTGCTGCGCGTAGGCTCTCTCTGAAGTTTTGATTAACAGGTGAGGCGCGTCTGGTAGATATATGAGATCGACCGGCTTTTGTGCTCTAGAAAGTCCTGAATACCACTCCCAGTTGGAGAGAAGCGATGAGTTTCCTAGTGCAATTAGCAAGACCGGCGCGGACACTTTCTCAAGGTTGAACCCAGGCGCACCCTGAATCCACTGATCTTGGGCAGGGCCGTATGGCGTACCACCGTAGAGGCCTTCGATCTCTGCACGCATCCTCTGATACACCAAGTACTGTAGATAGCCACCGTCGAAGCCATCTGCCAATATGGCAGCCCCAATTTTGTACTTGGAATGTGTGAGTGTGTACCCAACTCCGAAGTACGTTCGACTGAAGCCCACGATGCCTACCCGAGACGCGTCGATTAACCCCTGACGATCCAACTCTGCGATGGCACGCTCATAAGTTTGCATCTGTGACGGTCCTTCTTGAGGAGTGTGCGTTATTTTGCGCTTAACACCAGCAGCGCTTAAGGCGGGAGATTGGAGCACGAAAAATCCATTGCTCGCCAAAGGCTGCGCCGCAAAAGCAGAACTCCATGGGCCATCAAGGGTGAATCGAGTGGGATCGAATCCGTGAGTTTGAATGACCAGCGGATAGCGTTGGCCTGGTTGATAGTCAGCGGGGTAGGTCAAGCCTCCTTTTATTTCCTCGCCATCCACGTCATGCCATACGAACTCCTCCACTCGGCCCAATTTCAGTTCTGATAATTGTGGGTTTAGATCTTGCAGCACGGTAACCGTCTTTGTTTTACCGTCAATCGCAACAAGTTTTGGCGGATGCTGAAAATCTTCCTCGATGTGAACATCTAGTGGGACCTGCTTCTCCGCAGAAACCTCGCCTTGAACGGTTTTGATCTGACTGTTATCTATGTTCACCTCGACATCAAACATTTTGTTTTTGCGGATCTCATTCTCTGACGGAGACGCATCTAGCGGCAGGTACGTGTCTTTTACCGTGATAGTTTTGTTGCTGGTCCAGGTAACACCCCGAGGATGGTAGTATGAAATCGGAGCCTCGATGAGAGGGCGAACTTTTCCAGTCAAAGTATCCACTAGGTTAAACCGCACAATGTTAGCCGGAGTAAGCGCTGGACGCTTTTCCCGGACGTAGAAGGCAAGGTATTTCTCTTCGTAACCTTCCCAAGCCTTAGGCACGGTCATTACCTTGACCGGCACCACCGCGTGATTCCCATCTGGTGAAAGTGCCATACGAACATCGGGGTAGTCGTTGTCGCTCTTTTCTTCCATCCTGACGGGAATCTCCATACGATTCCGGCGCTTCACGTAGAGTTCTACCTTCGCATCGTCATGAGGATCTCCATGCCCTGATAGCAACTCATACAGTTGCTCGTTTTGCCCAATAGCACGTCCAGGCAGAGAATTTGCCTGTGAGACTGGTTCTTCAGCCGTGAATACCGTCGTCTCTCCGTTACCAGTCATGTCGAAGGACGTAACCGGAGTCCGATGGTCGGTAATGCGTCGCAACCGATGATGCGAGAGATCATAGGTAAACACCTGGGTTGAGCTGTCCCCGCTGTTACCTACAAACGCTATTGTCTTGTTATCACTCAGCCATCTAACCTGGCCAATTGCATCCCGATTCGACGAAGACGTGAGCTCTAGCTCAAGGTGATTTTGCGGAGTTGCTGGGTGGTCTGTCTCAAACAGCAACAGCGAATATACATTCACGCTCCGCTTTAGGTCACCCTTCCTGAGAACGATCGTAAATCGCTTGCCGTCTGGAGAGAATATCGCCGTCCTTCCGGTTGAAGGCATTCCGAGGAAGTATCCGGGATCAGCCAGGGTGGTCATCTTGATGCAATCAGCGACGGATGCTCGCACCTTTCCGGTCGTTGACCATAACGGTGCGCTAGCTAACAGCAACGAACATAATGCGAACTTTCGAGCTGTTTGAGAAATCATCCGACACCACCTCGCTCACATGAGTTTTGTTCATTGTACAGGCCCGGCAATTCTCAACCGGCATAATATCTCGATTTGGTTGTCCGACATCGCGGCTGGCGCGCTTCGCTCTTCACGGGCGGGATTATAGGTTCAACGGGGCACGCACAAAAATGCCCGCGCGCTCAGGAGCCCTCCTTGGCGGCGCGAGGTAGCGGCAACAATCGGAGAGAAGCTTTCGCTTGTAAGTTTGAATGAGGTAATGCTGCTATCATGCTCGCCGGGGTCCTAAATGACAACTCTATCCACAGTAGTCGCACAGTTGAAGGCAGAACGAGAACGGGTACACAAGGAAGCCCAGCGCATCGACGTAGCGCTGGCAGCTCTAGTAAGCATCCACACCAACGGCACACGCCCACGCACCATGTCAGCCGCAGCTCGGCGGCGAATCAGCATCGCGCAGAAAACGCGCTGGGCGAAGCAGAGAACAGCCAAGCCGAAGCGGACGATCTCGGCAGCCGGTCGCAGAAGGATCGCAGCGGCTCAGAGAGCGCGGTGGGCGAAGGTGAAGCGAGGCGCGTAAGTGTAGGAGATTCCGTGAGCAAGCTAAGTATCAAAGACTTTCATCGCTTTATGCGAGGTCCGTTTGTGGCCTCCATCAAGAGGGCGTTTAGGTCACATCAGATTTTTTGCGAAGCGGACCTTCAGTCTTTCGCCTGGCGCAAGATTAAGAATTTCTTGGAAAGGCATGAAGAAGCGAAGCGAAAATTCCGCGTTTTGAACAAACCTTTTCTTCGAGATTGCGGCACTTACCCCGACTTGGTTGTGTTCCGGAGAAGAACTCCTTGGGTTGTAATTGAACTGAAGGAGAGCAAAATAATGAAGGTGGCGTCAGCCGGGAAGGAGTGCAAGAAGTTGCTTCAGGCGAAAAAAGTGCTGCACCCAAAGCGCGGATACCTCGTGTATGTGGCCCGACATGGCGAGCGCCGAGCGATACAAGGCCCGAAGGGCAAGGGCGGCTACTATTTTTTCGAAGTGCCAATTGTTCTTGAGCAGAGCATGTCCAAAGCGAAGGTGAAAGAGTGGACGGCAGAGTTTAAACTTTGGGACAAGTACGTCGTGGAACAATTGTGAGGGCAAGATAGGGCGCTCGGCTGGTTTGATCCGCTCACCGCCACTTCCACAGCTGCTTCCACACCTGGACAAGAGTCTGTATCTGGCGCGGGCTGGGAAGATGATCGTAGACGAGGCGGCAATCGCGGTACGCCGTCTCGTAGAACTCCCGGACGGAATGCAAGCTGAGATGCGCGAGGTTGTGACGCAGTTCCTTTAGGTTCTCCTCGCTCAACATCTCTTGGTCCCGCCGATCTGGGCGCCGCGCCATTGCGGGAGAATTCTACAATCTTCTCCTTTTGTTCGCCATAAAGTCAATAATTCGGAGGTTTCAGTGTTCCCGCCCTGACGTCGGTCATCACACTGCAGAACAGGTATCTGGTTAAGGCGTGAAATCGATACAGCGAGGTGTTCCAAAATCCCCGCAGGGGGTTCGGGCACTCGGACACACCCTGAACCCCTTGGCGAGCCAAATCCCCGCTAAGTCGACTTCCTGATGGGGTCCGAAGATGAGCCCCCCGGAGCTAAAAGCGCCGCTGTCATCGCGTCACGTTTCGCACTCGCAAAATCGACAAGATGTAGTGTTTGCGCCCGCGGACCTCCGATGTCTTTGTGGCTGAGCTCAATGGCGACGATTAGGGATCTGAACGGGGCATCGCGAGCTGCCCCCAGGTAGATTTACCTCAGCAGATTTTCAATCTCCGCCGCTAGCGCTTTCGCCGTTCCCGCCCGAAGGCGCAGGCATTCCGCGAACGAACTTTGCTGTGCGCTCGCCGAAGCCGCCGCGTCGCGCACCCGCTGCAATTCGGCGATGGCTACATCAAGGTCGTCAAACTCCATGGAGCCTCTCCTTCCTACCGCTGGCGCGGCAGTACCGCCCCTTTGTCTTTGGCTTCGGCAATTCAATAAATTATCGCAAAACCTGCAAGAGAAATCATCGGAATTATGCACTTGACAAACCCATGCATTTCGAATAATGTTTACGCATGGAAAACGGAGAACTCAACCTAGTTGCTCTGGCTCAGCACTTTAGCGACGAAGATGAGGCGCGGGAATTCATCGAAAAACTGCGCTGGCCGGACGGTCCTGTCTGCCCTCACTGCGGCGAAATAAACAACGCCTACCGTCTGGAGCCGAAGCCCTCCAAGAAGAACACTCATGTCCGCAAAGGCGTCTGGAAGTGCGGCGGGTGCCGTGAGCAGTTCACCGTTACAGTGGGAACCATCTTCGAGGATTCCCACATTCCGCTCTCTAAGTGGTTGCTGGCCTATCACTTACTGTGTGCCAGCAAGAAGGGCATGAGCGCCCATCAGTTGCACAGAATGCTCAAAGTCACGTACAGGAGTGCGTGGTTCATGGCGCACCGGATTCGCTACACAATGCGTCAGGAACCGTTGTCATCGAAGCTCGGCGGAATTATCGAAGTGGATGAGGCGTACATAGGTGGTAAACGTCGGGTGACGGTCCCGCTTGCGCCTAAGCCGGGGATGAGGATGCAGGATCGCGTCGGCCCTTTCGCTGATAAGGCGGCTGTGGTTTCCATTCTGCAACGTGGTGGGCGCGTCCAGTCCCGGCATGTGGAGCGAGTGACCGCCGACAATCTACGGGAGATTGTGCGCGAAACGGTAGCCGAGGATGCCCATGTGATGACGGATAGTATGGCCCTTAAGGGTGCCCTGACGCCGCGCAAGCACGATCAGGTAAACCACAAGGCCAAAGAGTACGTCCGATACGAAGATGGCGTCTGTATCACGACAAACACGATTGAGGGCTATTTGGCCACTTTGAAACGTGGCATCAACGGCGTATACCATCATGTTGGGAAACAGCACTTGCATCGCTATCTGAGTGAGTTCGATTTCCGTTACAACTCTCGCAAAGAGAAGGACGGCGACCGGACTTTGCTGGCGCTCAAGAGCACCAGCACCGGCGGAAAACGGCTGATGCTGCGGGACTCAAAAAGCGTGAACTAAAAGCAAAGCGGCCACTTTGGGCCGCCGATTGAGAAGTTTTTATTAGTGCTGGAATCGCTCTCGTTTCTTCTTGGCGGGAGTCCCGAGGGTGATTCTGATAACTCTTGTTTCCAAGGGCTTATTTCGCCCCCGTCGTGCTTTCAATCTTAGCACGACGAGGGGGAAGTATGCCCAACTGGAAAGAATTTCGTTTCAAGATAGAAGGCAAGGTCAATGGTGTCGAACTGACGCCGCTGACGATCCCCTTAGCCCGTCTCGCGCTCTATCTTGTTGATTTGGCCCAACTTCTTGGGCACCGTGAGAGTGTTCATCTCGTCGCTGTCCAAGAAGGTAGCACCCAACCCATTATCTATGTTGATGCTTTAGAGGAATCTAGAGTTACCGAGCGCGTTCGCTACGCACAACGTGGGGCTGGCCCAAGAGATGCGAATTGGGCCTACAAAAAGATAGACGCTAAGCTACGGAAAGACAACGCAAGCGCCAGTATCATCAATGTTTCTCAAAAAGCGGAAGTCGTAGAGTTCCCCGGGATCAAAACTGATCTACCCCAGGCTTATGGTCCAATAAAAGAAAGGGCGTCTCTCGTCGGCGAACTAAAGCGGGTTGGTGGATTCGATCCTACCATTCCGATCCACTTACAGAGAGCCGACGGACTGATTTTCTACTGCGATGCCGACAGTAGTATGGCAAAACAACTTGCTCCCTTTTACCTTTGCATCGTTCGCGTTCACGGCATAGCGACATACAGCAGAGGAAAAGAAGGCGTCTGGAAAATAGACCATTTCAAAATCCAATCCTTTGATCCCGAGCCGCTGTCTGATGACAATTTTTCTGCAACGATGGAAAAGCTGCGCAACGTCCCCGGTAACGAATGGGCCACTATGTCCGATCCGTTACAAGAATTGCGCTCCATCCGAGAAGGTGAGGAGAAAACGCCGCAGTGATTATTTTTGACTCAACTTATCTCGTGGTTTATTTGAATCCGAATCCGCCAGCCGCGACGGATCGCGAGGGTAAACCAGTAGAACAGTTCAAAGAGCGAGTGGCACACCTAGCAGCGACTTTGGATGTGTCCAATCAAGTGATCGGCGTACCAGCGCCAGCGATGGCAGAGGTTCTGGTCCGTGCCGGGAAAGGCCGTGCGCAACTTGTTTCTGTCCTCAGCGATAGATGGCGTTTCCAAATTATTCCTTTTGATTCTAGGGCCGCAATCGAAGCAAGCGAACTAATCGCTGCGGTGAAATCGAGCAAGGAAAAATGGGACACTTGGGCGAAGGTGAAATTCGATATACAGATCGTGGCTATAGCCAAAGCCGAAGTCGCGACGCTAATCTACGCCGATGACAAAGATATTGAGAACTACGCGAAGCGAGTGAAGATACCAGTAGTCAGAATCTGTGATTTGCCCTTACCGCCACCACCCGAACCAAAGCCCATCGACACGGGGCCCGTTGGAACGCAAATGGATCTGATCCCAAAAAGCGAGCCAAGCCAACAGCCAACGATACAATCGACTCCAGAGGTCAACGATGCAGCAAAAACAGCAGATAGAACAGCCAAAGCGGACAACCAACGCGAAGCCGATCCCGCACATTCCGCTCCCGTTCAAAGAAGTGATGGCGGACGTGCTCAAAGTGAAACCGCCAGAGAAATCACCAAAGCCCCAGAAAGCGAAAACTAAGTAGGAGGGCAAGGGTATGAGTTTAGCCGTAGCGATTGAAGCTGCAAATGCTATTGTCCTGGCCGCTGATAGCCGAGCGACATTTGGCGATCCGAGAGGAATGACGGCGGTCAACGACACAGTACAGAAGGTTTTCACTCTGACGCCGCGAACTGCGATTGCAATGGTGGGTGCTGCTGAGGCGGGTGCTTCACTGATTGAGCGAATTAAGCCCGTACTCGCGTCACAGGCCGCTGCTAATGCAGACGGAATATCTGAACTATTTCGGCAGTTGGCGGTTCAGAACTTTGGTCAATGGTTCGGAGCACCTCAATATCTAATGGGCGGTCAAGGCCCGGTTGCGATTCCTAGGCCGGATGTTCTATTCCTGTTGGTTGGATACGGCGCTGCGGGACAAGCTCGTATCATGAGCCTAGGAAGCACTCCGCCATTCAATTTCACTCCCAATTTAAGCACGACCGGATTCTCTACTGCGGGAGTTGTTCCGCTTGCAGTCTACTTACTGAACCGCCTTTATCGCAGGGGACTGGATCTGGAAATCGCAAAGGATCTTGCTGTGTACTGCATTCAAGAAACTGCCAGTCAGGACGGGAAAGTTGGAGGGCCAATTTCGCTGGCGGTAGTCAGACCAGCGGCAGACACACAATTAGCCGATGCCGCTGAAATTGAGCGGGTAGTGCGGAGAGTTGATCAGCACAGGGAGTCGCTTAAGAACTCATTTCTGAATTCTGGTCAAGCACCACCACCTGCACCTCCGGCGGGTTAGGCTGGACCGGAGTCGGCGCGGGGTAGATACCAATCTCTACGGAATGATTAGGCTGGAAGCCAACCGAGGCGTTATTGCTCTCGATCACGCTCCAGCTATCAAGGGCCCCGACCATCGTTGTGTACATGAATACGTTCATGACGAACACCTTTTTGTCACTATCGTCGTGCGTGACGAATATAGAATCGCACGGGGGGCTTTGCAATAGTCGATTTTAGCATCTTTTTCCACACCTTCAAGTCCACAGTGGGATTACACCCCTTAGATGCCCCAAAACTGGAAGTTGGCCCTGCCCTGTCACGGAATCTCAGTATGAGACTCTTCCAATGGGTTTGTCAAAGGCGTAATTCCGGAAATCATTCCCAAGTGGATCGAGCAATATTCTTTCTGTGTGGCTCCTGAGCGTCTTCCTGTGCTTCGCATCGCTTTCCCAGCCTCCTCATTCGATCGATCACGGGCAACCGATTGGCGGTTTCAGTCCTTGATCTTGTGGGCATGCGGGCAGGGGAGTCCGCATGCAGCGCAATCGCCCGGTCGCTGGCCTTGACGGAACAGGCGGAGCAATGGGGATGTTGATCGTTGGTTCTCGAGACAGTGATGGTTGGGAAATGAAGGTCTCGGGACAGAACGGGTTTGAGCGGTCATACACATTGGCAGGAAATGCGGAGGAGCACCAGCCTGTGGTGATAGGACCGTGCTTTTGAGGTTGCTACCGGCGAAGGTGACGCCGGGGAGAGGGGGAATCTCCCGTCGCTGAGCGGCGGGGTTAACACCCACAGGGGATCCCACAAAATTGGGACTAAGTGTTGGGACTAACTTCAGTTGGTTTCCATCGGGGTCTCGGTGCTGAAGCAACGCCGAATCAATAGGTTAGATTTGAGATCCCTTGGGTTCTGCAGTGTCCCGAACCAGGTGCTCTACCAGGCTGAGCCACTCCCCGACTTCGCAGAAGAATCAATACCTTAGAAGGCATCTTCCCCACATGGATTATACGAGCCAGGGGATCAAACGGCAAACGAACACGGTAGGTGACTAATGGCAAGTACAATCACGCTTCAACAAGTTGTAAAGGCTACTTAAGCTTCGCGAATTCCACCTTGGCTTGTTTCAGAAGGGGGACATCCGGATCGGCGTCCTTCCACAGGCTTAGGAAATCGCTGTAAGCGGCGCGGGCTTTCGGAATGTCACCTTGTAGGGTGTAGGAGCGGGCCAGGCCGAGATGGGCGAGCGCGCCGATCGGCTGGTTCCCGACGGTACCGTAGTGATCCAGAATTTTCTGAAACTCGATCTGTGCGGCTGCGCCCTGCTTCGCCTCCAGATAGGCTTGGCCTCGTAAGTAAACCGGGTACAGGCCAAAAGTGAAGGAATAGTTCGTCTGTCCCAACTCGTAAGGCTCAGCTTCTGCCAGCGCCTCGACCGCTCGTGATGCAGCACCGCTGTGAAGCGCGCTCGCGGCCCGAATCATTGGCAGGTCGTCATATTGCACAATCGTATCCGCGGGAAAGTTTTTGCGGAGATCATCGAATAGCCGCGCCGCCTGCGCGGAATCGCCTGCCAACGCCAGCGCAATCGCCGAGTACGCATCACCCTGCCTGCTATCGGATCGCAAGATGGATGTTCTGGCGTCCTGCTTCGCCGCATCCATATTGCCTACCAGCGCTTCCCGCACTGCGGAGTGCCCGAGATATTCGGCCGCGGTTTCGCTCTCGTTGGTTCTTTCAGCAGAGTCGGCGGCGCGGCGTGTTAGTTCGCGGCTCTTGGCGAACTCCCCGTTATATGCGGCCGTTTCAGACTTCAGGAAGAGAATTTGATCATCGACTCCGGGTTTTCCCGTGGCGTCGCCGACCTGCCGTTCCATCCCGGCGGCATCGTGTTGAAGAAAAGCGACGTTGTAAAGAAGCAGAGGAAACCAGGGCGAATCGACGTTGTGAGCGCGCGAGTCTTGTGCTGTGGCCTTGGCCCGATCAAGTTGGTTGATCCACTGATAACTGTAGGCGAGATTCACGGAGTTATTGCCGCTGTGCGAGTTGATCGTCCAAGCCTGCAGCCCCGCGGCATGGGCCTTCTCGTAATTTCCGGTCAAAGCATAAATGGTCCACAAATTGGTCGGCGGC
>Ga0209006_10002524_pt1 | contig 16697 bp, 12 predicted proteins | sample JacPin_JW_Ref_O2_FD_188567 | JGI IMG/M metagenome (GOLD analysis project Ga0209006, IMG submission 188567) | Forest soil microbial communities from Algoma, Ontario, Canada - Jack Pine, Ontario site 1_JW_Ref_O2 (SPAdes) (version 2) | ecosystem: Environmental > Terrestrial > Soil > Boreal... | reverse complement strand
CAAGAACTATTCCGAGAGCGGCCGCAAGAATGAACTCGCGGTCATTGATACCACCGACCCGGATAAAAATCATGTCGTGGCCATTCCGGAATCGCTGTTGGCCAAAGGCGGAGAAATTCGGACGCCAGCGTTGCCCTTCACTTTGCGAGTCGAAAAATATTATCCCAACACTTTGCCCGCCGGCCCGATGTTCGGCGGAGCCGAGAAAATGAAGGCGTCCGATGGCCTTGGCCAGAGATTGTTCTTTAGTCCGGAGCCGGTCACGCGCCGCATGGATTCCGTGGATCTTCCCGCGGCGCTGGTGCAAGTCGTCACGGACAAGGGGCCGGTTGGAGAATGGGTCGTTTCCACCTGGTTCACGCGCTATCCTGTTTATACCAATTTGGATTTCGACATCGCCAGCATCATGCCGAACGTTAAAGTGGAAGCGCCGCAAACATTTACCGTCAATGGCCACACTTACGAAATCGCGCTGCGCCCGGTGCGATATTACAAGCCCTACAGCGTCAAGCTGCTGGCCTTCAACCACGATTTGTATCCCGGCACCGGCGTGCCGAAAAACTTTTCCAGCAAAATTCACCTGACCGATCCCAGCACCGGCGATGACCGCGATATTCTCATCTACATGAACAATCCGCTGCGCTACCACGGGGAAACATTTTACCAGGCCAGCTTCGAGGAAAACGACGCAGGCACGATTCTGCAAGTGGTGCGCAACCCGGCCTCGCTGACCCCCTACATCGCTTGTTCGCTGGTGGCGCTGGGCTTGGTAACGCAATTCCTGATGCACTTGTTCGCCTTTGCCCGCAGACGGGCGCAGCAAACAAAGCCCCTGCTCCCTCGAAAAGCGCCCCCCGCGCCTGTGCTGGAACCGGCTTTGGCCAATGGCAAAGGGAGACGCCTATGAAAAAATGGCTGCCACTTATTACCGCCGCAATTTTCGCCGCCTGGTTTTTAGGCGGGTTCCAAGCGCCCAAATCCAAGAGCGGATTTGACCTCGCCGGATTCGGGCGGTTGCCCGTTTTGCTGGACGGCCGGATTCAGCCGTTGGATTCGGTCGCGCGCAACTCGCTCTTGAGCATGAGCGGTCGCTCAATCGTGCGTTTGACGAACGGCCCTCCTCTTTCTGCCCTGGAATGGTTGATCGCGACGATAGCCAAGCCGGAAGAGGCAGACCAACTGAAAGTCTTCCGCGTTCAACACCCGGACTTGGAAGGACTGCTGGGCAGCGATAAGATTGGTTTGGAGTACTATTCCTTCAACGACTTGACCAATCAATTCGACTCCATAATCGACCAAGCCAGAAAGCTCGAGAAATCAGAGGAGAACAATCCCGACGCAGGCAAGCTACGCACGGCTTTCCAGAAGGATCTAATGCACCTGTATAAGAGCGTCGAGCTTTACTCCCGCCTCAAGAGCAGCTTGGAACCGCAAGGCACACGCGATTTTGCGCGCGAATTGCAGGTGTATGAAAGCTCCATCGGGCCTGGCCGGATTGCCCTCCAACAAAGCGAGGCAGGCCAAGCGGCCAATGAGGAGGATTTGCAGCGCATCGCCGCCTTTTTTAAGCGCTACACCACACTCTCTGAGATGGCCTATCCCATGATCATTCCGCCGCTGCGCGGCCAATCCCGCCAGGACTGGCGCAATATCGGCGCTACTCTGATGGAAACATTGCGTTCGGGGCAAATGCATCCTGCCGCGACCGATTACGCGGCTATGGCTGACGCTTACCACAGCAACAATCCAGCCCAATTTAATCAAGCCCTAGCCACCTACCGCGTCTGGTTGCAGGAAAACGAACTTTATCCCGCCCTCAAGAAGGGCAGCCAGGAGTATTTCTTCAACCAAATTGAGCCGTTTTACAAAAGCATGGTCATCTACGTCGCTGCCCTGCTGCTGGGGTGCGCCTTTTGGATTAATTTGTCTGAGCCGGTGCGGCGCACGGGCTTTGCTTTGCTGGTGCTGGCGTTCGTCATTCATTCACTGGGGCTGGGCTTCCGGATGTACCTGGAAGGGCGTCCGCCCGTGACCAATTTGTATTCATCCGCCATTTTCATCGGCTGGGGCGCTTGTTTGTTTGGCATCTTTTTGGAACGCATTTTCAAAGGCGGCATCGGTCTGGTGGTGGCGGGATTCATCGGCTTCGCCACCTTGATCATCGCCCATCATTTGGCCTTGAGCGGTGACACCATGGAAATGCTCCAAGCCGTCCTGGACACCAATTTATGGTTGGCCACGCACGTCGTAGTCGTGACCTCGGGCTATGCTTCAATGTTTGTGGCCGGCATCCTGGCCATCATTTATATCCTGCGCGGTTTCTTCACCCGCTCCCTGAAGCCGGACATTGCCAAGACGTTGGCCCGAATGGTCTATGGCATCGTCTGCTTCGCCACTCTGTTCAGTTTTGTTGGCACGATTCTCGGCGGCATCTGGGCGGACCAATCCTGGGGACGGTTCTGGGGCTGGGATCCCAAGGAAAACGGGGCGCTGCTCATCGTGCTTTGGAACGCCCTCATTCTGCACGCGCGCTGGGGCGGCATGATCAAGGAGCGCGGCCTGATGGCCATGGCTGTCTTCGGCAACATCATCACCAGCTTCTCCTGGTTCGGCGTTAATATGCTTGGCATCGGATTGCATTCTTACGGCTTCATGGATAAGGCCTTTCCTTGGCTGGTCGGATTCGACATCAGCCAGGTCGTGCTCCTGGCGGTGGCGCTGACGCCGCTCCGGTTTTGGGCCAGTTTCAGAGCGCCGACTTCCCCTGCTCCGCCAGCCAGTCCGAGCCTCCCCACTCCTTCCGCTATTGCCACCTAACGCGCAAACCGCCACTCTAGGCACATGACAGTCAAAGCCGTTCTGAGGGCGTGTACGGGCTTTCTCTTGCTCGCGCCGTGTCTGGCGTCGGCTGAAGACGCCCGCCTCCCTTACCACGAACTCTACCGCTTGCAGAAAGCACAGGTTGAACTGAGTCGCGCCCATACCAACCTGACCCTGGTCCTGCAAATGCGTTCCACGCAGCCGAACGTCAATTATAGCGACATTGCTGCCTTTATTGATGCCAGATCCGGCAAAGTGCCGGTGCCCATCGGGTCCAATGGTATGTTCGCCGTGCCGGTGAGCGCCGACCTTCTGGTGGAAGATCCTTGGATCCTCGTCAACCAACCCCGAGGCACGATGGAATTGAACTGGCACGCCGGGCTGGCCCAGGCCTTGACGCGGCAGATGACCAACAGCGTGCATTATGCCCCGCTCATGCGCGCCGTGCGCGAATGCGACGAGGTGCAGGAAGCCATGCGTCAATACTTTCCCCATGCGCCCCGCTTAACCGCGGTAGGATTGCGGCTGACCTTCCGCGCCTCATCCTTCGCTCCGGCGGCGATCATTCACGCCAAAGACGGGGAGCGGAAACTTCCGGCCAACGTTTTGGGAGAGTTGATCATCCCATTGGATGGTGATTTGCTGGATGAAGACCCGGTCATGACATTGACAGAGAGTCCCATCGCAGTGGAAATCGTCACCAAGAAAAAGGATGGCGGGCCTTAATTGGCGCCAAGACTTACGAGCGGGACGCGTCACCCCGGAATGGAAGCCAGGAAGCGCGGTGATTTTCGGCCTTGGGCCATCTGTTCAAAGGCGAAGGCCAGGCCCAGCAACTTCGGCTCGCTCCACGCGCGTCCGAAGAAGGAGAGGCCGACAGGCAACCCGTCCACCAAACCCATCGGCACCGTGATGTGTGGGTAGCCCGCCATGGCAGCGGGACTGGTGCAGCCGCCGGTGTCACGATCGCCCCAAAGAAGGTCAGTTCGTTGCGCTGGACCGGTGGTGGGAGCGATGAGTGCTTCCAGGTGCAGGCGGTCCATGACCGCATCGATGCCTTCTTCGCGAGCCAGGCGGTGGTTTTCAGCCAGTGCGTCAAGATAAGATTGCTCCGTCAGCGGCCCTTTGGCTTGCGCTTTGAGAAAAAGTTCCTGGCCGAACCACGGCATTTCCGTTGCCTTGTTGCGCTCATTGAAATCGATGATCTCGGCCAGCGAATGCACGGGGACGGACGGGCCGAGCCATGCAAGGTACTTGTTCAAATCCGCCTTGAATTCGCACAAGAGGACTTCCTCCTCTTTCTCGCCGAGCTTGCCGTGGCTAGGAAGGTCCGCGGGATCGCTGATCAATGCGCCGTGGCTCTTCATCGCATCGATCGCGTCCTCCATCAACTTGTCCACCGCAGGTAGAATTCCAAAATACTTTCGCGCCACGCCGATGCGCGCTCCTCTCAAGGCCGCCACATTCAGGAAAGCGGTGTAGTCGGGCGCCATTTTGCTCGCGGCGGCGGCGGTGGCCGGATCATCCGCATCGGTGCCGGCCATGCACCCCAGCAGAATGGCTGCGTCGGTGACCGTCCGAGTCATAGGACCTGCCGTGTCCTGGCTGTGGGCGATGGGAATAATTCCAGAGCGGCTAACCAGACCGAGAGTTGGCTTGATACCAACCAGTCCGTTGTAGGAGGCGGGTGAAGTGATGGAGCCGTCGGTCTCCGTGCCGACCGCGATCGCGCACAAATTGGCCGAAGCCGCCGCGCCGGAACCGGAACTGGAACCGGATGGATTGCGATCCAAGGAGTACGGATTCCGCGTCAATCCGCCCCGGCCACTCCACGCGCTGGTGGAATGAGACGAGCGAAAATTGGCCCACTCGCTCAGATTGGTTTTGCCCAAAATGACCGCCCCCGCCGCGCGCAGTCGTCGCACCAGAAATGCATCGGTGGGCGGAACCGACCCGGCCAGCGCCAGCGAACCAGCGGTCGTCATCATTTTATCGTGCGTGGCGATGTTGTCCTTGATGAGCACCGGAATGCCGTGCAGCGGTCCTCGTGGCCCGCGCGCTTTGCGCTCCCGGTCCAAGGCTTGTGCGATCGCGACCGCGTCCGGATTTAATTCAATGACGGAATTGAGCATTGGCCCACGCCGATCCAGGTCGCGGATGCGGCGCAGGTAATGGCGCGCGAGCGAAGCTGCGGTGAGGCGTCCCGCCAACATCGCCGAACGCATTTGCCCAATCGTCGCCTCGTCCCACTCGGAGGAATTCACATGGTAAAGCGGTTGTGCGGTCGGCTCACTGACGACGGTAGCAGTGGCGGAAATCGCAAGCGCCGCCGCGCCGCCGGCCACGCCGGTTTTGAGAAAATCACGCCGGTTCATGCGCCCGACCCTACTGCTCCCGCGCGACTTCGGCAATCGTTTTGAAACTAAAATCACATGATCCGCAGTTGCTTCAGCGAGGCGGCGGCGTTATGAAAAATGCATGAGCGATGACTCCAAAAGCCCGCCTCAACAGCCAAGCCCATCAACCTATACACTTGATCCGAAATTCATGACCGAGTTTGAAAAGGTCATCGACTTCTACGCTGAAGCGACCTCGACAGGCAAAGTCGAGGATGCTCAGGCCGCCGCGATGCAGGCATTAATGATGTCTGCTGCGGAGGGGCTTAGAAATCCTAATCCAGTTGTGCTGCTCATGAACAAAGCGGACGATTTCGAAAGCAAAGGCGACTGGGCAGCGGCGGAAGCCGTGCGTCGGAAGGTGCTGGCCTTGACGGAGTCGTCGGAAAATTTCGGGATGATAGCGAAGGCGCAAATGGACTTGGCGGGTTCGCTACGGTTGGTCGGGCGGCTTGATGAAGCCTGGGAGTTTGCTTGCGCCGCGACGGTCTCTGCCCGCCAAAACCCTCCGGTCCTGGTGATGGCGTTGCTGTGCGAAGCCGCCTGCGCGCTTGAACGAGGAGATTCGGCCGGAGCGTTGGCGGTTGCTTCGGAGGCAGTGCAGGCCAATGGGTCTGGAAAACTGCATGACCACATGCGCGCAAGGTCGCTCACAACTCGTGCAAAGTGCCTGCTGGCTTGCGGTGATCCGGCCGGAGCCGAGGCGGACCTCGCCTCGGCTTGCGAGTTGCTCCAGGGCTGTGCTGGTTCCTGGATTCCGCCAGGAATAAGGTGGACGCTAGGCTGTTGGTGGGAGGTCAGAAGCCAACTTGAAGAGCGCCTGGGAAACCTTCCGCGCGCACGAAAAGCCATCGCCCGCGCCATTGAAAACCGCCGTGAATCCGGAAGTCCGCACACACTGGCGGCTTTGGCCCGGGCTCTCGAAAAGCTTGCGGAGTTTGCCAAAGCAGCCGGCGAATTGGAACAGGAAGAACAAGCTCTGAGCGAGGCCAAATCCATTCGTGAAAGGCTTCATCTTCCTACGGCTTCACGTCGCGGTTTGGCACAGAAGTTGGAAGCCGGAAGCTAAGGGGCTAACCCTTCTTACCAAATATGCGCGCGCAGTTCGGGGGCGCGCCACATGGGGTCGCCAGGCTTGATGTGGAAGGCGTCGAAGAATTGCTGGTAGTTTACCAGCGGGCCCACGGCGCGGAAACGGCCGGGCGAATGCGGATCGACGGTTACCAAGCGGCGCGCTTCCGCGTCACGAATGTTGGTCCGCCAGACTTGCGAAAATGATATGAACAATCGTTGCTCGGGCGTGAAACCGTCGATCACTTTTCGTTTGGACGGGTTCTTGGCCAAGTCTCGCTCCAAAGCGTCGTAGGCGATGCTCACGCCGCCCAGGTCGGCCAGGTTTTCGCCCAAGGTCAGCTTGCCGTTGACATGGACGCCAGGCAGCGTTTCGAAGGCGTTATATTCATCGACCACTTTTTGGGCACGCGCGTCGAATTCCTGCCCGTCCTCCTTGCTCCACCATTCGTTCAGGTTACCCTCCGCGTCGTACTTGCGCCCTTCGTCGTCGTAGCCGTGGGTGATTTCATGTCCGATGACCACGCCAATGGCGCCGTAATTGACAGCGTCGTCCATGCTCACGTCGAAGAACGGCGGTTGCAAGATGCCCGCCGGAAATACGATCTCATTTTGCAGCGGATTAAAATAGGCGTTGACCGTCGGCGGGGTCATGTGCCACTCGGTGCGGTCCACCGGCTGGCCGACGCGCGCGAACTGGCGATGTTGTTCGAAGGCCGAGGCGCGCCGAACGTTGCCCAAATAATCGTCACGCTTGATTTCGAGAGCTGAATAATCGCGAAACTTATCCGGGTAGCCGATTTTCTGCGTAAAGCGGGCAAACTTGGCCAGGGCTTTGGCGCGCGTGGCGTCGGTCATCCAATCCACCTTTTCCAGGTGATCGCGAAAAACGGTTTTGAGATTTTCCACGAGGTCGTTCATCCGCGTCTTGGCTTCGGGCGGGAAGTATTTCTCTACGTAAAGCTGGCCCACTGCCTCGCCAATGCCGTGGCCCTGCGCGTCGCCCATGCCATGATCCAAGGCGCGAAAAGCGCGTTTCCAGCGCGGCTCCTGTTCAGGCTGGCCGCTTAGCACTTTGCCGAAAAAGTTAAAATCCTCCACCTCGGCGTCGTGGCACAAATAGGGCGCGCAGGCGTGCAACACGTGCCACCGCAAATAGACGCGCCAATCCGAGAGAGGGCGCGCCGCGACCAACTTGCCCACCGCCTCAAAAAACTCCGGCTGCCCGACAATGGCGTAAGGGACCTGCTCCAGATTGCGTTGCGCAAGATATACGGGCCAGGTGATGGCTGGATTTTTGCCCAGCAACTCGGCCTTGGTGAATTTATTGTAGTTCTTGTTCGGATCGCGCAATTCCACACGTGTCCGACTGGCCTTGGCCAGTTCCGTTTCCACGTCGAGCACGATGCCCGCGTGGACCGCGGCATCCTCGGGCGTCTCGCCCAGCAGCGCGAACATTTTGGCAACATGTTCACGATATGCTTGACGCTGCGTGACGAAGGAATCCTTGACGTAATAATCGCGGTCCGGCAGCGACAGGCCGCCTTGATCCAATTCCAGCGCGTAGATGGAACTTTGCCGGGCATCCGGGCTGACTTCCGCGCGGAAGATTCCGGCCAAACCCTCGTCATGGAACGAAGCCAGCAAGCGGAATAGGTCGTCCGTCGATTTGATGTCGTCGATTCGTTTGAGGTCGGCGGCAATGGGTTGGAAGCGCAGTTGTTCCAGGCGATTGGTGTCCATCGCCGAAGTGTAGAAATCGCCCACTTCGCGGCGTGGAGTTCCCTTTGCGTAATCCCCAGCCGCGGCCTCTTCCAGCAGCGCGTGAATCAGGTAGGAATTGCGCTCTGCCAATTCAACGAAGCTGGCCCAACGCGCCTTATCCGCCGGCACAGGGTTGTCCTTGACCCATTGGCCATCAGCGAAAGAATAAAAATCCGCCGCTGGTTCCACCGATTGATCCATGTAGGAGATCGAAAACGCCGGCACGCGCGGTTCCGGCCCAACGGGCGCGAGAGGTTCAGCCGCGAGGGTCGAGGCCACGGAGGCCACGGCAGAGGCCGCCCATTTCAACTTTGCATGCGCATCGGACATAACTCAAATCATCCTTTGAACTTGCGGGCGATGACGCAGGCATTGTGCCCGCCGAATCCGAACGAATTGTTCAAGATCGCGTTGACTTCTATTTCGCGGGCGGTGTCAGGCACGTAATCCAAATCACACTCCGGGTCAGGGGTTTGGATGTTGATCGTCGGCGGCACCACGCCGCATTCGATGGCTTTGACACATAAAGCCATCTCCACTCCTCCGGCCGCGCCCAGGAGGTGACCCGTGGCTCCTTTGGTTGAGCTGACGGCCAGCTTCCTGGCATGCTCGCCGAAAACCGTCTTGATGGCTTGCGTCTCCGCCGCGTCGCCTTGAGGCGTGGCGGTGCCGTGAGCGTTGATGTAGGAAACGTCGGACGGATTCAGGCCGGCGGAACGCAACGCGTTGCGCATGCAACGAGCGGCGCCTTCGCCGCCGGGTGAAGGCGAAGTCATGTGATGCGCATCGGCGGCGTTGCCGTAGCCGGACATCTCGGCGTAGATGCGAGCACCGCGAGCCTTGGCATGTTCGAGTTCCTCCAAGACCACCACGCCACCTCCCTCCCCCATGACGAATCCGTCGCGGTCGCGGTCGAACGGGCGCGAAGCGTGTTGAGGATCATCGTTGCGGGTACTCATGGCGCGCATGGCGCAGAAGCCGCCCAGGCCCAGGGGGACGATGGTCGCTTCGCTGCCGCCAGCGAACATAACCTGTGCGTCGCCCATTTTGATCGTGCGCCAAGCCTCGCCCAAAGCATGCGTCCCGGTGGCACAAGCCGAGCAGGTGGCCAGGTTGGGTCCACGCAAATCGTAATACATCGAGAAGAGGCCCGAACCCATGTTGAGAATGAGCATGGGGATCATGAACGGAGAAAGTCTGCCCGGCCCTTTGGTCATTAAAATCGTGTGCTGATCTTCTATGGTGCGCAAGCCGCCGATACCTGAGCCGAGAAAAACTCCCACCTCGTCGCGGTTAACTTTGTTCAAATCCAAGCCGCTATCCAACAGGGCCTGGTGGGCGGCGAACACGGCGAACTGCCCATAGCGATCCGTCCGCCGCGCATCCTTCGGCGAAGGGAAAGCCGAGGAGGGATCAAAATCTATAATTTCGGCTGCGATGCGAGTGGTGAAAGGCGTGGGGTCAAAACTAGCAATGGTCCGAACGCCGCACTTCCCGGCCAGGATGTTGTCCCAGAACACGCTCGGGGATTGGCCCAGGGAGGTGACAACTCCGAGGCCCGTGACGACAACTCTGCGTTCTGTCCAGTTTGCAGCCATAAAAAAAGGGCAGCGAACCTCAGGAGCGCTGCCCCGGCAAATCGCAGTGGCAATTACTTCTTTTGGCTGTCCTCAATATACTTGATGACGTCCCCGACGCTTTGCAGTTTTTCAGCCTGTTCGTCCGGAATTTCGTTGCCAAACTCCTCCTCCAAGGCCATCACCAATTCGACCGTATCGAGGGAATCCGCGCCCAGGTCCTCGATGAATTTGGCCTCGGGCGTCACTTGATCGGGATTGACGCCGAGTTGTTCGACAATGATTTCTTTGACTCGCTGCTCTATAGATTTTTCAGCCATCGATGCACTCCATTAGTTACAATTTAGTTTGTGTCTATGCCCGACGTTTCCAACAGCGTCAAGCCCTGAATCGCTTTTTATATATTTCACATTACCATCCCGCCGTCAATGGCCAGCACTTGGCCGGTGACGTAGCGCGCCCCTGGCCCGGCCAGAAACAGCGCCCCCTCGGCCACGTCCTCGGGCCGCCCCAACGAGCGCAACGGTATCCGCTCCAGCAACTGCGTCTTCATCTCCGCCGAGAGCGCCCCCGTCATGTCCGTCTCGATAAAGCCCGGCGCCAACGCGTTGACCGTCACGCCGCGCGAGGCGAATTCTTTGGCCACGGCCTTGGTCAAGCCCAGCAGGCCCGCTTTGCTGGCTGCATAGTTGCACTGCCCGGCGTTGCCAATCAAGCCAATGACGGAAGAAATATTGATGATCCGCCCCGAGCGTTGTTTGAGGAAGGTCCGGCTGAGCGCCTTTATGAAAAGAAAGGCTCCCTTCAAATTGGTGTTTAACACCGCTTCCCAGTCTTCCTCGCTCATGCGCATGAGCAATCCATCCCTCGTCACGCCCGCGTTGTTGACAAGAATATCCACCTTCCCCGACTCGGCTAGAATCTTTTCCGCCGCCGCTTCAACGGCGGACGCATCGGCCACATCGACCGCGTGCGCCCAAGCCTTGCGGCCCAACGCGCGGATTTCTTGCGCGACCTTTTCCGCATTCTCCGCTGTGCGCGAAACGCAGACGATGTCTGCTCCGGCAGCGGCGAACTTCAACGCGATGGCTCGCCCAATTCCCCTTCCCGCACCGGTGATGACGGCGATTTGATTGGCAAGTTGCGACATAGGCGAATTTAAGGATTAGCTATCGGTTGACAGAGCTTTGACCGTCGATTCCAGGCTAGGAACGTCGGCCACGTTAAGGATTGTGATTTCAGTAGGACGATCCAATTGTACCTCGGCATGCCGCATGTGCCGCATGAGGGCCTGTTTCGCGTATTGCGAAGCGATACGGCCAAAGTCTGGCGGAGTGACATCAACCTCAAGCTCATCAGCCAATTGGGCGTCAGCCTTGATACGCCTGGCTTCGAGAATGGAAATCTGGTCGAGTTTGGAATGGACTTCATCCCACACGACGAGTTTGGCAAACACTTTGATGTCGCCGGTCTTGGGATCAATGGTGCTACGCAATTTGCGGGCGGGCCCGACGGCCTTTATAGCTGCCTGGAGCAAGGCCTCTTCAACGGCCTTTACCAAGACCTCCTTAGACTCTCCAACGCCTTTTACAAAGAAATCCTTGTCCAAGCCCTTCTCGCTAAGAGGTGTTTTTTCTATGCGCTTGACAAATCCGCTCAATACCGAGCCCGGCCCCAATTCAATAAACCGCGTGAACCCCTGCCCCAGCAAATAGCGGATGGAATCCTCCCAGCGCACGGGCGAAACCACCTGCGCGGTCAGCGCCTCGCGGATGTCTTCCGAACCGCCATGCGGGAGCGCTGTCACATTGGAAATCACTGGCACAGCCGGCGGGTACAAGACAAGGGCGTCAAGCATAGCCCTAACCTTTGGCTGCGCGCCGGCCATCAGGCGCGAATGGTAGGCGCCTGCCACTGGGAGAAGAACCGCGCGTTTGGCGCCTTTGGCCTTTGCCAACTCGCAGGCGGCGGCGACTTTCTCCGTTTCGCCGGAAATGACGATTTGGCCGGGGCAATTCAAATTAGCCATATCGACATTCGCCGTTGCGCACACCTCGCGCAACACCGACACCTCCAGGCCTAGCACTGCAGCCATTGCGCCGTGCGTTTGTTCGCAAGCCTCCTGCATGAATCGGCCACGCTGCCGGGCGCTTTTCAACCCCTCCTCAAAGCTCAAGACTCCGGCGGCTGTCAGCGCTGTCAACTCGCCCAGCGACAACCCCGCCGTGGCGTGAAAAGACAAATCCGGCTTGCGTTCCTTGAGCAACTGGAAGGCCACCCAGCTTGTCAAAAAAATGCCCGGTTGCGCATTTTCCGTGCGCGTCAATTCCTCCTCCGGGCCGTCGAAACAAATCCGCGCCAGATCGAAGCCGAGAATTTCCCGGCTCCGGTCAAACAGGGCTTTGGCCGAGGGGAATTGAGCGGCCCAATCCCAGCCCATGCCAGCGCATTGGGCGCCCTGCCCTGCGAACAATAGAGCGGTCTTCTGCATCATGCTGCGCCACTTAACACGAAGAGGCGTCGTGGGAAAAGAGATTTCGCGCTGTCAAGCGTGGGTCCCTTTCTCAAAGCGTTCGGATTTGGAGTCCCGCATGCTCCGCCTTTCATGGAAAAGCCGCAGCGCCGCCACCTGTCAGCCGGAGTGGCGCCTTCTATTTTCTCGCCGGGTTTATGTTGGTACCTTCCGTGCATACGCATGAAAAGAGTCGCGCACGCGGCTCAGAAAGGCGCGCCACTCATGCTGCGAACAACTGATTTGGGCTTTTTCTTTGGCTTCACAAAAAAAGCGACTTGCCGATGGTTGGACCAGCTTTCTAGCAAAGACATACCAGAAACTATCTGAAACTTTGATGGAAATCAACGACTTGCATAAGGTCGATGCTGCAAATCAACGAGTTAGAGATGGAAGATTCTGGGTTGGGCGCATCCCAATTCACGGCGCGGCCGGCGCACGTTGCCCCGCATCTGCCGACGTAAGGAGGCCGGTTCTGATCGACGATGCTCGCCTGATCGGTCGTCCACAGCGGACCATGGCCGCAACGGTTTGCGCGACTGCTCTCGGACCGCCTCGTTACCTCGCCGGCTACGAGTTGGCCTGGTCTTGCCTTGAAGCACGCCCATCCAGTTTTCTCATTCCCCTCGACACTCTTATGATCCATCATGGAGACGACTTTACGCCAGTTCGCGAATACCAAAAAACCTACGGTAGGCTTTTTGGTATGATTTATTTTGGAGGGTCAGAATCCATACTAATTCTTTATCTTCAACGGTTTGCAACGCCGTAAATCGTCAAAAATCGCCAAAACTCAAAAGCAAAGTAGATTTTTATTTTCCAAAACATCGATTTAGCTGCCAAAACGGCCCAAAAAAGGCCTAATTTTTGTGTCAGTACTAACTTGTTCTATACCTATTTATATTTAAAGCGTTGCGACGCAGTAACTTGCTATCATTCTTAAGAACAGCACTTTTGAGGCAAGAATTTGAGATTCTGGGTTACAAGCATTCCGCGCGAGGGGGTCCTGGGATACAAGGAATTTCTCAGATAGTGAGATGCTGATGCAGGCGGATGGGCGCAAATCAGCTTTTGGTAGAGTCGGCGCGCTGCGCCGACCGGACGCCGCAGCGCGGCAGACTTGGTCAAGAGTTGATTTGCGTCTGCAGGCGGAATCCGCTGGAACCTAGGATTGACTTGGCGTGTGAAGTGCTATACAAAAGTTTTGTCTCTAATGCGAAAATGCGCCTGCACCGAATGCGGACGGAGCATTCGGTTGTAGTGGTTTGGGCGATTCATTTGGAATGACTTGCAACTTGTTTGAATACACTTGTGTCCATTTATAAGACACCTATGCATGGTCAATCGGCTTTCACGCTGACGGAGGTCTTAATGGGAGCGGCGGTAATGTCGGTCGTCTTTGTCACTATCTTTAGCATCATGACGGTCGGTCTGTTTATTAGCGGCGAATCGCGCGAGAATCTTCGGGCCACCCAGATCATGCTGGATAAGATGGAAGGGATACGCCTGTACAGCCCAACCCAGCTCACCAACACCTCGTTTCTGCTGCAATCGTTCACAAACTGGTTTTCCGAAACCAACAACATCGGCCTGCCCAACGTCGAGGGCTACGGCGTTATGTACACGGGTTCCATTACCATAGCCCCGGTGACTTTCTCCACCTCGTATAGTTCCAACATGCACCAGGTGACAGTCAATGTTGGCTGGGTTTCAGGCGGGCAGGGAAACCTCGCTCACACCCGCAGCATGTCCACATTTTATGCCAACCAAGGTCTGTACAATTACGTGTGGACCAATAATTATTAGGACATGAACTGCGGACCATTCAACCGAGAAATCGCGGTCACTATGTTCCCTCAGGATTTGTCCGCGGCAACGTCCAGGCGCCGTTCCCGAGGCGCCTTCACCCTTGTCGAATTGATGGTGGCCACCAGCATTAGCGTGTTCCTGCTGGCCACAGTTATGGTTTCGTTCGTGGTTATATGCCGCTCCTTCAACGCCATCGGAAACTATGCCGACCTCGACCGGCAAAGCCGCAACACGCTGGACGTCATGGCGCGCGATATCCGGCAAACCGGCGGCTTGACGAATTGGACCTCTACCAACCTTGCTTTCACCAATCTGGACGGCAACGCGCTTCTCTACTCGTACAGCACAAACTCCGGTGTCCTGACCTATACCAATGGCAGCACTGGCCAATCCGGCGTCTTGCTGTCACATTGCACTGCGCTCGCATTCAGCATATTTCAGCGGACGCCGACTAACGGACCCGTTTGTTTTTGCGCGGCCAGCAACGCGTTCTCCGCCAAAGGCATCAAGATGAGTTTTACTTGCACGCGCACTAATTATCTGGGCCTGACCGACTCCGAATCCGTCGAGACCGCCAGCGTTGTCATGCGCAATTAACCCGGCTAAATTTAAGGAGCATCCATAAAAATCAGCCCCTCAAAACGTGTAAGAGAGCAAGCCAGCGTTTTCCTCGTGGCTATGGGAATGACCGCGCTGTTCGCGATCATTCTTGGCAGCTACCTGACGCTGGTTGAGGGCCAGGCTGATTCCGTCGCGCGGTCCCAAAGCTATGATACCGCCATCCCGGTGGCCGAAGCGGGCGTGGAAGAGGCCATGTCCTTAATCAACAAGTACGGTGGCGCATCGGCCTGGACCAACAATCTCACCAGCGACGGCTGGAGCGCGATGACTTCCAGCAACACGACTACCAAGTCCAATTTGGTCTTCGGGGGAAACTATTATCAGGTCACCATTTCCAACGCGCCAGGCGGCACGCCCACGATTATGTCAGCCGGCGTTGTGCCGTTCATACAGCACGCCTGGGGAGCACAAGAAACACCGGGCGCCAGTTACGGCAGCACTCTGGTCTCACTGGTTCGCACGCTCCAAATTCAGACCATACTCAGCCCTCAATCAGGCGCCGCCTTGGCGGCCAAGGGCGACATCACTTTCAACGGCGGCGCCAACGTGGATAGCTTCAACTCGGCCAATTCCATTCTCAGCAGCAACGGCCAATATTACGTCAACCTGAGGGACGATAAGGCAATTGTCGCCACGGATGGCAATGTGGTTTCATCGATCCTCGGCAGCGGGAATGTGAACATCCGCGGATTTGTGAATACAGGTCCCGGCGGGACCATCGGCACCGGTGGCAATACTTCGATAGGCGATATGAGCTGGGTGAACGGCGGGACGAACGGAGTCGAGCCGAGCCGCAGCAACGACAATTTCAACGTTACCTTTCCGGACGTAGCCGCTCCCACCGCCACCTTTGTCCAAAGCCCTTCACCAGGCGCCGTGGCCGGCACCAATTATGCCATGGTGTTGGAGGGCAACCAATATTGGGGGACCAGCAATGTGATGTACGAATCGAGCGTCCAGCTTAGCGGCCAATCGAAAGCCATTGTTACCGACGGTTCAGTGGTGTTGTATGTCCCTTCCGGAAGCATATTGAATGTTTCTGGACAAGCGTTTATCTACGTCGCGCCCGGGTCCAGTCTTTCCATTTATTGCGGCGCTTCATCGGCCCACTTATCCGGGCACGGCCTCGTCGGAGCGACCAACGCCTCCAACGTCTCCTTTTATGGTTTGCCTACCTGCAGTTCGATCCACTATTCGGGCAACGCCGGCTATGTCGGCACTATTTACGCCCCGGAAGCCAGTTTCTCAGGGTTCGGCAATGGCGCATTTACCGGCGCGTTGATGGCAAATTCTTTCAATTTCTCCGGCAATGCCACGATTCACTACGATGAAAACCTGGGCCATGCCGGGCCTGCCACCGGCTACGTGGCTAATAATTGGCAAGAGGTCGCCACGCCACCGGCCCTGCAGCAGCTTCCTCCTTAATCGTCTAATTCTGGTTCTCCTTGCATTTCCCGCCTTGATTGGACCACAATGTCCCCGACCAAGTCGGACTGTTGCCTAATTTTACTTCAACTCGTGAAAATGGGGGGCCATTCCACTCACGGAACGGCCGTGGGAGTGTTGGCCTCATGATCTCTGGCGCCGGTTTGGATTCATCCGTCAACAATGTTTCCTCAACTGCATCGCCATCCTCGTCTCTACAGGAAAGACACCCGCGACAATTATGTCTGTGAGAAAGGACAAGTCGCCGGAGAAATTGCATAAGGACGCGGTCAAGGCGGCGGAAAAATTGCGCAAGGCCGAGATCAGGATGGCGGAAAAGCTGGCCAAGTCCGAGGCTGGGGCGGCGAATGAGCCGCGCATGCCGCAGGCCCAGGCGTCAGGGATTCAATTGCAGAATAAATCGGCCCGGCGCGCCGTTAGAATAGACCTGTTGGCGGAAGCGAAAGCGGAGAGGAAGCGGCGACGGAACGATCCGGTCAAACGCGCCGTCTGGATTGGGGGGTTTTGCGTGAGTGTCATGCTGCTTTGGGTCCTCAAACTCCAAGTGGATCTTAATTTCGGACGGTCGGAATACCACAGGCTTACGAAGCTATATTCCGAAATCCGTGTCAAACACGCGACACTGACGAACGACCTGATCCAAAGCGCCGTCGTCGAACACAAGCTCGCCGCGCTGGATCG
>Ga0209006_10002523_pt1 | contig 16698 bp, 10 predicted proteins | sample JacPin_JW_Ref_O2_FD_188567 | JGI IMG/M metagenome (GOLD analysis project Ga0209006, IMG submission 188567) | Forest soil microbial communities from Algoma, Ontario, Canada - Jack Pine, Ontario site 1_JW_Ref_O2 (SPAdes) (version 2) | ecosystem: Environmental > Terrestrial > Soil > Boreal... | reverse complement strand
CCGCCGGTGTTGTGTAATCGCTTCAGCAGTTGTCCCGTATGAGTTGGCTCGTACGGACTAGCAAGGACTAAGGTAGCCGCCTGCCTCTTGCAAGTCGTTGTATTTCGGTATCGTGGCCACGAGGCTTCGACGCTAGGCAGCGAGTAGGGACCCTAGTGTATGAATACGACAAACGTTGCGTTTCGGTACCAGGAGGTGCGCTCGTCAGAACAGATCGAGGTGAATACAATGTTCAACATCGGTAGCGAGCCGGCTACCGCAGCGAGTTTGAGAAAGTCGCGCCGACTGCCGAAGAGACTGTGTTGGTAGTACCGGTTGTCAGAATTGGGTGTGTTCTCATCTGCGGTGGCCGCAACTTTTGAATCGACTGCCGCGACCGCGCTCATGGGATTACGGCGCCCGCACCTTCTGCCGCTGAGCAAACGTAGACGAGGGGCGTCAGTCCCGTCCTGGCTTGATACCCAGAGACGATCTGTTCGGTGAACTCAGAGAGTTCTTCTGTTTGGACCAGATTCACCGTGCAGCCACCAAAACCGCCACCGGTCATTCGCGCGCCGAGCACCCCGTTCAGTCTGCTTGCTACCTCAACCATGATGTTCAGCTCCTCACAGCTCACTTCGTAGTCTCGATCCAAACTCTCGTGTGATAGGTACATCAACTCTCCAATGCGTACGAGGTTTAGACACTTCAGTGCCTCTGCCGCATCTTTCACGCGAGCGTTTTCTTTGATCACGTGCCGGCAGCGCCGAAAGTCGACGTCGGTGAGCAAGCTTCGGTGATGTTCCAAATTCTCCAGTTTGAGATCACGCAACGCACGGAGGTCGGGCAGAACTTTTCCGATGGCCTTGACGGCTCGTTCGCACGAGGCTCGTCGTTCGTTGTATTCCCCCGCGGCGAGTTCGTGCCTCACCATCGTATTGCAGATCACCAAGCGAACACTCGGAGGCAATTGCAGGTACGTGGCCTCCAGCGACCTGCAATCCAGCATCAGTGCGTGGCCCTGCCTACCAAAGCAGGAAACAAACTGATCCATAATGCCGCAGCGAGCGCCGGTGTAGTCGTTTTCGGCGCGTTGACACAATCTGGCTACTTCGAGTAAAGGAATCGTGACTCCGCCCAGTGTCGTCAACGCTAGCGCAGTGGCAACCTCAATCGCCGCCGACGAACTGAGACCGGAACCGATCGGTACTCGTCCGTCGATCAGGAGGTTGGCACCTGTGAGCGGGTAGCCCTCATTTTGCAAGACGGCCGCGACTCCGCGGACATAGTCGCTCCAGTGTTTCCGTGGTGGAACCGCTACCTGAGAGAGATCGAATTCGACAGTTTCTCCGAACTGCTCGGAGTGGATGGACAACATGCGATCGGCTCTCCCGGCTATGGCCGAATAAGCGTAGAAGTTAATGGCGGCGGGCATGACAAAGCCATCGTTGTAATCCGTATGCTCGCCGATCAGGTTCACTCGCCCCGGAGCACGGAATATCGCGCGTGCGCTAGTTCCGTAAATCAACTGAAACCGTTCTGAGATTTCATGTGCCCCGGGCAATACTGGGTCCGTCTCTAACATCGAAATTGTCATCGTCTCCGCGTCCCCATTGACTTCGAGTTGTCGTGTACGTTGCCGATCTCAGCCCAGTTTTTAAGTCGCGACAGTCGTTATGAGTCGTTTTACTTCCAGAGACCCGCGATTTGTTCGAGGGTTTTGCCTTTGGTTTCAGGCAAGCGGGCCTTGATAAAGAAGAAGCCCGCCACACAAATACCGGCGTAGATCCAGAACGTTTTGGCAGCGCCCAAGGCATGGTTAAAGAGGGGGAAAGTATAAGTAAGGATGAAGCTTGCGATCCAGAGGCTTGTGACTGCAACCGATATCGCCGTACCGCGAATACGATTCGGGAAAATTTCTGAAATGATGACCCAGGTCACGGGAGCAAGAGACATGGCATAGCACCCAATAGCCGCGACCACGAGCACCAGCATGTGGACACCGTGGCCGTGGACGTAATACAAAGCACCCAGGCAGGTATAGATCATCGCAAGACCAGCGGAACCAGTGAGCATCAAAACGCGCCGGCCGTAGCGATCCACAAATCCAATAGCAATAAAAGTGAAGAGAAGGTTGACTGCTCCGGTAACGACAATATTGAACAGAATGTCAGAAACGGTGTAGCCGGCCGCGGAGAAGACCTCTTCTGCGTAGTTGAAAATTACATTGATACCGCACCACTGCTGCAGCACCGCCAACCCGATCCCAAGCAACAGCACCCTTAGCATCCGACGATCAAGTAGCATCCGCAGATCCGTTTGTTTTGTATCTTGGGTGACAGTGGCTTCAATCTCGCGCAAAGCCTGCACTCCGTATGCTTCTCCGCCAATCCGGGATAGCACATGTTTGGCCCGTTCATACGCACCATTTTTTGCCAGCCATCGCGGGCTTTCAGGCACCACAAACATCGCAACGAAAAACAGCATGGAAGGAATTGCGGTCACACCGAACATCCAACGCCATCCGACTTGGCCATTCCACGATTGAAGAATCTGGAGCGAGGTGGCATTTGCAGGAACCGGTTTGGCGATCAGCCAGTTGACGATCTGCGCCAGCAGAATGCCGATCACGATCGTCAGTTGATTGAGCGAAACCAGTTTGCCTCGGTACTGGGCAGGCGCCACCTCCGCGATATACATGGGAGAAAGACTCGATGCCATTCCAATGGCAAATCCGCCCAAGATTCGCCAGGGCACAAAGGCTGCAAACGAAGGCGCCAAGGCGGTCCCGATCGAGGAGACAGCAAAGACCAGCCCCGCCGCGATCAGCCACCGCTTCCGGCCGAATCGATCACTCAGCCAACCCGAGACAAGCGCGCCAACGAGGCAGCCAATAAGCGCGCAACTCATTGCCCACCCTTGCTGCGAAGGGTCAGTCAAATGAAAGAATTTTTCGTAGAACGGCTTGGCGCCACCGATCACGACCCAGTCGTATCCGAAGAGTAGGCCACCCAGCGCAGCAACCGCCGAAATGGCGTAAATGTACGCCAGATCAAAATTCTCTGCGCGGGTTGTAACCGTCATCTCTTCTTTCGCAGCACCAAGCATAGAAATTGCCGTTCGTTTAAGCCTTTCATATCACTGCCGTGCTTTTGCCGCGGCATGAATTCGGGTGAGGGACTCAATCTCCAGTTGCGCAGCAATGTGGTTGCAATCGAGCGAGAGCACTTGATTCAGCAGTTCGATAGCGCCCTCGGGATTTCGCAAGCCGAGTTCACTGAGTGCAAGCAGGAAAAGGCAGTCCACCTGGTTCCTCTTCTGGAGGTCATCCTCGAACAGAAGCAAATTCGGGAGCGAGGTCGCGAAATAATCTATCTTCACTTCCGCTTCCATCTGCTTCTGAGCAAAATCGCGCATTTGCCTCGCCAGGCTTGCTGCTTCCGCTTTGCCCTCGAGGGCATCAAGACTCATTGCGCAGTAGTAGCTGAGCCAGTTAATTGGGCCGTCGTCGGCAGCGGCTCGCGTCCAGTACTTGCGGGCCTCGTCCTCGCACCCCATCTGCGAGAGAGCCAAGCCGGCGAAATAATCCAGATGAGTTTCGCGAGTCAGCAAATGCTTACCCTCTCCGAGATTCTGCGGATACTCTCGCGCCGCAGAAAAGTGCGCTAGAGCTTCTTGCGGATGGCCACTCTCCAAGAGGGAGCGGCCAAGCAGAATGTGGGCCCACACATATTGGCCCGAAACTAAGCCCTCTCCTCCTTCCCAGGGATTGAAGCGCCGCGCCAGCAGTATCTCCAAAGCTTGCTCCGCGCGGCCGGTCTGGTTCAGAAGAGTTATGAACTCCACTGTCAAATCGTCCCGTTGCGAGACGAGGTCTGAGTGATTCTCCAACGTTGCCAAGCGTTGAGATGCGCAGGCTCCCGTACGCTTGCGCAGCTGATCGGCCTCATACAACAGCCGTGCATCGGTGGGGTTTGCTTTGAACGCACTGTCATATGCGGCGAGTGCCGCATCTGCATCCCTTCGAACATTGAAGTATGCAATCCCGAGATTTCGCCAAGGAATGGCAAAAGATGAATTGATCTGTACACTCGATTCCCACTCGCGGATTGCCTTTTCGTAACACTTCTTGTCATAGAACAGATTGCCGAGGTAACAATGTGCTCGGGCGTCAGATGGGTTGTCAGCCAAAGCAGCCTGAAGCACGATCATCTCTTCGACTCGGGCTGGGAAACAGTAATCCGGCAGGGCGTTTGCCGCGTTGTCCCAAGTTGCAATGGCTTCCGCGTGGTTGCCCAGTCTGCACTCGCAATAACCCAACAAATACAGGGCCATAGGGTACGCCTGCGCAGATTTGCTCACGTATCCTGATAGCAAATCTTTAGTCTCACCCCAGAAACCCGCTGCCGCATAGTCAAAGGCGAGGTCCAGTGTAAGTTGCGTCTGCGCATTTTTCGCACCCTCAGATTCCGGGACCCCGCTCCGTGATGTAGGTTCACCGGAAAGAACCTCCAGCTCATATCGGGACCAAACATCGAGCGAGTCCAGAGCGTGAGTTTCTGTCGCGCCAGCGGCCGATTGCGCGGAAGCCCCGAGCCTTCGGAGAATGGTGGCGCGGAGATTGCGGGCGTTCAGATTATCGGAGTTCGTCCTCAGCGAGAGTTTCAAGTGCTGAACAGCGCGATCGAATCGCAAGTGCCGGCAATCTATTTGAGCCAGGTGATAGTACGCAGCAGACTGCCATGCATAATTCCACGTCGCCTTGTAGAACGCTGCATATGCTTCTTCCAATCGCTCCTGGTACTGCAGCGCAAGCCCGAGATAGTAATATGCGTCGCACTCGGCCGGGTTCGGATTTCGCGTCGTTAGCCGTGCAATGGCACACCTGAAGTGCGTTTCGGCTTCAGAGAATTGCCCACGTTTCAACTTCAGCAGACCCAAGGCTGTATTGCATCTGCTGTCCAGAGGATCGCGTTCTAGAGCTTCTTTCCAGTACGGCTCCGGGTACCGCGTGGCATGTCTGTATTGCTCCAAATGCAGACCCGTGACATACAGCTCATCATTGGAAGCAATATCCTTTGGCGGTGGAGGCTCTGTGGCTGGTTCAGGAAGAGAAGTTATTGAGTTCGGTACTTTTGGCGCCGTGTACTGGATAATCTCTTGCCCTTCGCGGGTCAACAACTGGACTGACCACTCGCTGCTGCCACGGACTTCCCGCACGTAAGGCCGGCCAGGCGCGAAGTTGCAAATGTCTTCGAGCAAGGTCTTGCCGCCCGCGGTCACGAGCAACTTCGCTTTTTCGAAAGGTTCAGTGACGCAAACACCTACTTTTAGCTTGTCATTAATCGGTTCCACATTGATCGCGGCGAACCGGTTGGCGTTCTTGGCAGGGCCGATCTGTTGAATCGGATACCAGAATTGACTCCAGGTACGGGTTTCGTAGGGACGAAGCCATGAGAAGTCGGGCTGATTATCCGTAAAAACGCCTGCCATCAATTCGATGTAAGGCCCGTCAGCATCAGTGAGGTTTCGGTCCCAGGCGTATCCGAATTCCGCATTGCCCCATGTCCAGAGCTTTTTCCCCGGAGCAATATGATGGTTCGCGAAGTGGACTACCCCGGCATTCTTCTGGTAATCGTACCCGCCAAAAAAATCGTATTCCGATTCCGTGACCATGTAGGAGGTGGGTACGGGAATGTTCTTGTACCAAGAGATGTCGACCCCTTTTCTGTAATCGACACCGTAATAAAAATTGCGAGCAATCGGAAAAGATGAAATCGCTCGTTTAGCGTGGTCAGCAACGTATGTCACGTCTGGGGGGAAGAATGCCTGATAGTGTTCGTGTACCCGAATACCGACGTTAGCCCACCACAGAAATGTCTGAGCAAAAGGAGTTCGGTTGTACAGCCGGACCTTAGCTTCGACATAGGATTTGCCCGGATGCAGGCAGATACCCACCATGCCTTTCATGCGCTGCATGGGTTCGTGCTCACTCAGCCAGACAGTGATGCTCCCATCATCGCTGTGCTCAATTGCGTGTTGCACGGGCATGTAGGTGGATGGGCGGTGGTGTTGGGGCCAATTGAATTCGACGCCCCCTGAAATCCACGGCCCGAGCAGCCCGACAAGTGCCGGCTTGATTACGTTTTGCCGGTAAAAGAAATCGTAGCCATTCGTCTTGTCTTGGCCGATATGGATTCGCCCCCCGATTTCGGGAAGAACCATCAAGTAGAGGTATTCGTTTTCAAGGAATATCGCTTTATAGGCCTTCTCTGACTCTTCGTTGGAAACGCGGTCGGTGATCGGATTCGGATAAACCTTGCCGCTGCTGCCCTGATAAACCCGCTTCTCAAAGAACATCGGATTCTTGTCAGGCAGTTGCTCGGGATACGTGGGGATAGTTAGTCCCTCTTCCCAAGCTCTTACGTTCTTACTGTTCGATTTCCTCACCTGTACTCCCCTGTAGCTCTCTTACGACATCCACACCGTTGTGATCGCCGAGAAGCCTGTTGGGCGCACCACATCAAACTCGACGCGGGTTGCTCCTTCCTTTTCTTTGAACTGAAGCGGGATCAATATCGATTCGCCCGGCTTCAGTGCGGAAAGTGAGGCTTCACGACACTCAAGAGGTATGTTCGCGAATCCATACAAAATCCCGCGCAGTTTGTACCCGTTAACCGTGTAGGCCGGGACAGAGTTGCGCGTCCGCACGGTTATGGTGAATAAGTTCGGGTTGCCGCGGCAGTCGAGCGATTCGACCGGGCTCGATTCTTCGCGAAGCGCCGAATAGGATGGCTTGGTGTTCCCAAACAGATCGACGACTCCGTGAATGCGCTGCTTCATCACCCCTGTGCCTTTATCCCCTATATGGGTGCGGTAGTCGTTGTAACAAAAGAAAATCAAGGCGCCGACGAACTTCGTTTCGCGGCATACGCGAGTGTGATCACGAAGAACTCGAACCCGGCGGCTGTCGCCTTCAGGCCGGTCCGGCGTGCATGCACACCAGCCATATTCAGAAATCACAATCGGTTTGTCAGGAAACGCTCGATGAATTTCTTCCAGGTTGCGACGCAGATCCTCAGGGGTGCCTGGATACCAACTCTCGTAGTATTCATTCCACTCGATGAAGTCCATTAATTTGGCCACATCGTTATCAGCATTTCGTTGCAGCGAATTCGACGCGTAGGATCGCAAACGGTGGGGATTCAGACGCCTTGCTTCCTCATACATCCGTCTCGCAAATTTGTAGGCCGGTGGATTCTGGCCATTGATCTCATTGCACAGTCCCCAGGAAAAAATACAGGGGTGATTTCGGTCGCGAGCAATCATTTCCTGCAATTGCTCAAGTCCGTTCTGCATGATTTCAGGGTCGGGTTCATCCTTCATGTCCTTGAAGGTATCGGGCCCCCAGGTTGGCACTTCGGTTTGAATAAAGATGCCGTGCCTGTCGCAGTAGTCGAGGACGCGCTTGTCCTGCGGCCAGTGGACACGAGTAAAGACGCAGTTCAAGTTCTTCAGGTCGCCATGGTCGTGCTCGATCCATGAAGCCGGTTCCGCCATACCGTAATTCGGATTGCTTCCAGCCATCCGCTCAACGCCCATGAGGCCTATGCGCTCGCCATTGAGCCAGAATGAGCCATCTCTTGCTTCAATACTTCGTATTCCGAACGTGGTTGTGAATTCGTGCCCGACCGTCGCGCCGCCTAAGCCCACGGTTAGGGAGTACAAATTCGGCGCATCAAAATGCCAAAGCCTGGGTTTTGCAATCTTGAAGGCAGGCAAAGAACACGTGATCTGTGCGCCGGGCGCGATGTCAACCGAGGCTCCGGCGCTGCCCTCCAGCACGGTTAAACCAGTGTCTTCTTCGATGGCGCGGACCGACAGCCTACCCTTGAATTCGCTGTCCGAGCTGTTGCGGATCACCACTGATATGTCAACGTTCGCCAACCCATTTGCCAGGTCAGGCACTGCATCCACATCGACGCGCTCGATGTAGACTCTCGGAGTGATCAATAGAGTGACGGGCCGGTAAATCCCGCCATCGTGTGTCCAGTCGCTGGAATGACCACGTGGCAGCATTCGGGAGTCGAAATCGGAATTGACCATGACTGCCAGAAGATTGTCGGCGCCCAGATGAAGAAGATGGGTTATGTCAAATGCAAAGGCCGTGTACCCTTTGCGCAGGTGCTTGCCAACTTCGCTGCCGTTTAGCCACGCGGTCGCCGAGTGGAAGACTCCCTCGAACTCAATCCTGACGGTCTGATCCCTCCAGTCCCTTGGAACTTCAACCAGGCGGCGATACCAGGCGGTACCAAAGTATTCGGCGGATTCTTGACCGACCTGCCAGGTGTGTGGAACGATCACATCTTGCCAAGCATCCGCAGGCTGGTTCTGCTGGTACCACCCATTCGTCTGCCCAACTTTGTCGGAATCCAAATGGAACTGCCATAGACCGTTTAGCGACACCCTTCTTGTCTGTTGCCCGGCAGTGGAAGACGTCCTGATTCGGGCGTCAGCAGCCATGGCCGGGAGTGATGCTCCCATGGCCAGCGATGTTGCGGACTGCAAGAACTTGCGACGCGTATTCAAGGGGTGCGGTACCCGACGCGTACGTTAACGTACACGGAGAACAGCTTAGCCGTCTTCTGCCACACTGTCAAACAAAAAATGCAATTCGTTGAGGCCGGAGAACTACGAAACGCGTGCGTGATTGTTCTGGTCGGCAGGTGGGCGTATGCGACCCAGGAACAACTCCAGATTGGATCTCATCACTATGTGGGGATTCAGTCTGATTCGGTGGGGTGGACACTTTCCCTCTGCGAGAAAGTTGTACAGGGCTTCAAACGCCATACGCCCCTGAGCCTCAGGTCGCTGATAGATCGTTGCTAGGATTCTGCCGGACTTAAGGAAAGGCACGAGTTGAGCAAACAGGTCAGTGGTAACCACCGCGATGCGACGTTCGGGGTCAAGTTCTTCTAGAGCCTGAATGACTGTTACGGAGTTTGCCGTGCTCACGTACAGTGCTTTCAGAGAACGGTCACGCGCTAATAGTTTTCGAGTCTGATTATATGCAGCACTTTCATCATCGTGAGTTTCGATCACACCCGATAATTCAAGCGAGCCATTCAGAGAGCTCAAACCCTGTTTAAACCCTCGTACCTTTTCCGAATGGTCAATCGTTGAGAGGTCGCCGGTGAAAACGCCGACAGTTCCGCGCTCCCGTACTGCAAGGTGCAGCAATTCAGCCACCATCGCGCCGCTCACAAAGGGAGCGGCCGATACTGCGGTCAACCGTTCTGTGCCGGGTGCATCGGTCGAGACGCAAACGACGGGAACCCGCTTCTGCGCGGCGCGGCGAATCCATACTTTCAATTGCGCGGGGTGGCCCGGGGCAATGATGATTCCCTTGCTGTTATCCTCAAGGGCTTCCCGGAACAGGTCCTCGTCGCCCTCGCCTAGCGCGGGATGGGTGCGGAACTCGAGATTGACGCCTGCCTGAAATGGGCTAGAGGCATCCCGAATGCCCGCGCGAACCGCGTCAAAAAAGGATCCAATCCTGGCGGGGAGATTCACCGATACGCGAATCTGGCGAGGCGCTTTCAAATAACGGGCAGCAAGGTTCGGCCGGTAGCCGAGCGTCTGGGACATCTTCAGAACCCGTTCTTTTGTGATTGCGTTTATTCCGCCGCGGCCGTGGATGGCGCGATCCACGGTACCTATGGAGATTCCCAAGGCTCGAGCTATGTCCTTGATGCCAACGGGTCTGCCATCCCTCGAACTCCGCTCGATGGCGAGAGCCTCGTCTGCCCTTTGCGACGGCAGTTCTGGAACGCCTTTTGGCCTTCTAGCCATTAAAATTCAGTTCCAAGCCTCGATTTGCGGGTACGTTTACGGAACCCAGTATACTCGCATCCAATTCACCGCAAAATAGCCTCGATCACCAACGTATATATGGATTTAGGGTGAAGATGCACGGCGACCAGCTTCTGATCTCCACGACGTTCGATCTTGACAGCTTCCATGTGCTGCTTCCAGTCAGGCACCTCGGCGTCTGGGGCAGTGGTGGTTGCGATCAGTTGAACGGTATCGCCGACAACAGAAAAGGTTGACAGATCCAGTTGGGCCGTCTCGGGAGCATCGCCGGTGACCTTAACGATGACGAGCTTGTACGAACCACGATCATAAGCCGCAATCGAGTTTGACTCATCAATTCCGATAAGCTGATATCCCGGCCGAAGATAACGCGTGAACTGCCCATAAACATAGAACTTTCGATTGACCCGAACCATCGGAGTCTTCTTTGCGCTCATTTGATCACGCGTATCGATGTAATTGGCATTGATCAGGCCCCACCCGTATTCAGGCACGTCCGGTTCGACGGGCTGCCAATAAATCCAGGCATGCGGCTGGAGTTCTTTCAGGTCACGAGTGATCTCCTGTGCCATTGTGTACCCCGATGCGTCCCCATCTCCGTACTCGGATTGCCATAGACGCTTGTTTCCGACTGCGTGTCTCAGTTCCACTCGGTTCGGGCCGTGATATGGCTCGGTTCCGTTAGAGTAGCCATGCACATTTACCAGGCCGATCAGACTACGGCTCGCAGAATCGTAGGCTTTCCACGTGTTGGAGCCTGCGTCCATGTTGTTCTCGTCCGCCGCCGCTACCGCCACGTCATTGAGGTGTTCTCGATCTAGAGTTCGTCGCAGGCTTTCCACTATCTTTTGCTGCGTCGCGATGTCGAAATGGCACCCTTCCTGGCGATTTGGATACTTCCACCAATCCGCAGAGGGTTCATTGAACGGTTCAACTGAATCGAATTTGGTTCCCCAATGGTCCGCTGAATAGCGCGCCACCGACGCAAGATAAAAAGTAAACCGATCGTGGTTCTCTGGCATGAGGCAGTCGCCACCCGTGTTGCTTCCCGCAGTGCTGCGATTTGAATTCATCCACCACATCGGGGAATCGGAAAACAATTCGAATACATTGGCGCCTCTCTCTCTAGCCATTCGCATCATGAAACGCTGGTTCTGATCCACTGACCAGTTCCAACTCGCCGGGTCGTCTTTGCTTGGATCCGTCCAATACCCGTGAATGTCCATCTGCCATTGGAGTTTCGACCCCTTGTTTTCTTGTGCCTGATCGATACCTCCTCCGCCAGCGTTGTAACGAACGATATTGAGCCCCAGACCAGGGTAACCATCGGTGATCTTCGTAGTGTAGATCAGATCGGCATAGAAATTGGCATTCGCTGTTCCGCCTATAGCCCGTGCCCACCAGGCCAGAGAACTACCCCATCCCTCCCACTGACCAAGATTGCTCTTGGGATCGGGCTTGATTGTTCCGGCAGTAAGCGATCGTTGCTCCGAGTGCGATCCAAGCGAAAATCCCGAACCTGCCAGCACCACTAGGAGCAACATCCTTCGAAGTCGAACCTGGTAATGGATCGGTTGGCTTCTATTGCTGGTTCGCATCCGATTTCCGCATGGTATATACGAATTGCTGAATCTGGTTTTGCTCTTTGTTGGTCGCATCAGATTCGGTCTTGCGTAGCCGTTCAAAAATCGCAAATTCCTCCCTTGCTCGGGCGCTGTTTCCGCCACGTGCTAAAGCTTGTCCCAAGCGGTAATGGATATTTGCTGATTCCGCACCAATCTTCAGAGCTCGCTTATAGCACTCAATGGCCTCGTCATATTTGTGCTGTTCCGTTTCTAGGTTCCCGAGCTGGAAATAGGCGTCGGCATAATTCGGATTGAGCACCAAGGCGCGCCTAAGATGAGTTTCAATCTCGTTGGTAAGACCCGACTTCGACTCGATCTGATTTCCTTTCCACAAACACACCGCGAGATAATAGTTGAGCTCAGCACTCCGGTCATCATGGGTGATGAAGCTCTGAATGCGAGAACGGGTCTGTGCTGCGAGTTCTGGCGAGGCACCCTCACACGCCTGTCCGAGGAATGTAAGGGGTAATGGGTCGGAAGGGATCAAGTCGGACGCTCGCAAGAAAGCTTGAACCGCTTCATCCATTTGCCCAGCTCCGTAAAACGCTATACCTAGCCCATTGTGAAGCTGCGCGGATTTCGGAAAGCGTTGTGTGCCAGCTTTGAACACTTCAATGGCCGGTGCGAATGTCTGATGGAGCAGGAGTTCCGCGCCCCAGTTGAGCATGTTCTGTTCGTTGGGATCCATGCGCGCGGCCTGCTCGTATTGTGCGGCAGAGGCAAGATAATCCTTCGACTTCTCCTCGACCTCGCCAAGCAGGTTATGTAATTCAGCGGAATCGCGCAAAGAGATTAGTCGTTGGAGCTGCTCGCGAGCTTCATCAAGCCTGCCGACTTGCTCAAGAGCCAAGACGAGATCGTAGCCGTTGTTGTAAGCCGTCGGGTCAATCTCCTGGGCGTGCTTCAGAAACGGGACGGCGCTGGCGATCTGACCCGTTTGTATATAGAACTCCCCCAGATTGTGGTTTGCATCGTAACCCTGCGGCTCCATCTGCACTACTTTCTTGAACTGGATTTCAGCTTCATTTGCGCGATGGATGGCGAGAAGATTCGCGGCAAGCGCGGTGCGGGTCTCCGCTACATTTGGCCTCAACCGAACGGCCTTAGCCAGAAAGTGATTGGCCTGTTGCTTCTTGTCCTGAGCGACGTAAACAAGACCCAACAGTTCGTTAACTTCAAAACTATCGGGAGCGGATTTCACCAACGATTCGAGTTCGCGCTGGGCTGCAGCGTAGTTTTGAGCTTTGTACGCGGAGAGGGCGGAAACCAACCGGCGGTTTGTTGCTTCCTCTGTCCGCCTGCGATCCGGATTCTCTGTGCTTTGTTGTGGAATCGCCTGGACAACCAAAAGCAGCATGGATATGCAGATCGCAGGCGCCGATCGAGTTGAAACCCGAAATCTCCCCAATAGGTTGCCCATTTTCACAATCACAGAGACCGCGGAGGGCCGCCTTTCACCTCGATTTCCATCGACCATCGCATGGTTCCATACGCGGCAACGGTCGGACATTCATTGCGCCTAATCGCTTCCTCCAGAGAATCAGGACGGCCGTTGCAAGGTTCAAGAGCGACGGTAAACTGCTTGTCGGCTCGGGCTATCGGCCATCCGCCTTGGCAAATCCAAATGCCTACATATGGAACCAGCCTGGGATCGAAACGGAAAACGATGCTTTCATTTTCGCGCGGCAGGAACATTCCACAGAAGCCTTCGGCGAGAGGAGACGTGAATAGCTTCTCAGCCGTACCCGCTGTCGGAGAAACAATTCGATTGAGGTCCACGGTTCGACCAGAGCATTCCGTAGCTATTGGCCAGGTGCATCGGTCGCCTGACTTTCCCAATCGCTCGTCTTTGGACCAATTCACCTCTACCTCTTTTACTTCCTGCGGCAGGATAATTTCTGCGTCAGATTCGACTCTAAGCAGCGGGTGCGCTGACCAGAGAAATTTCACATCTGATCGACTCAGGTTCGTCACTTCATAATCTAGTCTTACGACCCTTTCCTGCAGTTGACATTTCTTCGTAAAGCGAAGAGGCAAACTCCTGATTGAGGTGGTCAACGTGACCTCGTCTCCCGCTATTTCGACGCTCGAGGACGAGCACCAAACATCTCCATGATCGGGCAATCGGCGTTGGGGGGAAAAAGGCTCTTCTGGATATGAGCAGGCCGCAATTGTAGGTAAGCATTCATCGAAGCCACTCGGCTCGTATTCTTCAAACCTGTCCGCGTAATTGCACGGCCGATATGCCCGCTCTGGATCAGGAGCTTGCAGAAGATATTCGTATCCACTCTCACTTCTAATTAAGGAGACAATCTTGCCTCCGAGCTCGGGGATCACGGTCAGCCGAAGCGAGCCGTTATCCACGACAATCGCATCGCGCGAAGCAATTCGAGTCTGACAAATCGAGGACTCACTGGACACGGTCGAACTTAATTGCTGAAGCGTCATAGTCGCCTCGCAGCCGGAGCTGGATTCCGTGGTGCATCAGGTAAGCTCCACTCAGTTTTTCGGTCTGATCTTCCAGCTTGTTATCGGTGGTGCTGACAGCATACATCGCATCTTCAGCCAGACCCTGCAAGTGCAAAAGCGGCATGCTTTGGCCAAATTGTTGCGAATGCAAAAATGCCAAAACTACGATCTGTTGACTATCTTCTGAAATGTATTCCATTGCGCTCAAATTTGATTCCATCGGTGCGCCAAGCCGATACAGTTTTCCATCCTGCACGGTTGCGCGAATTTGCTTGTAAAAAGCGACCATTTTCGTCGCAACCGACATGTCGGCACCCGTCCATTTGTTTAAATTGCCTCCGATACCCAGTGATCCCGTCATCGCGACCAGGAACCGAAACGCAAGCGGCGTTACACGTCCGTTAATGCCATTCGGCACGTCAGTGACCCAGGCCATCATCACATGCGCCGTGTACGCCTCAGTAAAACCGTATTGGATGGTCTGCCGGTCCAGAGCGTCAGTATTGTCAGAAGGCCAAACTTGATCGACGCGCCGCAGCATTCCCAGGTCTACGCGCGCTCCGCCGCCGGAACACCCCTCAATTTCCAATCGAGGATGTTTGCTGCGAAGTCGGTCGATAATTTCATAAAGATTCTGGATATACCGCACCCAGATCTTCTGCTGATCAGTGAGCGGCGCCTCCGGCCAGCCCGGTTCCGACCAGTTGCGGTTGTAGTCCCACTTCAGTAGAGCAATGTCATTCTCGGTGACGAGGTGATCCAGCCACGACAGGATGTACTCTTTAACATCATCACGGGCAAGATTCAGAACAAGCTGGTTGCGGCCTTCGGTGCGCGGCCGCTCGGGGAAGTTCATAACCCAGTCCGGGTGCTTCCGATAAAGATCGCTGTCAGGATTGACCATTTCGGGTTCTACCCACAACCCGAAGTCCATTCCCAAGCTATGGATCCGGTCAATGAGCGGCTTGAGTCCGTGAGGAAACTTCTGCGGGTTGACATACCAATCGCCGAGCCCGGCGTGATCATTGTTGCGTTGCCCGAACCAGCCATCGTCCACCACGAACCGTTCTACTCCAAGCCGCGCTGCTTTCTCTGCCAGCGCCATCTGTCCGGCTTCGTCAACATTGAACTCGGTGGCCTCCCATGAGTTGTAGAGAACAGGGCGGAGTCGAGCATGTGGACGTCCTGGCAAGACCTGCTCCAGTTGAAAGCGGTGCAAAATTTGTGACGCCGCGCCGAGTCCGGCGTCGGTGAAACCGGCGAAGAACGGCGGTGTTTCGAGAGACTCCCCGGGAGCGAGCCGGTAACTAAAGTCGAAGGGATTCAATCCGCCGATGACTCGGCACTGATCGGAAGAAGTGCGTTCGATGGTGAAACGCCAACTGCCGCTCCAGCCGAGTTCACCGAACCACACCGGTCCATGACTTTCATCCGTCTCGCCAACACGATCGATTGCGAACCAGGGGTTCGCCTCATTTCCAGTACTGCCGCGACGGCTCTCAATCACACGTTTGCCGATTTGCAAGTTTTCGCTCTGGAGCTGCCATTCTCCCGCCCAGCGTCCCGTGAGGTAATGCAGCCGGTAAGATCGACCCGGCGGCAGAGTCCAGGCTGCCGATTGCGCGCTCTCCAGTGTGACCGCCTCCGACGTGCGGTTCTCAATCCGAGCTGAGCGCTCGATGATGCCCCTGTCTGCGTACACCCGATAATGCAGGTGCACCAAGAGCGGCGATCCCTCATCTTTCAATGTGATCTCGAGGTTGTCATTCTTGAGCTGGTGGTCAACATAATGCAGCACCACCTCACGATTCCCGTTCGCAAAACTAGCCTTCAGAGACGGTTCCGCATAAAGCCCTGCTCCCCACCCGGGATACTCTTGCGGAGTGGTTGCAGTCGTTAGATCAAAGGCCGACCATTCGGGCAGCGAGTGTGCGCCGCCAAAGTCTTCCGCGCCCATCCGCTTGCCCCAGTACAGATGTTGCAGCTCGCCGCGTTCATTCACGCCAAGAGCGTAGGTTGCTTCGCCGCCCTGTAAAACCCACAACTTTTTCTTCTCGATAAAAATGATCGGGTCAGCGGCGCGAGCGAGGTGTACTAACAGGAAGGGGACAATGATCCGGGCGAGCAAGAGTACAAGAACGGCCCGCAAACGGAGTTCTCCAAACACGGACCGGGGAAACGATTCGACGTCGTTCGCGTGCGTCATCGCAACATACTAAACCTGATGTCACCGTCCCAATCATGCTTCGATCATGCACTACGTGCAAGGGGAAGCAGTTGCTCGTATGCGCACGACGAAGCCAACTCCTGCAAAATCACGGACTGAGTCGCACTCGTTGCAGCCCTCAGGAGCCAAACGGATGCGCGAGGAGACAAGTCTCCCCGCGCAGTCGGTTCGTTACCAATAAAACTTCAGCGCGAACTCAGTTTGCCGTCCGTTGCCGATGGTGTTGTTGATCGCTCCAAAAGGGTTGCTCGCGGTATTGTTCAAGAAATTCGAGTTGCCAATACCTGTCCCAAAGTTGGGGTGATTCAGTAAGTTGAAGAACTCGGCCCGGAATTCCAGGTTGGTGTTTTCCGACGTTCGGAATTTCTTGAAGATCGAGAAATCAAGGTCGGTGAATGCCGGCCCGTGCACCTGGTTCCAAGTAGCTCCGAGCGGGCTGAAATCAGTTTGCCCAATGGTTGACACGGCCGGAGGCTGAACGAAGGCTGAGGCATTTAGAAACGGCGCAACGCCATGCGGTCCCTT
>Ga0209006_10002522_pt1 | contig 16702 bp, 13 predicted proteins | sample JacPin_JW_Ref_O2_FD_188567 | JGI IMG/M metagenome (GOLD analysis project Ga0209006, IMG submission 188567) | Forest soil microbial communities from Algoma, Ontario, Canada - Jack Pine, Ontario site 1_JW_Ref_O2 (SPAdes) (version 2) | ecosystem: Environmental > Terrestrial > Soil > Boreal... | reverse complement strand
CCCAAACGCATCGATCTGCGCGAGCCGCTCGTATTGTCGTCCCACCATCCAAAAGCCGCGCCAAGTCTGGTACGGGGCGCGGCCGGCGCTAGCGTCGAACGTAATGTGCTCGACGTGGGCGCCGAGCTTGCTCAGGGCCGCCGCCGCCCTCGCGCATATTGCGTCGATCTCCGTTTCCACACCGATGCCGGCGATGTCGGACACATAGGCGATGCGCAGGCCTTTGATGTCTTCGCGCCGCTCAAGCTCTGCCAGCGCGCTTTGCCACGGCGGCGCCACCGAAATCGGCGAGATCCGGCTAAAACCCACCATGGCGTCGAGCATGAGGGCTGCGTCCTCGGCGTCGCGCGCCAGCGGCCCATGAACCTCGCCGGGGTCCCAGGCCAAGGCTTTTGGATAGCTCGGTATCAGGCCGGGCGTCGGGCGAATGCCGACGATGCCGCAGAAGGCCGCCGGAATTCTAATGGAGGCGCCGTAGTCGGTGCCTTGCGCGAGCGCCGTCATGCCGGTCGCCACCGCAACGGCGGAGCCGCCGGACGAGCCCGCCGGGCTGAGCGCCGGATTCCACGGATTGCGCGTCGGCCCGAACAATGCGTTGTTTGTGTGGGCGCCGCAGGCAAACTCGGGCGTGTTGGTCTTGGCGAGCACGATGGCGCCGGCGGCCTTGAGCCGGCGTACCACCTCATCGTCCTCGCCCGGCACGTTGTCTTTCAGGAGCGGTGAGGCAAACGTGGTGCGGATGCCCGCGGTCTGGGTGATGTCCTTGATGCCGAGCGGCAGGCCGTGCAGCGGCCCGAGCGCTTCGCCGCGGAGGACGGCCGCTTCGGCGTGGCGGGCATTGTCGCGCGCGTTGTCTTCCGCGAGCGTCACCACCGCATTGAGTTTCGGATTGAGCGCTTTAATCGCGGCAAGATGCGCGTCCAGCACCTCAATCGGACTGACGGCGCGGGTGCGAATGAGCCGCGCCAGCTCGCGCGCGGTTTGGCGAACCAAAGTGTTGTCGCTCATGCGGTCGGTTCCCGGCTGGTATCGGTCGCGGACGCCTATTTCCCCGACCAATGGACGAAACGCCGCTCAATCAGCAGGAACATGAGATTGAGTCCATAGCCCAGCGCGCCGGCGGCGAAAATCGCCGCATACATGCGCGGCATGTCGAAAAGCTGCTGTGCCTCGAACACGCTGTGGCCGAGCCCGTCCTGGGAACCGATGAACATTTCGGCCACCACGATGATCACCAGCGCCAGCGACACGCCGTTGCGCAAGCCGACGAACGTTTGTGGCAGCGATTCCAAAAGCATCACGTCGAACAGAACGCGCCAGCGCGAGGCGCCCATCACTTTGGCGGCGAGGAGGCGGGTCTTGCGCGCATTCATCACGCCGTAGGCGACATTGAAGAGAATCACCAGAACGGCGCCGAAGGCCGCGACGGCGATCTTGGTTTCGTCGCCCACCCCGAACAACACCAGGAACAACGGAAACATCGCCGACGCCGGTGTCGAGCGGAAAAAATCGATGACGAATTCGAGCGAGCGGTAAAGCTGCTCCGAGGAGCCGAGCACGATGCCGAGGGGAATGGCGATAATCGCGGCTATCAGGGTCGAGGCGGCTGTGCGGTAGATGGTTTTGAGGAAATCGACGCCGAGCGGTCCCGAAAGGCCATGCCACAATGAATCGAACGTCGCGACCGGCGAGGGCAGCAGCACCGGATCGACCCATTGCCGCCACGTCACCAGCGACCAAATTGCGACGAGCCCGACAACGCCGATCGCCGGCAGAAAGGCTTCGGCCTTGCGCGACCTCATGAGCGCCGTACCTCGCGCTGGAAGATGGACAGGCACTCGGCCTTGGTGCGCACGAAATCGGGGTCCGAGAGGGTCACATCGGTGCGCGGCCGCGCCGCCGCGACCGGCATGAAAGCCGCGACCCGCGCGGGATGCCGCGATAGGAGGAGCACGCGGTCGGCGAGAAACACCGCTTCTTCAAGGTCGTGCGATACCAGGATCGTGGTGGTGCGGGTCTGCAGGAAGATCCGCTGCAATTGCTCGCGCATGAACAGCGTCATCTCGTAATCGAGCGCCGAGAACGGCTCGTCGAGGAACAGGATTTCGGGCTCGACCACGAGCGCGCGCAGAATAGACACGAGCTGCTGCTGGCCGCCGGACATCTGATAAGGATAAAGCGCGAGGTCGAGCTTGATGCCGAGATGCGCGACCAGCGCCTCGGTGCGCGCGCGGCGCTCCGCCGGCGGCACGTTTTTCAGCTTGAGCGGATAGGCGATGTTGTCGAAGGCGCTGATCCAAGGGAATAGCGCCTCGCGATAATTCTGGAAGACATAGCCGAAGTTCACGTCAGCGAGCTTGCGTCCTCCAAACAGAATTTGTCCGGCGTCGGTCGGGACGAGACCGGCGATCATGTTGATCAGCGTGCTCTTGCCGCAACCGTTCGGGCCGAACACCGAGATCAATTCGCCGCGCGGGATATCGAGATCGAAATTGTCGTAGATGACGGTCTTGTCGAAGCTTTTGCTCAGGCCGCGGATGGTAACGTGCGCGGTCTTTGCCGCGTCGCCGGCCGCCGCCGGCGCCACAGCCGCCGTTTGTGCTCTGGCAGGCGGTGCGCTCATAGCCTGTTTCAGAACGGCTGTAGATATTTGCGCACATCGACCTTTTCGGGCACGACGCCGATGTCGTGGCCGAAATTGGCGAAGGCTTGCAAATCGTCGACCTGCTTCGGCGTCATATCCTTGACCATCACATAGCCGAGCATCGGCACGCTATCGATCACGCTCTCCGGCGTCAGCGTGTTCTTGAGCAGGTGCTTGCGCGCTTCTTGCGGATCGCGCTCGATCAAATCGAGCGCCTTGGCCCAGGCCGCGGCAAACCGTTTGGCGACATCCGGGCGCTTGGTGATGAAATCGGACGAGAAGGCGCAGCCGGCCGCGAACGGATCGGCGTGCGGATCGCCGAGAACGTATTTGGCGATCACGCCGGCCTCCACCGTTTTGGCGAAGCCGAGCTGGTTCATCACGCTGGCATTCGGCTCGAGCGTATAACCGCCATCGAAGGTGCCGGCCTTCATGGCGTTGATGTGTTGGCCCATATCGAGCTGATCGATGGTGTAATCGCCGTCCTTGAGGCCGACCTTGGCCAGGATGCCTTTCGCGGTGTTCAGGTTGGCGGGCCCGGGTGCCGACATCAGCTTCAAACCCTTGAAATCGGCGAGCGTCTTGACCTTGTCCGCGAGGCCCGAACGCACCACGAATTGCTCCATGCGGTGGGTCGCGTTCTGGCCGTTCATGGCGATGTACATGGCCACGCCGGGCTTTTTGAGGTTGGCGTTGAGCCCTTCCAGCGTCACCAGCACCACCGATGCGTCGATCTGGCCGGTGATCAGCGCCGCCACATTGGCCGGGCCGCCCATCAGCGTGATCGTCTCCGGCTCAATATCGCGTTCCCGGAAGTAGCCGAGGTCGAGGGCGATGAAATAGGGCAACGATGAGCTAACCGGGAACACGCCGACTTTCACCTTGTCGGCGGCCCAGGCGGTGGCCGACAAGACGCCGAGGCAGGCGGCAACTATTGCCGCAGCGAAGATTTGATGAACAACCCGCGGAAATCGAACCATTCTTGCCCTGCCGATAGCTGAAACTGGCTTTTCCGTCACCCTGAGGTCCGAGCGCAGCGAGCCTCGAAGGGCGACGGCCCGAGCGCCTTGGCCGATTCATCCTTCGAGGGCCGCATTCGCGGCCACCTCAGGATGACGGGTAACCGCAAGCAAACCCTGTGCCGTGCGGGGGCGTCACTCCCCGGCATCGATGATGGCGATGACGGGCCCGCCGCCTTGCGGACCCTGATGCATGGCATCGACCGAGACGAATACGGCAGCGTCGCCGATCGCCGCCGCCGCAACGCCGCCGACCGCGCCTTTGACGTGGCGGTGCCACGGCACGTCGGAATCGTCCATCATGATCTGGCGGCGGCCGCGCAGCTTACCGGTGCGGTCGGCCTCGCACTTCATGAAGCAATTCACCAGGCGGCCCTTGAGGTCTTCAGCGCGCGGGCGCTCCGGCAACGCAAGTCCGGCGTTGCGGATGGACTCGTAGATGCCGTCGATATCGAGCGCGTCCTTCATCACCGAATGGCCGATGCGATAGCGCCCGCCGGCGCCGGCCTTGTTGCCGAGCAGCACGATCTGGGCCTGGGTCAGTTCCACGCCGGAGGAGCACGATGCGACCGATGAATAGAGATCGAGGTTGCGGCAGATCTCCTCGGCTTTTGGCATTTTGACTTCGCCGAGCGCAACGGCAATGCCGAGACCCGTCGTGCCGTTCGACACGCCCATGGAATCGTGCACCTCGCAGGCGACCTCCTTGTGGCGCTTGTGCGCATCGAGCACGGAATCGACCGTGAGCAGCGGCGTCTTGGTCTGCACATAATGCACATCGGCCGGATCGGTGATGCCGGCATCACGCATGGCGGCGCGCACGGCCTCGGCAACCTTCTCGACCATAGCGGGGCGGCCGATGTCCTCCGGAAAAATCTCCGCGCTCATGGCGGTGCCGATGACCAGCCGCGATTGGTTGGCCGGCCCGGTCTTGGCATTGCGCGCGAACACGGTCGCATGCGGCGTGATCACGCCGTCGCAGCCGCCCGACCAAACCATCGGGATTTTTGCGATTTCGGCTTCGGGGCGGCTGCCGTGCTTTTTCAGCACCGCGCGAAAGGCCTGGTCGGCGAGGATGCGGGTGAAATCGTTGACGCCGCCATTGCCCTCGGTCTTGCCGATGACGGCGATCACCTCGTCGGCCTTGAACTGGCCGTTCCGGATGGCGGTCTCGACGCCGGAAGCGTCCTGCACGTTCTTCAGTTCCACCTTGGCGACTTCAATGGCCATTACGCTAAGTCCTTGCTGCTTTCAGAGGCGAGTTGCGAAATACCTTGCCTAACCGAAAATATTAGACAGGTTCACGAGATAAACTCCAACCTTCGGGATGCGGATCGCCTGTTTGATAGAATTGACGCACAAGCTTGGCGAACTGCAAGAAGTCCTTATTCTCTTGCGCGAGTCGGTTACAAGTTGCCCAATCAACGTCAATTCTTTCTCGTGCAGGTACGAGAATTTGACTCTCCGCTGGATTGTCTGGATCTATTTGGATGACGCCGATGCCATGCAAGCCGTGAAGCATGCGCAGCTCTTTCATGGTGTCCGGTCCCTCTACCTCCGTAGCAACTAGATAACCAAAATTCGCCCACGAGGAATTTGAAACGGCTTGAAAAAACGCCTCTCGTACGTTTGATCTATTCAAAAGTATCTTCACTTCAAACGACCACAGTCTAGTTTTCTGATCCGCATATTCTTTTACTACTTGCTTGATTTCCTGATGCCAATCCGCAGTCAGGTCTTCCATGCCAACTACGTCCGGGTAGAGCCACTTATTGCCTTTAGGGCCATGTTTGTTGGAGGATTTTCTCTCATCAACGCGCTTAGAATAAATCCTAAACTCGGACCATAGATACTCAGAAGGCACAGGATAAAGTTTGCTTTCTTTTATTGAATCGACGCCAGCGGAGGTGTCCGCATCTGTCGTCTTGTTTTCAATAACGGCAATTTCGATCTGCTCAGACTTATCGGTCCAATAATACTGTCGCGGGCGACTCTCGGTCGTCTTCACCTGCGGATGTTTCTTTTGTAGGGCGGGTCTGTGAGCGCCAATTTCGGCAACGATTTGCTGAACAAGTTCGTCGTCGTTCTTAATTGAAATGCTCTTCGCCCTCTTTTCTTGGCATTCCGAGGGAAAGCTATTAAAAATCCATCTTGCAATGTCTCTCGCTGTGTATTTTTGTTCGGGGTGGCCGGCCAAAAAATCTCGGACTGTGTTTGAAAGATTTAGACTCATAGTTTTGCTTGGTTCAATGAATTCAAGCGTTCCGCACCCACGGCTTGAACTCGCCGCGCTGCATTTTTTCAAAGCCGGTGCCGCGATCGATCATTACGGGCGCGCTGGCGCGCGCTGCCTTAAGCTCGACGCGCTGCGCGGCCGTCGCCGCTTCGTCGACCACGAAGGGATCTTTGCCGTCAGCGGCAAGCAACATCACGCCGTAGTCGTCGCGCGCGGCCGCAAGCGAGACCTTGCCCTCGATCACGTCGCGCTGCACCAGGTCCGGCTCGCGCTCGAGCGGATCGCCCCAGCCGCCGCCGCCGGTCGTTACCACCCGCACGATTTGACCGGCGAGTACCGGCTCGCCGTCGACGAGGCCACCCAGGTCGTGCGGCGCGCCCGTGGCGTCAACGGTGACGCAGAACGGCGTGCCGGCTTGCCCGCCATTGAGGCCATAGCAGCCGAGCCGAACGCGGTCGGCCGTGACGATGGTGCGGCAATCGACCAGCGCGCGATAATGCTTGTCGTAGCCGAGCCCGCCGCGGCGCTTGCCGGCGCCGCCGGAATCGGTGCGCAGCGCGAGCTTCTCGACCAGGAGCGGAAAGCGCGTCTCGGTGAATTCGGCCGGCTGATTGCGCGAGTCGGGCACGATGTGAATGGCATCGTTGCCGTCGGCGTAATAGCGACCGCCGGAGCCGCCGCCCAAGACCTCGCGCGACAGGAATGGTTTGCCGTCGCCGCCGGTGCCGTAAAAGCCGGTGTAGCGGATGGTCTCCTGGTCCGCCGGCATCTGCCCCTTGGCGGCCTGCGCCACCACGCCGGCGAGAAGCCCGATGCAGCGCAGCAGCACGAACGAGCGCGCATTGGTGGCCGCCGGCCACTCCGGCGTGATCAGCGTGCCCTTGGGCGGAAAGACCACGTCGAAAATCTCGCACACGCCTTCGTTGACGTGGATTTCGGCGGCGCGCTCTGGCGTATCGGCGAGATTGCGCAGGATCGGCGCGATCCATTTGATCAGAAAAGCGCCGCCCGCGTAATCGGCCGGCCAGTTGATCGGCCCCGTGGATTGCGGATCGGTGCCGGTGAAATCGAGCGTTATGCGGTCGCCCTTTTTGATCAGCTTGAGTGCGAGCTTGTGCAGCTTCGGATCGGTGACGCCGTCATGCTCGACATAATCCTCCCAGCGGTATTCGCCGTCGGCGATCTTCGGCAACAGCTCGCGCCGGAAGGTGTCGCGGCAGGTGTCGAGGATCGCCTGAAAGCAAGCCTCCACGGTTTCGCGGCCGAACCGGTCGAACAATTCCCCCATGCGCCTCGCGCCCATGAGACAAGCCTGCACCTCGCTGTCGAGGTCGGCGGCGAGCGTTTCGGGCACGCGCGTGTTGCGCTTGATGATGGTGAAGACGGCGTCGTTGCGGACGCCTCCGCTGTAGAACTTGATGGGCGGTATGGCGAGGCCTTCCTCGAACACGGTGGTCGCCGTGCCCGGCATCGAGCCCGGCACCCGGCCGCCGATATCGTCGTGGTGGCCGAAAGCCTGGATGTAGGCCACGACGTCGCCCTGATGAAAGACCGGCACAGTGCTGCACAGGTCGGGCAGGTGGCCTATCGAGCCCTCGGTCAGGTAGGTATCGTTCATCAGGAAAACGTCGCCCGGCTGCATGGTGGCCGGCGGGAAATCGCGCACCACCGCGTTCGGCATCGCCGAATAGGAGCGGCCGGTGAGCTTGCGGCAATAGCGGTCGAACAGTCCCACGCGGTAGTCGTGCGCCTCGCGGATCATCGGCGAGCGCGCGGTGCGCTCGATGGCATATTCGATCTCCGCTTCGATGGAATTGAGCGTGCCCTCGACGATCTGCAGCACGATGGGATCGACCTCCCGCCGGGGCAGGTCCGGCGCGGTCGGCCACGGCCACTCCTTGGCATGCACATTCATCATCGTGGGCGGGCCTTTTTTGCAGAGAAAGCCCGACCTTATACCCACGCCGTAAGGGCTTGGCTATGTTCCGCGGCGGGTGGAGCATTTGGGCCGCGAGGGCCAGAGAGCCGGTCGGCGGGGTCTTCTCGTTCGTCGTTGCCGGGCGCGTCCGCAATGCGTGGCTCCTGCGAACGCGCCTTCGGATGAGCCATCCGACTCCGGTGGCGATAAGGTACGCACACAGCGGCCACGAGGCCGCTTATGCAGAATGGAGATCACAATGTCTTTGCCGGATTCAATTTCCGAACGGGCGCGTGAGGGCGCCAAGGTCCGCCGCGAGGTGCTCGGCGGCGCTTATGTGGATGCTGGCAAACAGCAGGCGAACCCGTTCACTCAACATTTCATCGAATTCACCCAGACCCAGTGCTGGGGCAATGTCTGGCTGCGCGAGGGGCTCACCCACAAGACCCGCAGCATGCTCAACGTCTGCATGCTGGCGGCGATGGCCCGCTGGCATGAATTCGAGGTGCATGTGCGCGGCGCGCTCAACAACGGCGTCACCCCCGAGGAGATCGCGGAGATTTTGCTGCACACCGCAGTCTATGCCGGTATCCCGATCGCCTCCGAAGGCTTCCGGCGGGCGGATGCGGTGATCAAGGCCGTGGCGGCGGAGAAGACCTGAGCCCATCATTCTTTTTATCCACTTCTGCCGGCCATGGATGCGCGGTCTTCCAGGATGTTACGGCGCCAAGCTGAGGGCGCGACGCCGATCATCTTTTTGAAAGCGCGGCTGAAGGCGGCCTCGGATTCGTAGCCGATCCGAGCCGCGATACCGGCGACATTGGTGTGGCTGCCGGTCAAGAGCTCGGTCGCGATCTGCATCCGCCATTTGGAAAGATACTGCATCGGCGGAATTCCGACGAACTGGGTGAAGCGCTCGGCGAGGACCGAGCGCGACACGCCTGTTTCCTTTGCCAGCTCTTCGAGCGTCCAGCTGTGCGCGGACTTGGCGTGCAACAGTGACAGCGCCTTGCCGACCATAGGATCGCGCAGACCCGCCAGCCAGCCGGCTTGTTCGGCCGGCAGCTTCTCGAGATAGCGGCGCAGCACGTCGATGAACATCAGTTCGCTGAGTTTGGTCAGAATGCTTTCACTACCGGCGTGTTTGTTGGCTGCTTCCGCCACCGCCAAGCGAACGAATTGCGCGATCAAGCCTTCGCCACGGTCGCGCGGATCACCTGCGGTGATCACCGGCGGAAGATTCTCGATCAGAGGATTGTACGGTCGTGCGTCGCAGGCGAGATAGCCGCAGACCAGCTTGACCGAAGCCGCCCCGCCGCCGAAGTTAATGGCGAAGGGTTTCCGGCCGGACGCGGCAACTTCCAGCACATCCGGCATGGGCGGATCGGCTGGCATGTTCGGGCCGCTCGACATGACGTGCGACTGGCCGTTGATAAACATGACGACTTGCCCAGCTTCGAGCGGGATAGCGCTTCCGCCGACGGCGGTGGCAAAGCATCGGCCGCTCGTGACGACGTGATAGGCAATCAGATGATCGGCGCCGGGCAGGATCTTCGGCAATATCTGCTCGCGCGCCGGCGAGCCGACAGCCCACGGAGCTCCGGCTGCGATCTCGAAGAAGACCGCACCGGTCAGGCGAACGGTTTTTAACAGATCGGATAACGGGTCCGTAGCCATAGCTCTTGCTTTAGCCTGATGCGGACGGCGCGATGCCGGATATGGATACCTCCCGCAAAGCCCACCGATTTCCGGACGCGCTGCCAAGCGATGCGGACGAGCGGTCATTCCTGCGGTCGCGGCGCCGCGCAATATAGCGGCAAATGCATCCCGGCGGCGTCACGGATCACCGGCTGCAGCAACAACGGGCGGAACGACCATGGCCACACATCAAGGGCGTTGCTTCTGCGGAGCCGTCGAAATCGAAGTCGATGGAGCCCCGGAGGCGATGGGATACTGCCATTGCGGCTCGTGCCGGTCGTGGTCGGCTGCTCCGGTGAACGCATTCACCCTGTGGAAGCCCAAGAACGTCATGGTTACCAGGGGAGCCGAACTGGTTGGCCACTTCATGAAGACGAAGATGAGCGATCGGCAATTTTGCACAAAATGCGGCGGGCATCTCATGAACAACCACCCGCTGCTCCATTTGGTGGATGTTTATGCAGCGACCATACCGGACATGAAGTTTGTTCCGGTTGTCCATGTCAATTATGCCGAGGCGGTATTGCCCATGAAAGACGGACTTCCAAAATTCAACGACCTTCCCGCAGAGATGGGCGGGTCGGGCGTGGCTCTGCCCGAATAGCAGCGCACGCATGACTTGAAGCAGGTCCCCGGCGCGGGCGATTTCGACGCTTCGTCGATTGCCGAGAGCAAAGAAGGAAAACCGCCATGCCGATCTTTATGGATCGCCACGATATGCACGGCGCCACAGCCGAGGCTGTAGCCGAAGCGCATCGACGGGATTTGGCCGTCCAGGACAAATACGGCGTCAAATACATGACCTATTGGTACGACGAGGCGCGCAGCACCGGCTTTTGCCTGGTGGAAGCGCCGGATGCCGAGACTGCCGCGCTTGTCCACCGCGAGGCCCACGGCGAGATTGCCTCCGACATCATCCCGATTGATCTCGCCACGGTCGAGGCATTCCTCGGACGCATCGGCGATCCGCGCCTGGCCGCGGGCAGTATCGCGCCCGAGATGGATGCCGGATTGCGCGGCGTTCTGGTGACCGACATCGTCGGCTCGACCGCAATGACGGTGCGGCTCGGCGATGCCGCCTCGCTCGAATTAGTGCGGGTGCACGACGCGCTAGTCCGGCGCGCACTGGCTCTGCACTCAGGCCGCGAAGTCAAGCATACCGGCGACGGCATCATGGCCGCGTTCGACGATGTTGCTAACGCGGTCCGAGCCGGCGCCGACATCCAGCGGCGCTTCTATGGCTACAATATCGAAGCGTGCGAAAGCTTGCGGGTGCGCATCGGTATCCACGCCGGCGAGCCGGTCGCCGAGCACAACGACCTCTTCGGCCTCGCGGTCCAGATGGCATTTCGCTTGTGCAGCGAAGCGGAGGCTGACGGCATCTTGGTTTCCGGACTCGTCCGCGAATTGTCAGGCAAGGACGAGTCGCTGTTCGTCGCCCTCGGCGAGCGGCGGTTGAGGGGTTTCCCGGGCGGAACGCCGGTTTTTCGGTTCGCGTGGCAAGCTGAATCTGTGCCTTGAGCGAGAAGCTTGTTCCGCTTGTCACACACCTGCAACATTTTCCGGCCGTATAGTTCCCCGTATCAGAATAGCGGAGGCTGGGCATGTCGGAACACCAGGAACTGGATCAAATGCAGGCGGCCTATAAGGCTGCTGTCGAGCAATGGGTCGCTGCGATCAAGGAAGAAGAGGCGTTGGCCTCGGTCAACCACACCGTCGCAGAAGTCGACAAGTGGGAGGGCGCGAGTTTCAAGGAAGACGACCTTCGCAAGAAGGTGAAGGCCGCCAAGAAACAATACGAAGACGCGCTGCGGAAACAGCTCTTCGGTTTCTGACGACTACGCCCATCGGCGCGAAGCGAGTTCGTGAGGTGTTACAGCCGCCGGCGTTATGCCGGCGGTTTTGCTGTGCTGCGTGCCGCGGCGTATGCGGCAACGAGCTGGATTGATTCCAGCCGTCGACGGAGATTGTGCGGTCGCGGGCGGCGATGCCTGTTGGCAGCGCTGTCGCGCCCTGCGCGAGACAATTGAGCTTCACAGCTTTTGAGTCTCACAACTTTCGCGTTGTCCGCGCATCATATTTCCATCGGCCTCTTTTGGTTGTCGGGCACGCCGCAAAAATGCGCCTCGTCGATTCGAATTAACGAGTTTCCAACCGGCGTCTGCTTTTCTTCGGCATCCCCCGCGAATCGTCGCCCAGCAGGGCGCGGCATTCCTGTGCCGACGAACATTGCTTGAGAATGAAAGTGAAAACGGTCATCGCGCCGACAACCAAAGAGCTGTTTTTTCCGCAGAACGAAATTGTCGTTTCAAAGACCGACCTGAAGGGCCGAATAACTTACGCCAATCGCACGTTTTGCGCGTTGGCGGGTTACGGCGAAGCCGAGTTGCTCGGCCAGCCGCACAGCATCGTTCGTCATCCCGACATGCCGCGGGCCGTGTTCAAGCAGCTATGGGATGCGATCCATGGCGGGCGCGAAATATTCGCCTACGTGAAAAACATGGCGAAGACGGGCGACTATTACTGGGTCTTCGCCCACGTGACGCCGTCCTATGATGAGAGCCGAAATATCGTGGGCTTTCATTCGAACAGGCGTGCACCCGATCGCACCATCGTCGAAACCACGATCATCCCGATCTATGCCGCGATCCTGCAGCAGGAGAAGCAGCAGAGGAACGGCAAAGACGCTATCGCCGCGGGTCTCGATTGCCTGACTGAATTCCTCCAAGAAAAAGGCATCACCTATGACGCGCTCATGTTTGCGGCATAACGCCTTTCGCCCGGCTGAGGCAGCCTGCATCATCGTGTTGGCCTTATCGGCTATCGCCGCAGCCGTGAGCTTCGCCGGCTATGCCGTGCTTGGGAGCATGGCAATGTTGGCTTGCGTGGCCTGCGCCGGCTTTCTGTTGGTGCACCTGAGAAAAAGCCAGACGCTGCGGCTTGCGCGACAGGACGCGGACACGACGGTTCTGGAAAGAATTGCCGCCGTCTGTGGCCAGATCGGTCGCGGCAACTTCGAGGCCCGCCTGACGAACATCGAGGGCAGCGGCGTTTCGGCCGAAGCGCAATTCGCGGTCAACGACATGATCGATCGCTGCGATGCCTTCGTGCGCGAGGCGACGGCGGCCATGGAAGCCGTCTGCCGGAATATCTATTACCGGCGCATTCTTGACGGTGGGCTGCATGGTTCGTTTCGCGCGGCCGCGGCCATTATCAATGACGCGGTCAAATCGCAGGGCGACGCCGAGGCGGCGCGTGCAAAGACCGCCGCGGAAAAGGAACTGGTCACCGACCAGCTGGCGCACGCGCTTAAAGGGTTGGCCGTGGGAGACCTGACGTTCAGACTGGCTGAGTTCCCAGATGCTTATCGGCAGATCCAGGACGATTTTAACGGCGCCATGGGGCGCCTCCAGAGCACTTTGCAGGCGATCGCGACGGCGACCCATGAAGTCGCCACGGCCATCGGCGAAATTTCGTCCGGGACCAGCGATCTATCGGAACGCACGGAAGAACAGGCCGCAAGCCTTGAACAGACGTCGGCTTCGATCGGGCAAATCGCAGCAGCGGTCAGAAATAACGCCGCGAGCACGCGATCGGCGAGCGAATCGGCAGCGGGCGCGCGGCAAATCGCCGGTCAGGGCAGCAAAGTCGTTGCCCAGACCGTCGACGCCATGGCGCGCATCCAGGGGGCATCACGCAAGATATCGGATATCATCGCCGTGATCGACGAGATCGCCCGGCAGACCAACTTGCTCGCACTCAACGCAGCAGTCGAAGCGGCCCGCGCCGGCGAAGCCGGCCGGGGATTCGCCGTGGTCGCCGGCGAAGTACGCATGCTGGCGCAGCGCGCGTCCGAAGCCGCGAAGGATATCACGGCGCTCATCGTCGACAGCGGCAGGCAGGTTACCGGCGGGGTCGATCTGGTCAATCAAGCCGGTGGGTCGCTGGCTGAAATCGTCGGCGCCATCAACAGCGTGACGGATATCGTCGCCCAGATCGCTTCCGCCAGCGGCGAGCAATCGACGGCGATCGACGAAGTCAACAAGGCGGTCGCAGAGATGGATCAGGTCACGCAGCAAAACTCGGCCTTGGTCGAGCAGAACGCTGCGACGGCTAAAGCACTTGAGGAGCAGACTCGGGAAATGAGCAAACGGATCGCTTTCTTCAAGCTCGCTGCCGATGGTAAGCCTCCCGCTGGCGTCGAGGATATTACCGCGAAGCCGCACGCCACGCCGCGGGTAGCCGCGTCCAGGCCAAGCACCGGCAATCGTCATCAATCTCATTCACACGGAAGAATATCCGCTTGACGATGCGGGTGCGGACGGCAGCCTGTTGATTGGTCTGTGGATAAGCTGACGTTTATGCGCGATTGCGAAACATCTCGGGATATAGCCTTCAATACCCTGCTAATATTGCAAGAAGTCGTTCGCGCAAGCTGCCGGTCCCGATTTCACTGGCCCTGAGCGCGTAATACTTTCGCTGGCTTGATTCCTCGGGTGAGAGGAAATTGCGGTCGGAGCAATGGCGAGAGAGGCAGCGGCGGCAATCGTTTTTCTGACGCTGCTCTGCGCCTTTGCGACGTCGGCGGCCGCGCAATGCAGCAACACCGCACCATCGAGCAATACGACAGTCACCTGTTCCGGCAGCAGCGGCACGCAGGTCGTCGCAGCGACGGGCAGCAGCGGCGTCAGCATCAATGTGCTCCCCGGCGCCTCGGTCAGTGCGTCGAATCCCGGCGGCGTTCCGTTCCCCATTCTGGGCGTCTATCAAAACAGCAGCATCACCAACAACGGCACGCTATCGCTCGGCGGACCAGGCGGCAGCCTGGCCAGTCCTGGCGCCGCGATGCTGGGCGCGGCGAACGGCAACACGCTGACCAACGCAGCAGGCGCAACGATCGCGACGACGGGCGCTTCCAACCAGGGGATGGCCGCCGGTGGCAGCAGCAACACGCTTATCAACAACGGCACCATTACGACCACGGGCGCCAATGCCTACGGGATGGCCGCGATCTGGACATCGGTTGCTACCGGCCAAAGCAACAACACCTTGATCAATACCGGCACGGTCTCGACGTCGGGCGTCAACGCACGGGCGGCGTCGATCGTCGGCGATAGCGGCACGATCATCAACAGCGGCACGCTGTCGACGACAGCGGCTGGCACCAGCAATGCCGCATATCTTCAAGGCAACAACGATCAGTTGATCAATTCCGGCAAGATCGTCGCCACTGGTCCGAGCGTCAATGCGGTATTCTCGGCCACGTCGATGCCGAGCTATACGGCAACGATCCAGAACCTCGCGGGCGGAGAGATCATCAGCCAGAGTGGCGCCGCCATCGCCAACCAGAGCGGCAACATCACGATCATCAATGCCGGTCTCATCCAAAGCAATGCCGGAACGGCGATCACGCTGAACGGAGGCAACAATTCGCTGGTGCTGCAGACCGGATCCACCATCGTTGGTACCGCGGATGGCGGCCCCGGCAACAACGTCGTGACGCTGCAAGGCACCGGCACCGCCGCGAATGCGTTCACGAACTTTCAGACCCTGGTGATGCAGGGCACCGCCTGGACCTGGGCCGGTACGGGCACGTTCACGTCTGCGCTGTTGCAAAGCGGGACGCTCACCCTCACCGGCACACTCGGCACCACGCCTGCGGTCTCGATCAATTCGGGCGCCGCGCTCGACATGGCCGGGGTCAGTCAGACCTTCGGCAACGTTACCAACGCCGGCACGATTTTGACCCATGGGGCAGGTCCGGGCACGACACTGACCGTCGCCAATTATGTGGGCGCCGGCGGCAATATCGGATTCAATACTTTTCTCGGCGGCGACGGTTCACCGTCCGACCGGCTGGTGATCGATGGCGGCACCGCAACCGGCACGACGACGCTGACGATCCGCAATGTCAACGGTCCCGGCGCTCCCACGATGGGGGATGGCATCTTGGTGGTGAATGCGGTCAGCGGTGCCACGACCGCGGCCGGCGCGTTCACTCTCCCAGGCGAAGTGCGCGGCGGCATGTTCGACTATCGTCTGTTCCAGGGCGGCCTTACCGGCGGCGATCCCAACAATTGGTATTTGCGCTCGACCTTCCTGGTGTCGCCGTCCACGACCCCGCCGACCTATTTGCCGGGCTACGGGCCGACACCGTTGAACGTCCTTCCGGTGGACCCGCCGCCCGCGACTCTGCCGCCGGGCCTCTATCCGATCCTCGGTCCGGAGCTCGCAACATACGGGGTGGTGCAGCCGATTGCGCGGCAGATGGGGCTGCAGATCCTTGGCACGCTGCATGAACGCATCGGCGATACGCTGACGGTCGCAAGCACCGGCGATCAAAGCGGCGGTGTCGCCCGCTCGGACTGGGCGCGCTTCTTCGGGCAAGGAATCGACAATCGCTACCAGGCTTTTGTCGATCCGCGCGCCAGTGGCTGGACCGGCGGCTTCCAGGGTGGCGTCGATCTATGGCGCGGCAGCCTCTTGCCGGGGCATCGCGATGCGGCGGGTGTCTATCTGGCATTTGCCAACAGCGCCATCGCCGTCGACGGCCTGGTCACCAACGCGGCCGCCACGGGCTATGCACAAAGCCGCACCGGCACATTGGGCCTCAACGCTTATGCGAGCGGCGGCTATTGGACCCATTATGGGCCGGGCGGCTGGTATCTCGACGCCGTCGTGCAGGGCACCTACTACAATGGCAACGCGATGACGCAGTTTGCTTCGCTGCCGATCAGCGGCGCCGGCTTCGTGTCTTCGCTCGAAGGTGGCTACCCGATTCCTTTGCCGCTGGGGCCGCGCTTTGTGCTGGAGCCGCAGGCCCAGATCATCTGGCAGCAAGTGAGCTTCCGCGACGGCAATGACGGCTTGGGCCCGGTTGGCCTTGGCTCGACCGAAGGTTCGACCGGGCGGCTGGGCGTGCGCGGACGATGGACGGTCGTCGGCGACAACGGTCAGGTCTGGCAACCTTACGCCAGCGCCGATCTCTGGCGCGATTGGGGGGCGGAGGCGACGACCACTTTTGGCATCGATCAAGTGCCGCTGATCGAACAAGCGACGCGGCTCGAATTGGCAAGCGGCGTCACCGCCAAACTCAGCCCCGGTGTCAGTCTCTACGCCCAGGCGGGCTATCAGTTCGGCCTCGACGGAGCATTCATCCGGAACGGCGTGCAAGGCGATATCGGCTT
>Ga0209006_10002521_pt1 | contig 16706 bp, 20 predicted proteins | sample JacPin_JW_Ref_O2_FD_188567 | JGI IMG/M metagenome (GOLD analysis project Ga0209006, IMG submission 188567) | Forest soil microbial communities from Algoma, Ontario, Canada - Jack Pine, Ontario site 1_JW_Ref_O2 (SPAdes) (version 2) | ecosystem: Environmental > Terrestrial > Soil > Boreal... | reverse complement strand
CCCGCGAAGGCACGCGCCGCCACTCGAACGCGTTCGTGGTTCCAAGTTGGCCGCACAAAAATAGAACGCGGATTGTGCGATGAAAACAATAAGACACCCCCCGGTTTGAGAACTCGATGGCACTCCGCACAACAGAGCGCTCGCTTTTCGTCTGGGATTACATAATCAAGACCATTGAAGGCGATCACGACGGCATCCAAGGAGGACGACGGAATGGCGGAGAGATCCGCCGCGTCCGCCACGACAAATTCCAGGTCTGGATGCTTGCTGCGGCATACCCGAATCATCTCGGAGGCGTAATCCACTCCGACGTAGCGGGACGCACTGCGCGACAGGTACGGTGTAGTACGACCACCGCCAACGCCGAGATCCAGCACCGCCGCGCCGGGCTTGATATAGAGATCGAACAAGAACTGCTCACACGGTGTGAGGTAGTTGAGAACCGCGTAGTGAGAGGCCACCTCTGGTTTGTTGTAGACCCGAAGGTTAGAAGCGCTCGCAGACTCATGTCTTTTGCTCATTTCCAATCAGGCTGCATGGAGAAGTTGCCGGGTCCCGAACATAATTTGATCCAGCTGAACAGGATCAGCTTCATGCCAGATCCGCTCCGTCGACAGACCAAAGCGGTAGTCAGCGACCATTTCTGGAATCTGTTCGATGCTCTCCGGCGTGTTTAGCACTCGGGCCACCTCGAATCTTTCGAACTGCCGCAGATATCCCAGGCCCATGAAGTCAAGCCAGCCGCATAAGAAAAACGGTATTTTCCTCAGAGCACATTCGACGGCGACACTGGAATCGACGGTCACGCCGCACCATGTGCGCGACATGACTTCCTCGGGGGGCACTCCGCTGACGATCTCCACTTGATCGTGCCCGGCTTTGGGCAGAATCGAACTTACCAACGCTTTTCGAGCCTGCTGGCTTTCGAACGGATGCAGTTTGACGATCAACTTTCGGCCGCTCCGGTTTGCGGCGCGCCATAGGCGCGGTAGCAGTTCGTGGTAGATTTTGTCGACGCGGCCACCGTCGAGTTCATACGGTTGGGAAAAAAAGACCAACGCTCCACTGCGCTGGTCCCCTGGACCCACAGAAGTGTTGCCTCCCGGCGCTCCCACGCAGATTTTCTCCGGGTCGATGGCACTGGCACGTTGCAGGTAGTCGCTTTCCATCTCCCCCTTCACCAGGTAGGAGTCCGCAAAAGGCACCTTGAAAAGGAATCCGCCGTCGAGGGCGCCATGGCTGCAGTACACCGCATGAAGACCGCTGCGGCGTGCCAGAATCAGCGGCAGACGGGTGTGGTAGTTGAGGTCATCCCCGCACAACACGCCCTTCACTGGCTCAGACTCCAGCAATCGCTTCCAGGCTTCACGAAGACGTAAGCCGTGTTCCAGATGCGCCGGGAAATAATCCCACAGACCAGCGTTGGCCGCATAGCGGAGTTGATCCACCTCCGCCAGCGTGGTACACCGGAATACCTCCCACGACTTGCGAAGCTCCACGGTCTGTTCCTGAGTAGCACTGGACGCCACGGCATAGGCGGACAACGGAGCGACAGTCACATTGTCGGGGAGGCGATGGGGCATTGCGCTGCGTCGAGTCGTCGCCAACAAAAACCGGCGATGCGGCAACTGCGCGGCGTAGGCAAGCACGGATCGAGTCACATTGGAGTAAGCGGAAGGCAACAATACCGCGGGATCCGTTAGATTGGCCCGCTTGTGCTTGGTAACGTGACGCCGAATTCGATAGTCCGGATCCCATTTATCGAAAGCGATCTCGGCAATTTGGGCAGGACGCAACTTCCTAGCCGAGCGCAGCATGCGCGCCGCGGTTGGCACGGGACCGCGACGATCAACTCTTAAATAGCGGACTGGTCTGCGCAGGATCTGTCCGAGAAGCCTCGTGAAGAGGTGCTGACCGCTGGCCACTAGCTCGATTTGGCCATTCGCGATTTCGCACCGCAGTTGGTCGATCAGATAGAGCACCCGAAGATCGTGATAGCTCCAGACCGCGAGGATTTCCCACCAGTCCAATCCCATCCGATCCAGAAGGCGGCCTCTCCCCCCTTCCAGAAGCTGGTTGACCCAGCGATAGCCTTCCGTCTCTCCGGCGAACTGGTAAATGCTGAGAACCCGTGCTCCTGTCCGGTGACTCCATTCCTCGTAGGTATTGGGACTCGCGAAACCTAGATCGACGATCAGGTCCCATCGCGATTGGGACCACGCGCCGTCTCGCGGTGAGTCTTCGGGATGTAGGAAAAGAACTCTCAAGATTATCTCTCGCACCATTTCTGGTTTCACGGGCTTAGCGGAGTAGCATTACCGCCTCGAAAGCTTCAGCCGCCTTGCAGCCCACCACGCTGCCCCACCGCTGAGCGATCGCGGTCAGCGCTTCGGCAGACCGAGGATGGGGAAATTTTCGAACCTCGCTCTCGTATTGCAACATGCCCTCCAGTTTCAATGGCAGCGTGGATTCGATGTTCACGAATACATTCGGTTTGAACACCGGCGCGAATTGCTGAAACGCCCACTCCGTGGAAGACGCGATCTCGAACATGTATAGCTCCCGCACCGGCCGGCCTTCCATCGGGCGCGCCGCGGTGAGCACGGCGCGGCTCACAACCTGATGATCTACATTTAAATCTCCACCGTGGTGGGTATAAATCGCAGCCGGGCGCCAGCGCTCAATCAAGTTCTCGACCACTTTGATCACGTCCAGCAAGGAAAGTGTGTCAAACCGGTTGTCGGGCAATCCGTGCAGAGATAGTTCCTTCACCCCCAACAGATCGGCAACTCGCTGGCTGCAACCGCGCAAGGTGGTCAGATCCGCAGGATCGGCCCCAGATCGCGCAGTGTGCCGCGACGTAATGCCCTCGCCCAGTATCGCCATATATACCGAATGCCCCTCGCGCGCCAGCCGGGCTGCGGTTCCGCCGCATCCTAGTAGTTCGTCGTCCGGGTGGGCAGCAACCACCAATACATTCATAACGTAATCCGTTCCTGATTCTTCAGTAGGATTTCGCGGCTTCCGGGTCCCGCGTTGAATAGCAAATCGATCGCTGCCATGTAGGGTTCAAAATCTGGATACACCTGCGAGTACGTAGGGTGATGGTAGTCATCATACCGAATTGCAATTTTGTGCTCGCGGAACAACTCTTCATGTAGATAGTTCCTGCCCAGCGGACCCGAGAGATAAACCGTGGCTTCAAGCTCGCGACAAAGGTTCAGGACAAGTTCGTCCTTCTTTCCGGAAGCATTCATCTGTGAGCCGAAATATAACTTCGTCCCTATGCCGAACGCCTCCAGCAGGTACAAAGTAATCTCGCGAGTCAGATCCGCGAGCCTTTCCCACGGCCGCGCATAGATGTCTTCAAAAAAAGCGGCGTGGTGGCTGAAGAATGGCGCTTTGGAATAATTCATCCGCAACGCGTCCCAGTGCTTGGGCGCCCAGGGCCTATCCGCTGCGATTTCCAGCGCAGTGATAGGAAGATCGCCGAACTTACCCGCCGTTCTGACCGGAACCGTGAGCCAGCACCAGCCCTCTCGCATACGAATTTTATTCCTATTCGTGAAGCTGTTCTTTTCGAATTGAACGTGATCGAGCACAATGTGTGCGTCCGCAACTGCAATACGATGAAAGTAGCCTAGCCAGGGGAGGTATGCAGGCTGATTGATGGAAACGATCATGCTCTGTCAGATCATGTTCTAGGAGTCTTGTACATATAGACCGTGAAATCGCGCGGGTGGTAGTCGTGGCGTAGCACGACCCATGGCGTAAGCTCACGGCAAAAATTCAGGACTTGAACTGGATCGGCATAAAATTCGTTGGCCTCTTGATCGTTCGCCCAGTTACTCAGAGAGTTAAATGCCAGCGCCGATGTCGAAAGACCAAACATGCGCTCGATCATCTTGCGCATCGTCGGCCACGCCTGTTCACCCAGCAAGTAAAAGGTGCCATTGGCCGTCACAACATCAAAAGTATGATCGAATGACGCGTCAAGCAGGTTAGCGGTCCTGAGATCGAGCTCCGGATGGTTTCGCCTCGCCTCCGCAATCATGGTGGCACACAGGTCGATTCCGGAATAGGTCACGCCCGAAAAGTGCTGCTGCAGGTAGGTAGCAAAATCGGCAAAGCCACACCCGACATCGAGCAGGCTGCAGTCAGACAGAGGCACGACTTCACTGAGAACGCGGAACTTGATTCTCTGAGATTCCGGGCGGCCGTAATCGCAGGCTCGAGGATCGTGTCCGTACCGGCGGATCAAGCCCTCGTAATAGTCGGAGATTCGTCCAAACGTGTCGATAGCTTGCTCAGACGTGCGCTCAGACATGCGCGGAGTCCTCGCAGACTTTCAGGAACGCCTCCACAACACGGTCTTGTTCACTCGCAGTGAGGGTCGGGTAGAGTGGCAATGAAACGAGGCGCCGGTAAGCCCGATCCGCTACCGGTGAAGGAGGGCTGCCTTCGCCGCGCCAGTCGTTCACTGGAATCGCCGCACAGACGCCCAAGCGTTCTACTTTATTGACTACAGCTTCCGCCGATTTAGTCAGCATCTCCACCACGAAACGATACCAGACTCTCTCCTTGCTGTCCGTTGGCAACCGGTAAAGACGGCCAAGGGATGGACCGGACAGCTTATCGATATAGCGACGAGCGATTGCCTCCCGGGCAGCAATCAACTCGGGAAGACGCTGCAATTGGGTTAAGACCAGGGATGCTTCCAGATCGTTCATCTTGTCGTTCATGCGATGAGCGGCGGCAGCCTGGTCGCCGTAATCCCTGGCTGACCTAACGTAATCTGCGATCTCGCTGGAATTGGTTAGAACAGCTCCGCCTTCACCGCCACCAATCAGCTTGGTGGCGTAGAAGGAAAGAACGCCAACTTGCGCGCGCGAGCCCAGCCATTTTCCGCCGGCTGTGATTCCGAAGGCGTGAGCGCAGTCCTCAATCACTGACGCGCCCCTATCGACGATTTCAGCGATCTCGGCCGGCATGCCGAACGTGTTCACTGCGATCACAGAGCGCGGCCAACGACTGGCGATGGCTGTACAACAATCCTTTTGGCAAAGATTCCAGCTTAGGGGTTCAATGTCGACAGCCACCGGAGTCGCGCCCCAGGACAGAACGGCGTTAGCCAGCGCAACGCAGCAGTAAGCTGGAACCACCACCGAGTCCGAAGACCTGAGGCCCAGCGCTCCCAGCGACAAACGCAAGGCCGAAAAACCAGACGCCACGCACACCGCGTGCTCCACTCTACTCATTCGGGAGAGCACGGCCTCAAGTTCTTGCACTCTGGGACCCTGCGCCCAATGCCCGCTGCGTATCGTCTGCTCGACGGCTTCGTATTCGGCGCTTCCAAAGGTCAGGCGATTGTGCGGAATGATCTCGGCCATCTCATTTCGGCCATCGTTGGCCCAGCTACGATACTACAGTCTGAAACCTAGCAACCCAGTTGACAACCGGCTTGCAATATGGAATTCGAGGCCTGCGCCTCAAACCTTGCGAGCACTAACGTGCCCCGGCCGCACTGCACCAGCGGTCCGAGTTCTTGGTCTGCGATCACGCGGCCAGGCTCAGATGTCGACTCAGTCTCGGAGGCGATGCGAGCCTTCCACACGGTGACGGCCTGCCCACCCAGGGTAGTGAATGCACCAGGATAGGGAAACGCAACTGCTCGAATCAGGTTGTAGATGGAGCGCGCACTTCGCCTCCAGTCAATGCGACCATCCTCAGGCCGGCGGCGAGGAAACGAGGTTGCGCGAGAGTGGTCCTGGGCTATGCGAGGAACCCGGCCGCACTCGAAGTATGCTAAGACGTTACGCGTAATGCTGCCGTAAAGGGGATACAGGATATTGAGACAGTCCCCTACATCCTGGTCGTCGCCGATCTCGTAACTAACTTGCTCGATGATGTCCCCGGTGTCCATGCCCTCGTCGACGAAGTGTGCCGTGAGCCCAAGGCACCGGTCGCCGTTGAGGATGGCCCAGTTGATCGACGCACGGCCACGGTACCTAGGCAGCAAGCTGGGATGCACATTGACGGCGCCAAGAGGCGCGAGCGCAATCATCTCTGCCGGAATGAGATAGCGGAAGTCCGTAATCCACAAGAGATCTGGCCTGGCCGTCTTGATGAAACTGTAAACCTCGGGAGTGCTAGCTTTTCCGCGGATCAACTTCCAACCGTTTCGCTCGGCAAAGCCCGCGACCGACTCATAGCGCAAGCCGTCCTCCGGGTCGGGTGGATGCGCAACCACCCCTGCCACTTCCGCACTTTCGCTGATCGCCTGGACCGCCCGAACGCCGACTGTGTGGTTACCCAGGAACACAACCCTCATCGGGCAAAGTCCTCAGATGTGAAGACGTGGCCGGGCGGAACATTCCCTACAAGTTTGCGCTTGATCAGACCGTCGACCGCTTTCGGAGGAAAGCCGACTCCGGGCCTGCGAAATGCAACGTCCGAAGCAGTCAAGCAATGTCCTGCGGAGAGTTCGCGCGCGGCTACGCAAGAAAGCCGGTAGTCGCGCCGTCCCAGAACCTCCGAAGAGGCAGGACGCAACTCCGGACTTCCCAGGCTCTTTTCCATGATGCGAACCGACTGCACAAGCTCACGGAATTCCGCGGGATCAGCCGAGAATCGATGGTCCGGTCCCCCCAAGCTTTTGTCGAGTGTAAAATGCTTTTCGAGCATGCACGCCCCCAGCGCGACAGCTCCGATAGCGGCGACCACGCCTTCCGTATGGTCGCTGAGTCCGACCGCACACTCGAATCGCCGGGCCAGCGTAGGGATTTTGCGAAGGTGAACGTCCTCGGGCGGCGTCGGGTATGACGACGTGCAATGCAACAGGATCATCTCGGTTCCACCCGCCTCGCGAAACGTGTCGACCGCATCCTTGATGTCGCCCTCCTCCGCCATCCCCGTAGAAATAACGGTGGGCAATCCGGAGCGGGCCATAGCACGAATCAATGGGAGATGCACCAGATAGTCTGAGCCGTTCTTCAGCAAGAGTGCGCCCAGGTTGCTCAAATCCCGGATACCACTTTCGGAAGTGGGCGTGCTGAAAAAAACCACGCCGCGCTGATCGCAATGTTCGCGCAACTCGAGCAGATGACCCAGCGCGAGCTCGCACCGCTTAAACATGTCGTACTGCGACTCGACCACGGTTTTCCCTTGCGACATATACTCGTGAGTCAGTGAACGATCGGAAATGAAGTCTTCCGTGCGATAGTTCTGGAACTTGACGGCATCGGCGCCGGCTTCGACGGCCGCATCAATCAACCGGTGTGCCAAGTTCATTTCACCGTTGTGATTGATGCCGACTTCTGCGGCCAGGAAACAGGGCTGCCCTTCACCCACCAATCGTTTGCCGATGCCAACAACTCTCATAGGGAGTTCTGCAGAAAAGCCACTACTCGTTCTGCTCCGCGGCCATCAATCAAGCTCAGGCCACGTTCGCTCATGGAGCAGCGTCGTCCCGGGTCACTCAGCAAGCTGAGGAGCGCTTCGCTGATCCCTTCTTGGGAGAGGTTAGCATGCCAACCCAGACTAACGGCAACCTCGTTTTCGGCCAGCCCGCGTGCAATAGCTTGCTGATCCCGCGAGAGAGCAATTATGATCGCTGGCAGGCCGAGGAAGGCCAGTTCCCAACACGTACCGCCGGCCCCGGAGATTGCTATGTCTGCCCAGCGCATAAGCGGGGCCATGTTCGCGGGGCTTCTCTCCAACTGAAATCCAGCCCGTTGGTCCGCTAGAATTTGCAGTTCTTCCTGCCAGGGATTTCCGCTCCCTGTAACGATTCTCGCTTCGATGCCCGCTTCTAATCGAAGCAGAGCAAGCAGCACTTTTCTGGTCACGTTTTCCGAGTCGCTTCCACCCATGGTTACAAGAACCTTCCGCACCGTTGCTGGATGCGCGCGAGCACGAGGCTCAGCCAAAAACTCAGGGCGCAAAAGCACATACTCCGAGCCCAGCAGGAGGCGAGTTAAAGGTTCTCGCTTGGCGTACATCGCAGAACTTGCTGAAATATTCTGATTGAGAACCACATCGGCGGGATAGAAGTCGAAACGTCCGTCATCATCCAGGAAAAGCACACGCAGCCCGGCCGCCTTCAGTTTGCGAATGTAATTGGGCTCGAAACGGTATCCATCTGCTACCACCCAGGTAGCGGCCAGTCGACGCGCCTCAACCACCGTCTGCTCAGCGTCGCCCGCCGACCCCGGCGCGGATGCAATTCTCGTTACCGTGACGCCCTCCCGCGCAAGCCGCTCTTCGAGGGGGGGGATGCTCTCAGCCATCAAGCAACAGACCTCCCCACCAGTTTCCTGCCAGGCTTTGCTGAGCGCGAGGCAGCGCATGACATGGCCGGTGCCGATAGCAGTGCTGGCATCCGTCCTTAGCAGCAGATCGGGCAAGTTAGGTCCGTCACCCTTCTTCAGACGTTTCTAAAGGTGTTGCAACCAGCCATTCCATGATCTCTGGCCGGCGTTCGCCAAGAATGAGGTGCCTCTCCTTGGTATCGTACTTTCCAGCAGAGCGTATTGATAGGTATGCGCCTTTTGGATGTCGTCTGTGCTCTCAATGGGCTGACCTGTTGCGTGCCGGCCAAAATGCACGCAAATAGGAACTGATATCGAGGTCAATAAAATCGTGGGCTTCGATGATCAGGCAGTGCCTAGCCAGAAAGCGGCACATCTCACCATCGAACAACTCTTTTTCATAGCCCTCCAATCGGCCACGATAAGCCCTTGGCGCCAAGCGGAAGCGAACGCAATACCTTTTCGTCACACAGTTCACCGATGTGGACTCTGCCATCGATTCCATTGAGCCGCGCCATTTCAGCACAAGCCTCTCCGCCGCGCGGATTCGTATCGAACGCGTAGATCTCAGCCTTACTCAGCCTTAGGCCCAGCCCGACCGCATAGTAGCCTTCTGCGCAGCCGATATCCAAGACGGTTTCGTGTTCTTGTGTGAGCAACTGCTCAAGTGCGGCATGCAGTTCCGACTCGTGCCCAGAAGTTTGGGCAGCAGCGCACTTCCTACAGACCGCCGGTGCGGATAGTGCAACCCTTGGAATGGCCCGCCCGCGACCGTCAAAGTGAGGAACAAGTCATCCACGATGCTGGCGAGGGTTGAGTCACGCTCCACGTTCTCCCTCACCCATCGAGCGTGTCCGTAGATCTGCCCAAAAAAGTGCCCCAAGCGGCCGCATAGACCATCGGTAAACCAAGCCATAGGCGTATGAGCGATGCGTTCGATGAGGCGCTTTCCAGCAGTCTTCATCAGTATCTAAACCGTTTTCTGAACTATGTGGCGATTGATATCGGCTAGGGCGGGTTCACTCTCCACGACTTTCAATACCTCGCGCCAACAGAAATCGTCCCGGCCGCCAAAACGCGCATAGATTGCCCGCAGCAATTGAAGGTCTTCTGGAGTGTCGAGTGTCCAGCGATGCCGGCTGTAATCCGCTCCATTTTCAATCCCGTGCAACCTGAACTTGCCAGGATTCTCGCAAATGTAGGGAGTCACGTGCTCTCGCTGATACAAGTTTGTACCCTCGCGCCACGCCCTCGTCAGAGCCTGCATCGTCATCACCTCGGTATCCAAGCCACGAGGATAAGTGCGCACTTGCACATTGCTGGCGTAATCGGCTTGCTGGTCCAAGAAAACGCGAATCGTGGCATCCGTGACTTCGGGATCGACTAGGGGACAGTCTGACGTAATCCGAACCACGACGTCCGCCCTTACTCTTGTTGCGGCCTGATAGTAACGATCGAGGACATCTTCTTCGGAACCGCGAAACACCCTCCACCTCGCATGCTCGCAGTGCTCGACGATGACATCGTCCGCAGCCGCGGTGGTTGTGGCCACCAGCGACTCATGAATTAACTCCGAGCGCCCGAGGCGTTTCAACACCCGGTCGAGTACGGCTACCCCCTCCAGATCCATGAGAACCTTGCCCGGAAGGCGCGTACTGCCCATGCGAGCCTGAACGATGGCAACTACCTTCATGCGATCCTTATCCGGCGGCATGCGAAGAATCGTGGCCATCCTCACTTAGTGGAGAAAACCTTCGCGAGCGTCTTGCCGATGCCTCGCCCCTGCACCACCTGTTTTAGCCGCTTCGCCCGGCGAGCCACAGGTCTGGCATCACCGTCTTCAGCCGTTCCGCGGAAACGCACACCAGATCTATGTAGCGCGCATCCTGCGTGGCGATGTAGATAGCTCCGTTGGACATTTTCGATTCCTTCGACAGTGCGGCGGCAGCCGGGCACACCGGCACATGATCACGCGCAATAGTGATTCAGAACTTTCTCAACCGCAGTAATTACGTCTTGAACGTCCCCGTCAGTCATGCCATGAAACATTGGCAAACTGATGAGTTGCTCGTAAGCGGCTTCGGCTACGGGATATTCCCCACCCCGATAGCCAAACCGGTCGCGATAATACGGGTGCAGATGCACGGGGATGTAGTGTACGTTGACCCCAATGTTTTCCGCCCGCAGCGCCCGGAAAACCTGCGCCCGGTTTGCGCTGAGTCTTTCGAGATTGAGCCGGATGGGATAAAGATGCCACGCCGGGTTCACGCCGGCTCGCACTATGGGAGGCATTAATCCCGCAAGATCACGGAATTCAGTCGCATAGTGGGCGGCGATTTCACGTCTGCGCGACAGATTTCCATCGAGCTTTTTCAGTTGCGACAGTCCCAGAGCACAAGCAATGTCGCTCAGTCGGTAGTTAAAGCCGAGCAACGCCATCTCGTAGCGCCACTGCCCGTCGGCTTGGCGCTGCCGCGCGTCGCCAGAGATGCCGTGATTACGAAATCGACGCAGCGTCTCGGCGTAGTCCGCATTGTCTGTCGTGACCATGCCGCCTTCTCCTGTCGCCAGGTGCTTCACCGGATGAAAACTGAAGACAGTCATGTCAGCGATGCTGCCGGTCCGCCGCCCTCGATACTCGGCGCCCAGCGCGTGACAACCATCCTCGATCACGACAAGTCCATGGCGCGCGGCAAGCTCAAGAATCGCATCCATCTCCGCCGAATGACCGGCGTAATCAACTGGAAGCATCGCCCGCGTGCGCGGCGTGACCCGTGCCGCGGCTTTCTCCGGATCAAGGTTGAGCGTGTCAGCGCTTACGTCGGCGAAAACCGGGGTTGCTCCCTGGTACAGCACGCAGTTTGCCGTAGCGGCAAACGTCAGAGGAGTCGTGATTGCCTCATCGCCCGGCTTGAGCCCCGCTGCGAAAGCAGCGCCGTGCAATGCCGACGTACCAGAACTGAAACTGACCGCATGCTTGGCTCCAACGCGGGCAGCCAATGCTTCCTCGAATTCCCCAACCTTGGGCCCCGTGGTGAGCCAACCGGAGCGCAACACGCCCACCACATCCTGGATGTCATCTTCCGCAATCGACTGTCGTCCATAAGGAAGAAGCGTCTCCCGAACCGGAGTTCCTCCATCGACGGCGAGCAGTTCTTTGCTGGACGTTATCTGCATTTGGGTTGGAAGATCTTAGGTGACAGGTCTTAGGTCATAGTAGGCATGGGTCGTCTCCTGTCACCTAACACCTAGATACCCGGCTTCTACGCCGGAACGCGAGCCTTCGCCGCGGCTCCCGGCTCAATCAGTTCCTGCAGTTGCTCGTGGCTCAGCCATTGTTCATTGCTGTCGCTAGTGTACCGGAAGTCCTGTGGCAGTTCCCGAGCATGAACCCAGTTTGCCCGGTTCCACCAGGGATGCGACGGCTGGATGATATACATCTCATCCAATTCCACAGTGTTGCGCGCTTCATCTTCCGAGAGCAATACTTCGTGCAGTTTCTCCCCGGCCCGAATGCCGATGTATTCGAGTGTGCACCCCGGAGCGACAGCTCCGGCCAGATCGACCAAGCGCATGCTGGGAATCTTGGGTACAAAGATTTCGCCTCCGTGCATCTGCTCGATCGAGCGGATCACGAATCGCGCGCCGTGTTCTAAAGTCAGCCAGAAGCGCGTCATGCGAGCGTCGGTAATCGTGATCCGGCCCCGCTTGCGCTGCTCCAGGAACACTGGGATCACGCTGCCGCGGCTTCCCACAACGTTTCCATACCGCGCGCAACTGAAACGAGTTTGCTGCGCCCCGGCATAGGCATTGGCTTGCACGAACATCTTTTCGGCGCACAACTTGGTCGCGCCATAGAGATTGATCGGGTTTACCGCTTTGTCGGTACTGAGAGCCAGAATGCGCTCGACGCCCTGGTTGATGGCCGCATCAATCACATTGCGGCCACCCATGATGTTGGTCTGGATCGCCTCGAAGGGGTTGTACTCGCAGGCTGGAACCTGTTTCAGAGCCGCCGCGTGCACCACCACCGTTACGCCCGCGAACGCCCGCTCCAGTCGCGCCGGATCTCGCACGTCACCGATAAAATAGCGCAGGCTCGGATGATCCGTTCCCGACGCGCGCATGTCGTGCTGCTTGAGTTCATCCCGGCTGAAGATCACCAACCGCTTGGGGTGATACTCCTTCAGCATGATCTCGACAAACTTCTTCCCGAAAGACCCAGTCCCGCCCGTGACAAGGACCACCTGTTCCGACCAGTTCATTCCATCCGCCTTATGTTAAACGAAACTGCCCCGCGCCGAAGACCATCGTACAGCCTTGCCCTGCATCTGGGGAAGCAGAGCCCTCGGAAAGGAGTCCCGGACTCGGCAGATCGTACAGACTTAAGCGCTTGGACGGAACAGGATGCTGGAACGGGGCTAGGCACTTGCGGCGTCTGCCGCAGGTTATTCACGGTGGTGTAAGTTTCTCTGTGCTGAACCTTCTCCACAGTTCAACCGACAGCGACTCATATTCTTCATTCGACATCTTGTCGGCGATGGCGTCGTTGTCTGCGATCTTGAGGAGTTCTTCATAGTTCATTCTTGAATAATCGATCGCACCTGTTCTTTTGTGTTGACGTTCTTCGGTACGTCCGGGATCGGAGATCTGTCCCTGCCGCGTCTCGGAGATGATGCTCGTAGGCAGCTTGAACTCATGCAAGGCTTCGATGAGTGTCTTCGACCAAGTATGGAAATGCCACTCCTCAACCTGGTATGCACCCTGGACATCGTCAGGAAGTAAGCTCTTTCCCAATCAGATCTCCACTCCTTTAACTTTATTTCCCTAAGCTAAAGATGTTCCGCCCTCACCCGAAGCGCGTCAAGGAAAATGGGGCGCTGAATGATGACTGAAGGCTCCTCCCATAAAAGGCAAGGTGAACCGCATAAACTAGGCGGAACGAATTTTCACATTCCCAATCTGGAGCGGGCATTTCGGATCGCGGCTTCAAGTTTCGGGAAGCGTTTCACATCGGTCGCGAGGCGATACTGTGCCATCTCGCGCCAGTGGCGCACGGGAGACTTTGTGAGCACGGCGTGCACATTCTCGCGTGTGCTGTTTGCAAACCATTCTTTACAGGCCTCCGCTCCTAACCCATATCCAGCGAGAACTCCATCGTCGAACGCCCCACGCCGCTGCGGATGGCTCAGGAACTCACAGTAGTCCCCCGTAGTGGCTGTGAGAAAGCTCACATTTTGTTCGCCGAGGTCCGTGCCCAGGCATCCCACTCCTACCAAATCATCGAAACCGCAGCGGCTTCAGGGAGGCTTGATATGCGGACCGCAAGGCGAGCGCCCATTCACATTCGTAGAAAACCCTGGGCCGCTCCATTTGCAGGACTAAGCGATTCCAGCGCCTGCTGCGGCAAAGAATCTTCCGGAAATCTTCCTGAGTAGAACGATTCGCAAACATATTCCCCCCGTGGCTTCCATCCTGGAAAAGACATAGCATTACCGATCCGAGACATCAAGGACGACGGGCCCGAGGACAGTCATCTCCAAGAACACGCCGCAGGCAAAAACCGAACCGATTCTGCGTGGCCAGCCCAGGGTGTTCCATGCCTCAGAGAGACCGGGATCCTGAAGGATGTTTTTTTAGAACGGTTACCCGCACGAGTTTTCAGGCTTTCCTACGCAATGTGGAGGCTGGTCCTAGAGATGCCGCATTCTCGCTAAAGACGTACGCCAACCGTGATTCTAACCCACGGCGCGCTGGAGGCGGGCGTGAAGCCCGCTCATGTGAGCCGCGAACTCGGGAATCGTCGTGTTTACGGTCACATGGATGCGCGGAAGCGCAAAGGGATTTGTAGGACCGGCACGCCAATGCTCCACGTTGAGGAATGCGCATGCGAACCCGGCTTCTTGAGCTAGGGCCACTTCGCGCTCTCCCATCGTGGAAGAGTTGCCAAAGGGATAAGCGAATGCCCAGACCGACCGCCCCAGCACCCGTTCTATGTCGTTCTTGCTTTCTCGAATCTCGAGGCGTGCTTCCTCTTCGCTGCATAGCGATAAAATGGGATGTGAGAGTGTGTGCGCTCCAACAGTCATTCCAGCATCTGCCAACGCCCTCAGCTCACCTATGTTCATGAGACGCCATCGTTTTTCAGAACGAAGTTCAGAACGAAGAACCTGCATCCCGTCGCAGCGGCTACGCACCAGCCCCATCCAATCCGCGCGGGCTCTTGCGTCCAATTGTGAAGCTCTTCGCACAGTACTCCACCACCGGGCTTGAAAACTCCCTGAAGGTTCGGTGCCTTCTTCGCTGGGTAACGACAAGCCTAGACCGTCCAGCGGCCGGGCTCGCATCAAGTGGTAAAGCTCCTCGTACCAAAGCATGCCGGGTTTGTCGCTGCACGAAGCCCCGGTCACAAAAAAAAGGCAGGATACACTTTCACTTTGCAGCTCAGGAAGCATGTCCGTCAACGTATTCACCAGGCCGTCGTCGCAGGTGATCAGAACAGCCCGTTGAGGAAGTTGCTTGCCTTGCTCAATCCAGGCCCGAAAGTCCTCCGGGCGAACCACATCGTAGTGAGATTTGAGGAATTGGAGTTGCCGTCGAAACATCTCCGGCTGTACCAGATTTCCATCGAGAAAAATTTCCGCAACGGAATGATCGCACGGAACAACACCGTGGTAGTTCACGACCGCATAGCCGCCGGGCGGCATCATGTGATCGAGCCATCCGATTTGATGCAAAGCCGGATATACCGCGTGCTTCAATAGTGGACTAACCAGCCGCATGCTCGACAACCGAAAGACATTATAGCAACCGCCCAGTTTCCTGCCATTGCAGCCATGGTTCGTCTGAGAGTCTCTTCATGTCCCATGTTGCGCCTTCGTGGACCGTGCTTCGTTGCACCCAAAGCCTGCACAAAAACGCTGCCTGCCCAAGATTGGTGAATGGTTTTCTGGTCAGGCAATGCCAGAATATCAGCGAAACCGATACACACTCGTGAGAAGTTCCCGGGCGAAGAACCAGCCATCGAGTGGCCGGTTCTTCTCTCTAGAGTTCCAAGCGTGCCTGCTTGGCCCCGTCGAGGCCGAAAAGTCTCTGAAAGCTTGTTGCGGAGAACAATGGATTCAGGACCGCTGGTGCCGGCCAATACCCCACTGTTCGCGAAATGCAGCCGCGGGCGGCCCGCATGTCGTGTTGGTTCAGTTCGTCGCGGCTTAAGGTCACCAATCGTTTCGGGTGATATTCCCGCAACATGATTTCGGCAAATTTCTTCCCGAAAGATCCCGTCCCACCGGTCACCAGGATTGTTGTTCTGCCCAATTCATTCCGCGCGCCTCACACCCTTACTCGTCAGCTTCCGTCAGTCTGCTCGCGCTAACCAAGGGCGGTGCACTGGCAAGACCGAGGTCATAAAGTGACGGTCGTCCCCGGAGAATCGCAGTGCAAATGCAAAGTCGTATAGCAGAGTCTATCGGGAATCGCCGCCGGATGCGGAATCCCGCCGCCCAGAATGGGGGCGACTCTTCAAATTTCGCAATGGTTTTCCGCACTCCAATGTTAGAATAACCAGCGAACTCTCCAGCTATCGAATAACGAAAGAAACTCCTGCGCAACGAACCAGCCTTCTCGGACGGGACCGGGACTTTTCGTTATGTGTGCAGGCCGGCTCAGACCGGGCCTTGTAGGCATCTACAGATTCGTTGAGGAGCAGGCATGGATTCGGGACCTCTGGTACAGGCGAATAACGCGGCCATCCGCGAATTGCAGCCCGCGGCGCCCTTTGACGTGGGACGATCTCCGCGCCTCTACTCCGACCTTCCTCCGCAGGACTCCGCCGTTGGAGAGTACTTCCGCGTCCTGGTCAAGCGTAAGTGGATCGTCGTCGGCTGCCTGCTGACCATCTTCACCGTAGTCGCCGTCGCCACTCTGAGGCAGGTTCCCATCTACGAGGCCAACGGCAGCATTGCCGTCAAGAAACCGGATTCGTCCCTCAACTTCAAAGACGCCAACGCCATCAGCTTCGACTATTACGATCCCACGGAAATGGAAACCGAGGTCAAGATTCTGCAGAGCGATCTTCTCGCTCTCCAGGTCATCAAGGAACTAAACCTGGATCGGCAGCCGGAGTTCGGAGGAAAGTCGCCAGCCTCGGCGCTGCCATCTTCGCTGGATCTGGCTCCCGACCCGCTGGAAGCAGACCCTTCGCGAACCTCTTCCCTGTTGTCCTCATTCAAAGGGAGACTCACCATCAGTCTTCTCCCCAACTCCCGCATCATGTCGGTTCGTTTCCGGGACTCGGACCCGCAGACCGCCCAGAATGTGGTGAACAAGTTGATGGGCGATTACCAGGAGAACAACTACAAAACCCGGTTCAATAACACGATGCAGGTTTCCGATTGG